>JAEEGL016929931.1_pt1 | contig 13217 bp, 13 predicted proteins | sample 9134231 | NCBI WGS metagenome assembly JAEEGL01 (sample SAMN16246548, study PRJNA631951) | gut metagenome | biome: gut microbiome; feature: rumen; material: fiber-attached | host: Bos | place: Iran: Karaj | collected 2018-10
AAGAAGGCCGACAAATTTATGACGCCAAGAAGATACCGCGCTCACGTAAGAACACCCCCAAAAGAAAGAATAATGCGTTCTCCCCAAAACGCGACTAGTATCCCCTCACGCGGAATATATCACGCCGTTCACGATTTAGCAATAACTATTTACAATTTTATTCACAATTTCGTCACATTTCACGGAAGGGACTTGATGCATTTGCGCACATTCACCAAACGATTGTCATCGCGTCTGATTCTTCGTCAAATCGAGCCCCGTCATTAGTCCACTTATTAGACTATAGCCTCATATGTCTGACATCCGGTCTAATTGTGCCCCGTCATTAGGACATATATCAGACAAAACAAAAAAGCCGCATCCTTCGATACGGCTTTTTCATTATTCATCCGTTTTTGATCAGAGGACTTTTGCCAGGAAGCTCTTCAGGCGCTCGTTCTGAGGATTGGTGAAAATCTCCTCCGGAGTTCCCTCCTCTACGATCTTGCCCTCATCCATAAAGATGACACGGGATGCTACTTCTTTGGCGAAGCCCATCTCATGGGTAACGACCGCCATTGTCATACCGGTCTTGGCAAGGTCCTTCATTACATCGAGAACTTCACCAACCATCTCCGGATCGAGTGCAGATGTCGGCTCGTCGAAGAGAAGCACATCCGGCTGCATGCAGAGCGCGCGGACGATCGCGATACGCTGCTTCTGTCCGCCGGACAGCTGACTCGGATAAGCAGACCCACGATCCCCGAGACCGACTCTTTCCAGAAGTTCAAGTGCTTTTGCCTCGGCATCCGGCTTAGACATTTTCAGAAGTTTGCGCGGAGCCAGCGTCATATTGTCCAGGATCGTCAGATGCGGGAACAGATTAAAGTGCTGGAACACCATGCCCATCTTCTGGCGGAGTTTGTTGATATCGGACTCCGGCGAAGTGATGTCGACTCCTTCGAAGGTGATCGTACCGCCGGTCGGCATTTCCAGAAGATTGAGGGAACGGAGGAAAGTCGACTTACCGGAACCGGAAGGCCCGATAATAACAAGAACTTCACCTCTCTTAATATCAGTGGTGATCCCGTCAAGCGCGTGGATCTCACCGGCCTTGCTCTTATAGTGCTTGGCCAGATCTCTGACGGAGATGATAATATCCTCGTTTTGAGTCTCATTCTGCTTCATTTCAACTGCAGTGTTCATAATATTATCGCTCACTGTTTCTCAGCCTCCTTTCCAGAATGGATACCATCTTACTGAAGAAGATGACGATGATCAGGTAGATCAGGGCAACCGCAATGAGCGGCATGAAAGCCGAGAATGTACGGCTGCGGATTACGTCACCGCCGCGGGTAAGATCCTGTATGCCGACGTAACCGGAGATGGAGGTCTCCTTGACCAGGACGATAAACTCGTTGGCCAGCGCCGGAAGGATATTCTTGAATGCCTGCGGGATGATGATATAGATCATGGTCTGGATATAATTCAGGCCCAGGGAACGGCCGGCTTCAAACTGACCGTTGTCGATGCTCATGATACCGGAACGGAAGATCTCGGCCACATATGCACCGGAGTTGATACCAAAGGCAAGGACTGCGATGAGCATCTGATTGGTCGAGGATGCAAAGATGACGTAATACATGATCAGGAGCTGAACGACTACAGGGGTTCCGCGGATCACTGTCAGATAGAGTTTTACGACTGCATTGGCAAACTTCAGCATGAATTTACCGAATCCCGGACGCATCTCTCCGATGATCTTATCGTGCGTGCTGCGGACGATCGCCGCAATGACACCGAGTGCGATACCGATCAGGACCGCAAAGAAAGTGATCTGCATAGTCATCCACAGACCCTTGAGCAGATACATATAGCGGTCTTCTTTGATGAAGTTCAGATAGAAATCGTGTTTCAAACCTTCAAACCAGGAACTGATATCCAGACATACCCGGCCGGCTAGAATGCTGTTACCCATATTGGTTCCTTCCCTCCATGAACCTTATTTTCTACAGGATTTATTGTAAAAGGAACAAAGACGGAAATAAAGCCTTATTTCCGTCTTTGCCAAAAACTGTAACAATCTTTAAGTGATCAGCCCTCGCTCGGGATGTACTTCTCGATGATAGCTGCAACCGTTCCGTCTTCCTTCAGTTCTTTGAGAGCCTTGTTGATCTTGTCCAGAAGCTCTGTATTCTCCTTGTTGACACAGATCGCATACTCTTCTTCAGCGTAGAATGTCGGCAGGATGGTAAGACCACTGGTTGCTTCTACGAAGTGCTTTGCCGGCTCATTATCGATAACGACAGCGTCTACCTTACCGGAAGAAAGCGCCAGAACAGCATCGTTACCTTTTGTGAAACGGACAACGCGGCTGTCACCGACAGCCGGATCCTCTGTCATATAGATATCACCTGTTGTACCCTGCTGAACGCCTACCTTGTAGTCGCCACCGAGCAGTGTATCAAGATCCTTGATCTCGGAATCCGCTCTTACGATAACTGCCTGGATACCAGTAGCATAAGTATCAGTGAAGTTAACGGACTCCTGACGGTCAGGTCTTACTGTCATACCGGCCATACCGATATCGTACTTCTTGCTCTGAACACCGGCGATGATGGAATCGAATTCAACATCCTCGATCTTCAGTTCCATGCCGAGTTTCTTAGCGATTGCTTCTGCAATCTCAACATCGATACCTACGATCTTGCCATCCTGGTGATACTCATATGGCTCGAAGTAAGCGTTTGTTGCCATAACGAGCTGACCTGCCTTCTTCTTAGAGCAGGCAGTAACAGCAGTCATCATACCAACGGCCAGTCCGACGGAAATGATCTTTTTCAGTGCTTTTTTCATATTATCCCTCCTAAAAAAGCGGCACGATTTTCATGTGCCATCCCCTTTATCACAATTCCTAGTATAAGACCTTCTCCCCGATATGTCATTTCGACATCTGATGAAAAATGTCTGAAAAACCGTTATTCCCATTAGGCATTTAGGACAAAAAGACTCCATTAATTCAATCTTTCTTAAGTCTTCCACGTGAAAAGCACTTCTTCTGCGTCTCTTATATTCTCATGATATAATTATCTCAAAAACGAAAAGGAGCGCCCCCACATGGCCCCTGAAAAGACTCCTGCCCGATCTTCCGGCATCCTCTGGACGATCCGCTATACGCTCATCAATGCGACGTACTTCTCCGCGTTCTGTACGATCCATGCGTGCGCCGCGGTCTTCCTTCTCGGCAATGGTTTCACCAATACAGAAGTCGGCGTGCTCCTGGCCCTCGCCAATATCCTGTCCGCGATCGCCCAGCCGGTAATTGCCGGCATCATCGACAAGCAGGGGGCGCTGACCAACCGGCGGTTTATCCTGATCTCCGTCCTCGTGATCCTTGCGGGATCGGTCATTCTTCTATTTACGGAAAACAACAAGTTCCTGATTTTTCCAATCTTCGCGCTTATCTACATGATCCAGTTCGCCTACCAGCCGGTCATGACCGCGCTATGTTTCGAATACCAGAAAGCCGGGTGCTCCATCATGTACGGTCTGGCCAGGGGGCTCGGGTCCGCCAGTTTCGCCGTGACCTCCGCCTTTATCGGCGGCCTCATCGAGGACCACGGCATCCGGATCCTTCTTTATATCAACATCGCCGTCATGGCACTCTCCGCGATCCTGATTTTCACATTTAAAAAGCCTGTCGTAAAAGCAGTTCCCTCCGGTGAAGATGCCGCCTCCGGTGACGCAGAAAAAGCTGCCCGAAGCAGTTCTTTTCCCGCATTCATCAAGGCATATCCGGCCTTCTCCCTCTTTCTCGCGGGCGTGATCTGCTTCTTCTTCGCACACAACATGATCAACGACTTCATGATCCAGATCATCCGAAATCTCGGTGGCGCGGAAAAAGAACTTGGCTATGCGAATTTTCTTCAGGCGATCCTGGAGCTTCCCGTCATGGCCATGATCGGACTGATCCTCAAGAAGTTCACATCCAGGGCTCTTCTGCTGTTCTCGGGCGTGGCATTCCTCGTCAAGATCATCATCCTGATCTTCGCCACCAACATGGGTCACATGTACCTTAGCCAGTCCTGCCAGCTCTTCGCGTACGCGGTCTTCATCCCGGCCGCGGCCTACTACGTCAGCAAGACCATGGCCGATCACGACCAGGTAAAGGGGCAGGCTTTCGTCACCAGCGCGATCACCATCGGCGGTGTTTTTTCAAATCTCATCAGCGGTGTGATCCTCGACAATCTCGGCATCCGTCCGATGCTGGTCACGGGCACCGCTGTCTGTGCAGCGGGCGTGGGGATCGCGTGTTACGCGCTTTTGAAGCTGCCGGCGAAGAGAACTGAGTGATCTTGCTTTAGCAGTTCCCGGTATACACGTACTTCAGTTTCCCGCGGGCGATCTCAGCAAGCGCATAGACGGTCTTTACGGAAGTGGCATCGCGGCCGGTCATATGAAATCTCGGGAAGAAACGGGAAACGTGAAGAGGGATCTCCGTCCCAACGATCTCGCCGTCAGCATTACAGAGCCCTGATATCCACGAAGCGATCGCACGCATCTCCTCTTCCGTATCATTCCAGTCCGGCACGACCAGGGTCGTCAGCTCGACATGGCAGATCTTCACGGCTTCCGCGATGAAGCGCTTCACCATTTCAAACGACCCGCCGAGGACTTCGTTATAGTAGTGTTCCGTGAAGCCCTTAAGGTCAATATTCATCGCATCGATATACGGGCCGATCTCCTCAAGTACAGACAGTTCCGCCGTCCCGTTCGTGACCATGACGTTTTTCAGGCCGCGATCGTGTGCGAGTTTCGCGGTGTCCCGCACAAATTCATATCCAATGAGCGGCTCGTTGTATGTGAAAGCAATGCCGATGTTTCCCTCGGACCTGTACTTCTCCGCGATCCGGACCAGCGTCTCCGGCGTGATGGTCTCGGCGGTATCGGAAAACCGAAGAGCTTCCTGCCCCCATGAGATCTCACTGTTCTGGCAGAAAGGACATCTTAAGTTACAGCCATAGCTCCCGACGGAGAGGATATGCGTTCCGGGGAAGAATCTCCGAAGCGGCTTCTTTTCGATCGGATCGAGTGCAAGCGAAGTGATGCGGCCGTAGTTTGACGCGACCACTTTATCGCCGACGCCGATCCTTGCCCCGCAAAATCCCGTCTGTCCTTCTTTAAGATCACAATGCCGGAAACACACCTGACACTTCGTCATAAAATGCCTCCCGGATCAGATGTGGCGGACCACTTCGAAACGCCGAAGGAAATACTTCTCGTGCTTCTGGATTCCGCCTTTTCTCATCGCGATACTGACCTGTTCCTCCGGCGTATCGACACCGTCAAGATCCGGAAGCAGCAGTCCTCTTCTTCCGTCACGGGTCGATACGATGACACCGTAGCGCTTCACGTCGAGCTGGCCGATCGAGTCGATATCTTCGGCTTCCCCGAGCACGTCAACATTGATCTCAAGCCACGGAAGTTCGCTCTCCCTGATAGGATCAAAGCGAGGATCTCTGGTGCTCGCACTGATTGCGTTGGTCACGATCTCCTGGGCAAGATTCTTCATTGTGGGGCCGATGGTGCCGATACATCCGCGGAGCAATCCCTGCTTATGTATCGATACAAAAGCACCCGCCCTTCTTTCTGTCAGTTCTGAAGGAAGATCCATCTCCGTCGGCCGGATCTTCTCCCCGGTACGGATATAGGTCTCGATCGTCTTTCTGGCCAGGCGGACATATTCATCGGAAGATGCGATCTGCTCTTCGATCTCTTTTTCTTTCTCTTTCAGGCGGATCGCGAGGAATTTTCTATCCGCATTCTTGCCTTCGTCATCTCCGTCCTCCGGATAGAAGGAGCAGATACCGTAGCCGACACCGGTGACATCTTCGTGGGAATATGCCGTCGCCTTGACTCTCTTTCCGTCCCAGGCACCCGCCATGATAACGAAGGAGCGGTGACCGCACTCGGCTGCCTTGTCGCAGAAAGCCTCGTCGAAGTCAAAGAGTTCCCCGAAGGCCGCGCGTCCCATGACATCCATGATGCGCTCGTCATACTCGGGGCCTTCCTTGGCAAATCCATACGGTCCGTAGTCCTGAAGTTTGTGTGACAGATCGCCGCTGGCAACGAAGACCACCTTGCGGTCAAGTGCATTTACCGCACGGGCAATGATTGTTCCGAGTTTATAGTGATCTGTCAGCGGAAGTCCGGAAAGGCCGATCCTGACGATCTTTCCTTCTTTGTATTTGTTTCGGATAAACCAAAGCGGAACCATCGTTCCGTGGTCGAGATCTTTATCCTCCTCACCGAGAGTTCCGCATGGGAAGTCCTCGTGATAGGCGATCTCAGAGATCTTATCGACGAGGTCCCCGTCGTACTCTTCGAAAAACTTCACCGACGGCGCGCGGAAATTTGCAAAAGATCCTTTCGCGCTTTTTCCGGGTGAGATATGGAAATAATCTCCGTAGAGGATGGAATGCGGGCTCGTGATCACGATGGTCTCGGGACGGATCTTGGCGATCTCATCGGCGACCTTCTCGTAGGAACGGATCGTCAGCTCCACTTCTTTTTCACCCCCGCGGCCGACTTCGGGCACGATCAGGGGCGGATGGGGAACCATAAAAGATGCAAGGACCGGCATACTGTCAACCTCCTTACCACTGTCGGGCGCCATATTCCGGCGCCCCTTTCTTTCCGAAAAGCACCTGCCCGGAAAGTATTATTCTCCGAGCGGCTCTCCTTTTCCGTTAAAGAGCGGGATGGTACCTAAGAACTTGATGTCGTCTCTCTTTGCGGCATCGCCCTCGGCGAGCACGCAGACACGGCCCGTAACGGTACCGCCGCACATCTCGATCATCTTCTCCATCGCACGGAGAGATCCTCCTGTGGAGATAACGTCATCGACGATCAGGATACGCTTGCCGGCAATCAGCTCGGCATCATCTCTTCCGAGGAAGAGGTTCTGCTTTCCGACTGTCGTGATGGATTCATCGTCGACAGAGATCGGATCCGGCATGTAATTTTTCTTGCCTTTGCGCGCGACGAAATACTTCTCCGCACGGCTCTGGCGCGCCATCTCATGTGCGAGCGGGATGCCCTTGGCTTCCGCCGTGAAGATGTAGTCATAATCCTCACGCGGAACGAGCTTCAGAAGTTCGGTCGCGCATGCGGTCGTGATCTCGGCATCGCCGAAACAGATAAACGCGGCGATATAAAGATCGTCTGCGATGGGACAGAGGGGCAGGTCACGCTCAAGGCCTGCAATCGTCATGGTGTACTTCATATGCTTCTCCTCATTTCTTGAACTTCGAGATGAACTTCCATGCCTCTTCACAGCTGTGGTGACGGCACTCGTGGATCTGATTGTCGATGCTCGCGAACGCCGTTCTGCAGACGCCGTCCTCACTGTCGTAGTAGTGGACGGTCAGCACCGCATCGCGGGACTCGTCGCGGATCTTTTCGATACGGTCACCCGGGACGCCCCAGATCGGATCTTCCCAGTTGTCCTTATTCTCGAAAAGCACTTCTCCGAAATTCTTTTTCAGTTTATTGACCTCAGCCACATACTTCACACGCTCGAGTGAAGAATCCGCCTGGAACGGCAGCTCCGGAAGATGAGACTTCTCGCCGCCCGAATAGAAAACAGGAACGGCCACGGTCTTGTTGATGTTCTCTTTCACCGGTTTTCCGAAGAAAGAAGTATATACCGGGAACAGCGCGCTGCACGGCATGATGCCCGCGAACACTTCCGGATACTCCTGATAGAGATCCCAGGTCTTGCCGGAGCCCATCGAGAAGCCGGTCGCATAGATGCGGCTCTCATCGATGTTATATCTCTTCTTCAGTCCCCCGATGACCTCGATCGCCTCGGTCGCAGTCATGAACTGATGGTTCTCGACAGATACGAAGAGGAATCCGTATCTGTGCGCGATCTCCCACCACTCTGCAACGAATGTCAGGTACATGGAAGAGTCTCCGCCGCCGTGGCATCCGAAGACCAGCGGTACCGGACCGTTATCGAAGATGTCATTATTATAGTATGCGAAATATCCGACCTTATGCTCTGCCGGTTTTCCCGGGACAAAGTCATTATCTTCCGAAGTCTTTACGAGTACGGAGCCGACCTCCTCGGTCATGCCCAGCGCCGGGAAATCCGGTTCGATCTGGATCTTGCCGCACCACATCTTGAACTTTTTAACGAAGGCATCGAAGTCCTTCTCATACTCTGCCGTCTCCTTGATGAGGAGATTTTCGCATCCTTCAAAAGCACTGTTGACCTCTTCGGAATTGCCTACGCTTAAGATCGCGATGTCCTTTCTCTCGACAACTGGAACGACGCTTAAGTTCTCCATGGAGCACATCGCCGGTGTGATCTCGCCCGGACCCCAGAGGTACTGTCCCTGAAGCGTCTTCAGAAGGTTCTTCGCAACGTAGTCGGCGGACTTTCCGTAGCTGTAGATGTCCGCTCTGAAGATCGCGCCTCTCGGGAAGAATCCCTCGAATTTCTGTGTGAAGAAATTGAAGTTCTCGACAATGCCGTCCTTATAGACCGGGACCATCTTTACTTCCGAGATCAGCTCGGCATAGAGTGATTCATCCGCTTTTTCCCATCCGCCTTCACATGTCGGATAGATAAAAAGCACGCTGGAATCTACCGAAGCTGCGATCTTGGCAAGACCCGTCTTCTTTGCAAACTCCACCGCGCTGCTATCCGTATCCTGCTTCTCTTCTTCGAAGACGAGGAGCAGAGGTGCTCTGAAGGTATAGTTATTTGTCTGTCCGTCCAGATCGTTGTCCGGAACGAATACTTTTAATTCAAAAGTCTGATACTTGTTCTCCCAGAATTTTCCGCCGTTCACATCCCTGACGGCCGGTCTTTCCATCATTGGCATGAGTATGTCCTCCCGATAAACAAATCACAGATATACTATACCATTTTTCCGCCTGAAATGGTGGTCCGAAATAGTGGTAAGAGATATTGTTTCCGGGAGACCTATTTTAGGTGAACATTCGCCGTGAACCAGCCTTCTTCCAGCTCCAGGTCAAGCTTGTACCCCAGGATCTTCAGGTTGTTATCCACGATTGCAAGACCCAGTCCCGTACCATTCTCACCGCGGGAGGTATCGCCCTTTACGAAAGGTTTCTTCAGTTCCTCCACATTCACGTCGGAAAGAGAGGTCTTGTTACTGAACTCGAGTTTGCCGGCCGTGATAAAGATGCGGACTTCACTTTCGGGCTCCGCGTATTTCGCGCAGTTGGAAAGAAGGTTTTCGATCGTCTGGCGCATCGTATTTTCGTCCGTCTTGATCACGCAGTCTTCCTGTTTATAGACCTTTACTTCGATCTTATTCTTCGCGAAAAGCCCGTCATACTTAGAGATGGTTTCACGGATCAGCTTATCCATATCCACTGACGATTTGGCGAGTGTACTCCCACCGCCTTCGCTCTTGGAAAAGCTCAGGATCTTCTCGAGCATCTGGTTCATCTCGGAAACATTCTCGCGGATCTTTCCTGTATATTCACCTGTCTTCTCCGGCTGCTCCTCCATGCACTCGGCATACATCGAGATCGCGGCAAGAGGCGTCTTCAAGTCGTGAGCCATTGCCTCGGTCGTTGATTTTCTATACTCGAAGATTCTCCAGATATACTTTTTTCTCTGGTACCAGATCATGCTGATCACAAGTGCCAGAAGGACTGCAGCGAGCATATCCTGGATCCACATGACACGGGAGGTGATCGGAAGCACTTCAAAGACGGACTGACTGTAAAGATATGTCTGAGTCGTCCGGAAGTTCCACAACGGCCAGTACTTTTCCATGGATTCACTCCCGCCTCTTCCGGCAGCGCAGATCATTTCCGAGAAAGGTTCTTCTGTCTTCTTCGGATCCACGTACCCATGCAGCCACATCTGAAGATCCCCGTCTGTTTCCACAAGGGTATATCCCTTTGTATCCTGCGGGGTAAGGTCGATCTCATCAACAGCTTCATCCTTGAAATAGTCCACGATCTTTACTTTACCGGGAAGGAAGCGGCGAGTCTCTTCGTTAACGTAGATGGTCTCCCAAAAGATATCGTAAATTTTCGGGACCCATCCCATACGTGCATAGGATTCGATCTGCCCGCCTTCAGCACGGTACCTGGCGACACGCTTGGCGTTCTCGACCGGATCATATTTTCCGTCTTTATATGTCGTCAGAGGCGCCATATACGAATCATCTTCCAAAATCAATACACCCTGCGGTTTGTCGGCATACTGATTGAACCTGATAACAGCATAGTAACCGGTCGGAACTCTCATCACTTCCGTCTGCCCGATATACGCGACGCCATATTCTCCGGTGATCATGCCGTAAATATACATGGAGGTTTCCAGTTCGTCCCAATTATCATCAACGGCCATTCCCGGAATATAAGAGATTTCTTTCGCATCCGCGTACAGGCCGAGAAAGCCGGCTACATTTTCGGATTTCGAACGATACTCTTCATCGAGCATCCCGATGGCATCCGCTCTTCTTTTTTCGAGGTATTTATTCGTCAGAAAAGAACTGACGGTCAGACAGACAGCCAGACACACGGCAAACTCCAGGATAAACTTCGGCTTCTTAATCGTCTTTTTACCGGGAACGAACATCCCTTTTCCTTTTTTCATGAGATCCTCCTTGATCAGACAGATCCGTCACGGCATGACTTTATATCCGCCGCCGATCACCGTCTTGATGGTATCCCCGAAAGCTCCCAGATTCTTTCTCAGCTTCTTGATGTGGCTGTCGACCACGCGCTCAGATCCGTCAAAATCCGCGCCCCACACCAGATCCAGAAGTCTGTCTCTTCCGAGGACATGTCCGCAGTTCTCCAAGAGAACCTTAAGGAGGAAATATTCTTTCGGCGGAAGCTCGACTTCCTTCTCTCCCGCCCGCACTTCCATCCGCGAAGGATACATGCGGATATCCCCGCATGCCAGGACCTTCTCCTCTTCTTTTCCCGCCGCACTTCTGGCCAGAAGCGCGAGGCACTTCGCGTACAGGACCTTGATGGAAAAGGGTTTGACCATGTATTCATCCGCTCCGAGCGCGTATCCCTTCAGGATGTTATCCTCGGTGCCGAGCGCCGTCAGGAAAACGATCGGGCAGTTGCTCTTTCTTCTTAAGATCTTGCAGATGTCAAACCCGGAAAGGCCCGGAAGCATAATGTCCAGAATAGCTATATCGTAGGTGTTCTTCGACACGAGAGAAAACCCCTCCAGTCCGTCTTTTGCCGCGTCCACGTCAAAAGCACCTGTGTCCCGGAAGTATCCGGCGATCAGTTCGCGGAGCTGTGTGGAGTCTTCTACGATAAGCATTCTGGACATGTATATTCCCTCCATGACCTCATGTTAACTTACCCGTGTGTTCTTCCTGTGTCCATCCCGAAAAAACTATCCGAGGATAAGTTCGAGAAGAATAAACACACCCAGTGCGAGGGCGCCGGAACCTACCGCCAGCAGCACCTTCTGGTACGGACGCTTCGCCTTCTCGGCAATCTTCTCGTCCTTCCCCAGTGCTTTTCCCTCGGTAAAAGCAACGATCTCCTTGTAAGTCTGAATGTCATTTTCCTTCTTTATAGCTTCCACCTTAAAGGCGACCGCCAGAAGCGCGATCCAGAAAAGAAGAAACACCAGGATGCCCCACCACCTGAAGAACCGGAACAGCGGGTACGGGATCAGGATCCCGATCAGAAATCCCACGGCCAGGATATTCGACCACTTATTAAACTCACGGATAGATTCGTTACTGATCTCTTTTTTCATCTCGACAAAATCTCCCTTGATCAGGTCATCGAGGCTCACTTCGAAAAGCTCGCTCATCAGAAGAAGGCTCTTGATGTCCGGGTAACTCTTATTGTTTTCCCAGGAACTGACCGTCTGGCGGGACACATAGGTCTTCTCTGCGAAGACTTCCTGATTCCAGCCGCGGCTTGTACGAAGCTCTTTGATGCGCTTTCCGATCTCCATGATCAACCTCGATGCAATAAGACTTGTCGATGACAAGTCCTATTTTGCACCAATTGTAGTATCTTGGCAAACGGATGAGGGATTACTCCTTCGCTCTTTTTGCCGCCTTCTTCGCTTCTCTTCCCGCGGCATATTCTTCTGCCGCGAGGCGTCTTCTCTCCGCATCCTCTTCCATCATGCGCTCGACCTCTTTTTCTTCCTCACTCTTCTCTCCCGTGATCGCATAGTGTGCTTCGAGGATCGCAGCTTTAACTGCCCACTTAATGACAAAATATCCCATGATTAGACATGCGATCAGAGTGCCTCCGTGAATACCTAAATCCTTCAACATTTTTCTTTCCTCCGGCAAACATTTTCATTGCCGGTCCGAAGATTTTCTTCCCGGCTCCGTCTTACATCCCGGATTATGCACGGAGGATAGAAAGGCGTCTATCCAAAGTGCTTTACACGAAGAAAAAAGCGATGTAAAGATGACTTTACATCGCTGCAATCAGGGCGTTTGCGCCGTCTGTCGATTCCGGGTTATTTCTTCGTGTTTTTCACCTTCAGTGTCTTCAGATACGCCTTCTGCTCGTCGGTGATCCGGTAGCTCTCGACCGATTTCTGGATCGCTTTATTGTGGGTCCAGTCGGAGAGTTTCTTCTCCTCAATATACGGGAGGACCGCATCATACTGCTTGGCAAGAGCCGTCGCAAAATACCATGCGATCATCATGTTGATGTAGTATTCCTCCGAACGGATCTTGCTGACCATCTTCGGATATGCGGGATCGAAATCCGCATCGAGGAAGTGCTCCATCAGCATCCCGATCGCGAAGCGGATCGTGTAGGTCTCCTTCGACTTGAGCCAGACTTTGATCTGCTTTAAGAGCTCATCCTTATGCCTCTTAAAGATCTTCGGCGACATCTGATCGCACGTCGCCCAGTTATCCACATAGGGAAGGAAGGCATTCAGTTTCTCCATGCAGGCATCGTAATCCTTCATCTCGGAAAGCACAAATGCGTGCAGCTGGTTCTCATCGAACGACTTGTGCGGAAGATCCGACAGGAACTCATCGATGTCATCCCTCTTTGCCAGTGCTTTTGCCATCTTACGGAGCTCGGGCGTACGCACGCCGATGATCGAATCCGGATCAGCTGTCGGGATGATCGTCTTCTGCATCTCCCTGTATTTCTCATCTGCGAGCTTCTTGAGTTCGTCTCTAATCTCTTTTTTGATCGCCATTTTTCTCACACTCCGTATCGCA
>JAEEGL017211322.1_pt1 | contig 13217 bp, 12 predicted proteins | sample 9134231 | NCBI WGS metagenome assembly JAEEGL01 (sample SAMN16246548, study PRJNA631951) | gut metagenome | biome: gut microbiome; feature: rumen; material: fiber-attached | host: Bos | place: Iran: Karaj | collected 2018-10
CAACATCATATTGAATATCATATAGAGTATTTGCCGTCAAAGCCTGAGCTGTAAAATCCACCGGCTTTGATACAACAACATAATTGAGTGCCAGACAATAATCCGATATAAAAAGGACATTAGAGAATAACAAGAAACGGCAACAACGGATCATAATATGCTAAAATGTATCTAAATCAAGATTTGTCAAAGCCCAATTATCAGGTCTATAACAAATTTCCTTCATATTTTGAGAAACTACCCTTACACCAAGGTTCAAGAAGGTCCTTAGAGGATTCTTAAGAAAACCAGATGACTTGTATAATTTATACAGAGGATGCGAGTAACAAATTGATGTCTCATAAACATCAGCTTTCACTATTGTTTTCAACTTTCTAAATAATGCCTTGAATGAAGGCAAATCATACTTTCTCAAGAATATATCACCAATTACACAGAACCGCAAACCATTTTTAATACCGATCTTATACAGACAAGCTCCGATTTCCGCATCATAAAACAATCTGATACTCGAGTCTGTTCCCATCCTCCATTTTAAGGTTTGACAATCATATTTAGTGTGTATAATATGGTTTTGAGATAATTGTGATTCGCGCAAATCAAGCAAATCATTCGGAATAACAGAAGTGTCTGGAATAGGAGACGGCTCTACCTCCATAATTCCAGCCAATTTTTTAATATTACCTTTTGTTTTCCACACAAATGAAAAAACATTACCGATATAATACAACTTCATCAGAGTATCAATGTATTTCCATCCAAGTTTTTCATAGGCTTTTTTTGAAGCCTCAACGCTTATATTGTATATCATTTCATCGCCGGTTCTATAATACATTTCCAGGAATCTATTATTCATTCGGGAAAAAAGACCTTTTCCCCTGAATCTTTCATCGACACAAGAATCGCCGAACTGAAGACAGGATACCTTATCCTTACCAATAAAAATATTGGTATGAAAACATGAACGGCTTCCTACTATTTTACCATTGAACTCGGCGCATACACCTCTGATTTCACAAGTTTCTATAGCCCACTTTGTCTTAGCAAAGTGCATACCTGCATTTTCTGGCCAAACTCTGTCATATAGTTCAGCCAAGAGAACTGCATCACGGGATTCAATGTTTCTTAAGTTAATACCCTTTACCATTTAGATTATCTTTTTTAATCTGATACTCCGCATTATGCTTGCCTGAGCTTACTATATGTGAAAGCATGAACATAAAGATAAAAGACATCCTATATGAAAACAGCAATGTAGATGTAATAAACCACAAAAGCACGAAATAGTATAACCTGCCATACTTTTCGGTAGATCTCCAGCATGCGAAATAGAAAGCTATATTAAACAATAAACCCAAAAAACCGTAGGTATAAACCATATTGCCATACTCGGTATCGAAAATCTCAATAACTGAAACATCAGAAGGCTTGAAAGTATCGGGATCCGCATATCCTATCAGCAGATGCAAAAAAGAATTCGGTTGACCGAGATAATCGGCAAATACCTGAATCTTATACAAAAAGCTGTCACTCATTCCTCCAGCCACATCCAATCCTCGAATGGTTTCGGAAGCGGCAATCATAACCATTGGCAAGAAGAGGAACAGCAGCAAGATGTACATTCCAGCCTTTACCTGCTTGCTGATTGTTTCAGACTTGTAAAGATAATAGCCAGCCAGAACGAACAGAACAACGAATCCTGTGCGGCTTCCGGTCAAAAGCACCGATATAAACGCAAATATCAGAAAACGGAGAACTGAAACAAAACGCTCTTTGTTGTAATCGACAAGGAATAACGCCACAAGACTTGTAATATATCGTGACGCCTGGTTCGGGTTATGGAAAAGACCGGCCAAACGGTAATTGAAAATACTTCCAAAAGTAATGTTCTCCTTCATGTAGTTGAACATTCTTGTCTCGTTTTCACCGGTAGCTGGATAAAGATACTCATACAAAAGCTGCAATGGCTCAAATCCGATAAGGTAGACTATCTGAGACAATATGATAAAAAACAGAGCTATGTAATAATAGACTTTAGGAATGGCCCGTCCTCCTGCAAAAGGGAAGCATACCATCAGCAGCAATATATTGAATCCCATCAATATATACTTGTTTGAGTCGTGGGTACCATCATTGATGGAGAGTGCTGTCGTGATAACAATTATCCCGCATAACAATATTCGCAATAGCTGAACTGACCGCGGAAGCTGAACCCTTTTTTCCGTAAAGAATAAATAAAGGCACATTATCGGATTGACCAAAAGCAAAGGAGTCGCGATATGCGGCAGGAAAAGCGCTATCAGCAAGCAAATTCCAAGAATGTGCCTTCGTTTGTTAGTATTTACCGCTAAAGTATCTTGTTCCATTTCTTGTTATTTCCAGTAATACATATTAGAGTTGTGTCCGACCCTCTTTTCCTCAGGAGGCAGTTTCATATAGTCCCCAAACGTGGATTTCAGGTATGTATGATAATCCTTGACTGCCATATACTTTCTGTTTTCAAAAGGAATGTCTTCATAGGATCTGAAAACTTCAAAAGGTATCGGTTCCTTGTTTATTGTACCGGCCACCATCTCAAAACAGTATGGGCAGTCCTCCATTTCTTTCTTCTGGGCTATCTTGTTTATGCGGACCGCAAGAGAGTTTCTGGACAACAGAGAGCAGAACCAGGCAAAAGGCATCTTGGCAAGAGACAGTCTGGCAACTTTACGCCTTTTCCAGGCAAAATTCAGCATCTGCATCCTGTAATAGAAAAGAGCTCTCCCGTGGCGGTGCCTAAAGTCATTCAAGTCTGCAACTTTGTCAACAGGGAACAAGTCGATGAAAACACCGGTACGCTCCACTCCATCCACCACAGCTATGGTCTGTGGTATGGAAATCTTTGCAAAAGGATATCCCTTGTTGTTCCCCGATTCTATGCTTACAAGTTCGTAAGGATGTTCCTGTGACGTTTCCTTCCAGAGACTGGCAAAGCGCACATAGTCAGAGCGCAGCATCTGGATGTCAACATCATCATCCCACGGGATATAGCCCCCGTGACGGACCGCTCCAAGAAGAGTGCCTCCACTGATGGTGTACTTTATACCATTCTGCCTGCAGAACTTGTCCACATAGTCCAGAATCTGCATCTGAAGCTCTTTAAGTTCGCCCAGCAATATCTGTTTCATGACTATTTCTTCAACAGTTTCCTAATAACTCTCTTAAGTTTCTGCTGAAGGGAGTATTTCTTAAGTCTCCTCTGAGGGCCAGGATCATCATTATCATAAACAAAATGAATATCTGAAGAGGACAATATATAATTGCATTCCTTCTCCGATATGTAATGAAAGCACCAGTCTTCAAGACACATTCTCTCATTTACAAAAGTAGCTGTACCCGTTACTTTACATGGAGCAACAGATATAGCATCTCCCAAAAATGAGCATATCATCATCTTGGGAAGATTACACCCCATCTTGGTTACGGCATATCCAGATCCTCCAAAACGGAAATTCATCTCTCCAAAATACATTATTCCACTACTTTCATAGAAATCTATGTCAAACAGACCGTGGAAACCAATGCTAGCCACAAACTCCTTGAACTTTAAGAGCAAAGCCTCAAATCCGTCTATCGGTCTCACTAGTCCCTGTCTAGCTATTCCAAAGTGGCTTCTGCTATTCTCTATAAACTCGATAATTGCAGGTATTTCAACTTTATCCCCATCTGAAAAACCTACAACCGCATATTCTGTGTCTATCTTCTTGAAATCTTCTACCAGCACATTGGTATCCATCAGATTGGCAACCTTGCTCAGCACTATTCTTAGTTCATTCTCATCGTTACATCGCCTGAGGAACTGCTTTCCACCGCTGATTGTCGCCAACGGCTTTGTAAAACAAGGGTATGATATATTTTTCGGCAATTCGTAATGACCGCCTTTCACCTCAACAACTATTCCTTCAGCCACATTCAGTCCAATCCTTCGTGCGTTTTCCTTTTGGACAGTTTTATCCATCCAGTAAACTATCGATTCCTGGTATTCCTTGATATTTGGAAATATAAACTTCTCACATAGAACCTCCTTGTTATCATCCACAACAGCAACTGAAAAATCGCTATCAGGAATCAAAACACTCTTCTGGTCAGGGTCAGAACAGTTTTTGAGAAGAAAAGCTATAAGGTCTTTTCTATTATTTGAATTGAATATAAAAAACTTACTAACATATTTACTGCAACAATCAATAGGCTTGCCCCACTCAAAACGAAAAGCACGTCCTAACTTCCCATTAAATACAATTGCAACAACAATAATCTCATAATCCGATCCTAGGGACCTAATAAGACCGAGCCTAGAAGTATAACCATGACCAATTATTACAACTCGTTGCTTTTTCATAAATAGCCCTACATATAAGAAAAACGTATAAAATTACTTCTTTCGTTCCAATAGAACCTTTATTCCATTAATCGCGACCTCTTGATTTTGCTCGGAACGCAATGAGTGAAGAGTAAACAGCAACTGCTGTCTATTATAACTTCTCAGTAACAGTTTTTTATTTAGTTCTGGGAAATAATGTCCAATCACTTTATAAAAGAGATTCTTTCCTTTATATGCTTTTAAGTATAGAGGCAACTCATTTAAACAATACTCGTCGAACATCTGTTGAATAAAAGCGCTATCAATTACTTTTTCAGAACGAAGGTTAAAGTCTGAAAAATCTTGTTTATCGTCATATCTCACATAATCATCGACAGCCCTTACAAGGTGTTTTCTTACAGAAAAGGAATCCTCATCAATTAAAATTTCAACTATTAGTCCAGTATCCGTGTATTCATTATTGAAGGATCGAAACAAAAAATTCCCTTGACCATATAAAAAATATGACCCCTTATAATATTCCTCACATCCCACACAATGAGTATGCTGTGAAAGTATAATATCTGCACCGGAATCGGCCATTCTATGGAAACGTTGTTGGGTTTGAGGAGAAGGATAACGGAACTTCTCCACTCCCCCATGATAAACAACTATCAAATAATCACATGCATCTTTTAATAATTTAAGCTCGTTGCAAACTATATATTCGTCATACAAAAAAGCGCCAGGTCTATAATGATTAGGAATATTATACATAGTTTCGGCAACATTATAAAGGCAAACACGATGATTCGCTACATTAAAAAAAAGATGCCGAGTAATCGAATAATCATTTATCCCTGCACCAATATGAGTAATCCCAGCACTATTCAAAGTTTCAATTGTATCAATTACCCCCTCTGGTCCAGCATCCGTTATGTGATTATTAGCAAGTGTACAACAATCAAAACCAATGCTTTTATATGCGTTAATCGTCTGAGTAGGTGCAAATAATACCGGCCCAGTTTTTTCACACAAGCCAGGTCGATCTGTTAAAGATCCCTCTAAATTGCATATACGATAATCTGCTGCATCAAAAATCCTTTTAATATCACCATCAAATAAATAATCCAAATCTGAGTTAATGAACCTACTATAATTTGACGGGACAGGAAAGAAATCGCCAACTACTATTATTCTTCCTTCATTCATAACTGATAGCAACTACTTATATACGCTGACACAATAGTTCTACACTTAGCTAATAGAAAACGTATCCAATAATAAAAAGCAAAGCGATACTTAGAATCCAACCTCTTAGCCATAACAACGCTATAATGATCATTTGTTGCCGCACGAAAAAAATCAACATATTTGTAACCCGTCCGCTTAGCTATTGCTTGTCTACGAATATTTTTAGAATGAGTATCAAAAAAAACAACAGAAAAACCCATTTGCTTCGCACGCTCCTCCCTTGCACTATCCAGCATATTAAAGATTCCTCTTCCGGAAAACTCTGGTAAAACCGAATCAAAACACAAGTAACCGCCCGTTCCCTTTACATACCAAGCCTTACTATTCTTATTCTTTAAAGCTGCTGTTCCTATAAGTCTTTTATTATGAATCGCAACAAATACTACACCATTACCTATAAAACTTTTGATCTTTTCGGGAGACCACATGTAATGGCTCATAAAAACACCTCTCTCTCGATTTATCTTATGCGAATCGACTAAACATTGTTTAATCTCTTCCCATGAGATCCAATCAGGCTTTTCTATTATTTGTAAAGAATTAGACATAAATGTTATATTAATCTGGGAACCAAGTATTTGGCTTTTTCCACAATTCTCTGATTATCCGTTCAGTATATTTCCCCATTCCTGAACCAAATGCAGACTGACTCAAACCAGGATTCGTGTTGAATTCTATCAAAACCGGTTCTCCATCTTCTTGAATCGCAACGTCCCAGCCGACTAAGTCAAAAAATGGCAATTTCAAATGAAGACGTTTAACAAATGCAAGAGCCTTTTCATAAGAAGGTAATTGATAACCATCCAAAAAGATTCCAGTATCTGTCTTCACTATATTATCCTTACTGAAACCTCCAAAAGCAAACCTACCTAACTGGCCGTGCTCTGAAATTGTTGTGCTTATACCTCCAGCGCATTGATTATCAACGACAGAACCGATCCTTCCGATACGTACAACAGAGTATATTATTAGCACTTCCATACCTGAACGATAAGAAAGAATACGGATAGTGTTAACAGATGTCGGATTTAATGCTGCCATATCTTTATGCTGGCGAACCCATTCCTGTATCAAGTAATTTCTTTTATAGTCTTTAAACAGCTGACCTATACTTTTTTCTTCAATGGTCGTAATACCATCTTTGACACTAAAAAGTTGAACCCCCTTACCCTCCGATGCTCTAGACGGCTTAATGATTACATTTTTCAAATCCCGACACTTTGAAATAGCTTCTTCTTCAGAAACAGCTTCTCCCTCATAATAATAATATCCGTTCATATTTTTGAGAATAGTATGAACTATTCGTTCGCCCGGAAAAAGAAGATCGCACATGTTCTTATCCCCATAAGCTGTTTTAAGACTTTGAACATTTGCCCTAGGGACAAGTTCACAGTGATAAAAATTATTTGGCACATATTCCTTAGTATAGTGTCCTGTTCGTGAATAAAAATATTCATGACAATAAAGCGGCACTTTACGACCAATCATACTTTTATAGAAATCTTGAATTTCTGTTTTTTGACTCTTAGTCAGTTTCCTATGATTTTCAAGATTCTTGAAATTTTTGGTTATGCGTACCTTCCATTTCCTAAGCTCTCTTTTTTTTCTGATAGCAACAGACAGTCTTCTTATTAAACTCATACTTAATTTCTTTTGTAATGAAACTTTATTGAATGCAACAGCAAGTTCCTCCTTGCATCGTGAGAAAGAAGACGCTGAAGAGAATAGTCATCACTAGTTTCTTTCTTCCCTTGCAGCAATCCGATACGGTTTTTTACCAAAGACTTGATTGTAGACATAATGCTATGAGAATGAACCGTCCTGTCGATGATAGACATTTCATTCTTAAATCCCATTACTTCACAAATCTTTGAGAAATAGTTAAAATACTCCTTTTTGTCTGAAAGATAGCGGCAAATGATATCATTGTGACTAACCCTTTCTTCAGACCAATCTATCTCCAACCCTTTGTTACCTATATTTCTGGTATTAAAAACATCCCAGGTTATGTTATCTCCTACTATCGTACAAACCACACACAACCCCTCATACCAATGAGGTCTGTTATTTGCGCGATAGTCATACCCATCCTTACTGTTGAACAGGAAATTTCCAAGACTATAAAATATCGGCTTTCCCTTATAATCTTCCCACCCCTGAGGGCAATGAGGGTGAGAGGCAATCACAGCGTCTGCTCCATAGTCAATAAAATCACGGTAACGGGCTACTGTTTCAGGAAGAGGTACATCAATATACTCAATACCATCATGAGGGAGTATAAACAGGAAGTCCACTTGCTTCTTTGCATCAATGATTGCGTGATTGAATTTCAAATCGTTGATATACGGACATCCAAAACCTTCATGATTCAAAACATCACTGAAAACACCCTTGTAAGCTGCAAACGAACAGCCAAGGAACCCTATCCTAATACCTTTGACTTCAACAATCTTTGCTTTATATGCATCTTCATAATTACCTACCCCGAAAGCAGAATCGCCTAATGCATTTTTTGTTTTGAAGTAACCTTCATCACCAAAATCAAAAGTATGGTTATTCGCAAGGGTAAACAGGTCAAAACCCAAATTGCACAAGAAATCAGGAGCATCATCATTCTGATAAAAAAGCTCCCGGTCATGATAAGTACAATCAGCACTATCCGGCTTAAGAGGAACTTCGAAATTAATAACACTGATATCAGATGATTGTATCAGATTCTTTAATTCATCTGACACAGTAATAAGGTCTGTTGACGCCTTAGAACAAAAATCTCCGCAAATTAATACTTTAACAGAATCCTTCATTATTTATCTTCACTAATAGGTAACTTAAAGTGTTTACCCATTTCATAATTAAAACTCTCTGGATAGTATTTAACGTAGCCTCCACCAGGATATAACGTCAATTCCGCTACATATAACTTATCGTCTGTATCAAAGAAATCTACCCTTACTTGAGGAAAATCTTTAGATAAAACTCTCGAGAGCCTTAACATTTCCTTAAAGTGTTTAGGACATTGGCAACTTTCAGCCTCATGATCTCCATATCTAACGTTTAACCTATTCCAGTTCAAATCGTAAAAAGATATAGGATACGTACGTTCTTTCCCTTTTTCAAAATGTTGAGTATTTACACTACAGCAAAACGGTTTTCCGTCAAAGCAAAAAAACTTATAGTCATATAACTGATCCTTTACATTTTCTAAATATTGTTCTGCAATTATCATAGGCTTACCATCCTGATAAGCTCTACAGAATCCATATGACAATAAATTCTTCTCATTAAACCACGGCTTAATCTCATTTTTAAGTATCTCTATATCAATCCTTGATTTATCATGAATAAACTTTATAAATTTCCCGTCACAACTTAAATTGGATTTAAGAACAAATTCATTAGGCAAATCACTCCACCCTTTTTCAATTTCAGATAAAGATTTATAAGCTCCATATAAAGGAATGGTAAAACCATCACCTAAAATCTCCTTGATATAACCCTTAAAAAGATATTTATCCACGACTCGAATCAGATTACCATTTCCTTCATAAAACAATTTATACCACTGGATTTTCTCTGTATATGTCTGTGGATTATTAATGTCCATTCGATAACCAACAAGACGCTCATATTTATTCATAAGCAAATTCACTTTTTCTTGTTGTGATAAGGACCTGAAATCTATACTATTCTTACGAGGAATTGTTTTCAAAAGCCATTTTACGATAGGCCAGCGTTTAATCATCTGTTTTATAGGTAAGCTTTCCATAAATATTCTGTTAATCTGTATGCCTAAGTTCTTTTAACAAAAGAAAAGGATTTAAAAAACTTCTCTTTAATTAAATTAATAGTATATCTTGTTGATTTTAAAGAATCTAACTTAAGGGCAAAGGAAAGCAACAAATAGATACTGAGAAATACCACCAATTGTATTATTCCTTTTAAATAGAAACCAATCCCTGGTATAAATGCAATACAATAGGATAAAACGAAGGCCACTATTGAGAGTAAGGTTATCGGAAATAAATCAAGAAGTTGCTGTTTCATTGAATAACCTACAAAAATAGAAGCAAGGCGTGCATTTATAAAATAAATGATCCAAGAAGCTGCTACAGACCCAAAAAGCAACCCGTAAATCCCGTACAAAAACAGACCACCAACAACCAATAACAATCCAATAGAACGTTTTATGAATGTCCATTTTAACAGTTCTTTGCTTTTTCCTAATGCAGCAACAGCAAAATAATTGATATTCTGAATACTTATTGCAATGCCAGCAATACATAATATTTGAAAATATGGAACACTGTCTAACCACCTGTCCGAATACAATAAAAGAAACAAAGGTTTAGCCAATAGAATCAGAATGAACATCAAAGGGAAAGTTATATATGCAGAAGTTGTGATAAACTGCTTAATGACACGAATCATACGAGATCTATCATTCTGTGATTCAGATAAAACTGGATAAGACACTTGATCTAGGACACTTGATATGAATGTTGAAGAATATGACTCCGTCCTCATAGCTTTAGTATATAGACCAAGAGTCGATGAATTATATATCTTTCCAATAAACAATCCTTGAATATTACCACAAACAGTACTGAAAAGATTTGACAATAAAATATAACCGCCAAAACTAAATAACTCTTTAAATGATTTTTTCGAAAAAATCAGAAGAGGTTTCCATTTACTTGTAATCCAATATAAAGAAGTAGTCAATAAAGCCACTAAGAGTTGCTGAGCTACCAAGGCCCATACTCCCCATCCAAGTTTGGCTAAATAAATAGTAGCTGCAAGCGCTATTAAATTTGCAGATACGTTGATAACTGCTATCTTCTTGAACTGTAACTTTTTTCTAAGCTGATTGCGTTGTACAATCCTTGCAGCATTGATGATTAAAACAAATCCCTGGACTCGTAGAACTTTACTCAAGATGGGAAGATTATAAAAACTAGCGACTAGAGGAGCTGAGAAAAATAAAATAATATAAAGAATAATAGATAAACCTATATTCCAATATAAAATAGTTGAATAATCTGTATCTGTTGGACTCTTTTTCTGAATTAATGCTGAGCCAAATCCACCATCAATAAAGGTTTGGGACAGGGCAAGAAAAATAGTCAGCATACCTATCACTCCATAGTCGTGAGGAGTAAGCAGGCGTGCCAATACAATTCCAGAAATGAAACCAAGCAGGGTAATAGCGAACTTATGAACCCCACTCCATATCGCCCCTGTCAGCGCCTTTTGTTTCAGATTATCTGCCATTATTAGCCTTCAGAAAAATCTTTTAGATAAGAAAAACGCTTTGTCAATTGTCCATCTTTGACAATCGTCGCTCTTTCTATCACTACTGATTGGTCCCCTTTACCCTCGAGTAGAGGAACAAATACATGTGTCATTAGCATATTCCCAAAAAACTTACTCGCCTCCATTGGCAATGCATTAGGACATGTGTCAACAGCTTCGATGGTTATATTATCGGGATCAGAAAAAGGAGCTTCCTCCTGCTCTGTAATGGGGTTAAAATCATAGTATGGATGATCATGTGTAGATGAACGTATTGTAGACTTCACACTTCCATTAATATCACATGTTATATCACCTATCAATCTAATCCTATTGTCCATACTCCGCAAGTCATCAAAACCAAGGTAAACGGGAGAACCGGGAGTCCAGAAATGAGCACAAATCAAAATATCGGTATGCTTAGCCCAACGCATAAAATCGCTCTTATATAATTGAGGGCAACTATAAAAATGATGCCATGAAAAACCTAACCCATCAAAGCGACTCACAAGTCTATCAGCATCAGCAACACAATATGTAAGAGTATCTATTACAGATTCATTATCTGAAAGATAATCTGATTCTTCAATCAATTTAGCTCCAATCTCATTTAAAACATATTGAGCCCCTTGAGATACTCTTCCTTTTCCTGTGACAAGAAGTTTTACTCTAGGCAACTTAATATTTTTCAAATAATCAATTAGTTTATCAATGGTAAACTTTATATCAGGCTTTGGAAGTTCAAATGTCTTGTATTTTAAACCATAAGCCCGTAAAGTATAATAGACTCCTACTACACCAGCCCACCATCCAAAAGCACATAAACGAATATTATTGTCATCTACTAGATATTCATAATCACAGAAAGTTATATGTTTCTGCAGCAATGCTTTAAGAAGAGGTCTGTTGTATTCTTGCATTTTCGCAATATGTCCAAAAAAGAAATACCGTTTCCCGGATATGAGAGTATCTATATGTGCCTCTTTAATACCAAACAAGACATCACAATCTGACACATTATCAACAACTTTTATACCTTTAGCTGAATACTCTTCATCAGAAAAAGCTCTTATTTTGCTTGACTGTACAACAATCTCGCTGTCAGCAAATCTTGAGTTAAGAAGTGCTACTTGCTCTGGAGATAAAGCTACCCGATTATCAATTGGGGTTTTAGTTTCTGCTATAAGTGCAATTTTCATTAGATGATACTTTTGTGTCGTTGTATTAGATTTCAACAATAAAAACCTTTGAAATCAGGAGAGGCAATCTGGATTTGACTAAATCAAATGCTATTAGAAACAAGTCTTAATACTTATACTTGAACTTGAAAAGAACTTCCTTGTTTTCCCAGTACTTACGGGTTTTAGTGTTGTAAATGCTGACGTAAGCGTTATCTTCACCCTTAGGGAATTTCCACAGCATCAGCCAATTGTCATACTGATATGCAGTCTCCTGAATATTGTGCTCGATTTGAGGAACTTCTCTTCCGAAGTCATTTTCGGTCAAGGTAAGGTTATACAAGCCGCCCACATGGCCGCAAAGGACGCCCACTATGTTGTTGTTACACTTTATGAGCTTGCTCCATAGTTCTTTAGGAGTCGTGTAGGAAGAATTGCGGAGCCTTGCCCGGCACTTGAGGTTGGAAACCCTAAGCCCGCCGCCTTTTTCAAGATATTCGTGGTTGATCACGAAGAATTTTTCGTCAGGATGAGTGGAGACATACTCGGCCGCCCAGTCCACAACCTCCTTCCTCGGGCCGAACTCGAGAATCAGAAAATTAAGACTGTTGCCGTTTATCTCATTCTTAATCACCACGTTCTCCATACGTCCCTGCTCGAAGAACTCAACCGCGTTCTTTACGGCTGAAGGGAATTTTACATAGGAATTGAACAAGGTAGAATACCTGTTGTCTATGTACTTGCCATCCACCCAGGTATAGTCGTGGTCACCTGTGCACGAGTAGAAAGGAATTTTGGCGGTAAGAGGTGTTATGCAGTCAATGAAAGACTTCCACTGAACTAGATCGTTATTCTGAGTAATATCACCAGTATGAAGAATACAGGTGAAATTCTTGTAATAATTGACCTGTTGATAAATCCAGCCAATAGTATGCTGGAAGGCTGATACACCCTTTGGGAGATCTGTATAATACTGAATATCTCCGAAAACAGCGATATAGGTTGAATTGGCGTCTATGATATAGTCATATTCAGGCCCTTCAGGAACAGGATCGGTTTCAGGAATATATCCCTTTGAACAGGAAAGCAGAAGGGACAATGCCGCAAGTAATGAAACAATTCGCATCTTTTATCTGGTCTTTGAATACTTCCTG
>JAEEGL011888525.1_pt1 | contig 13216 bp, 8 predicted proteins | sample 9134231 | NCBI WGS metagenome assembly JAEEGL01 (sample SAMN16246548, study PRJNA631951) | gut metagenome | biome: gut microbiome; feature: rumen; material: fiber-attached | host: Bos | place: Iran: Karaj | collected 2018-10
AAAAAGAACAAGTGGCGGACATTTAAGCGCATATCCTATGGCAACCGCCATTGCGGGGCCGCTCATTGCGGAAGCTATACCGCCGACCGTGTAATCTACTCCTGCTACCGTGGCAACCGTCTGCGTAAGAAATCCGATATGAAACTGCGTTCCCACAGTATTGATGATCGTTCCGATAAGCAACGAACAAAACAGACCCTGCGCCATAGCACCGAGTGCGTCGATACCGTAACGCTTAAGCGATATCACAATATCTTTCTTTTTTAAAAACTCTTTCATTCTCTCCTCCTTGGTCAAAGCCCGCCTTTTCGCGGGTCTTCGCCTGATAACTCCAAAAATTACCGCTAATACTGTATCACATAATTTACCAAGATGCTACAGAAATAACGCCGTACCCAAAAGGATACGGCGTTCATGGAATATCATTATTTAATATACTGATCTATGTTCTGCGGAGTTATCGGTACAAAAGGAACCCATACATACTTAAGGTCTTCCGTCGCCCCTTCAAGTGTCGAAACCGATTTGCCTTTGGCAAGCGTCACAGCGCTCTCCAATGCGGCTTCTCCCTGTTTTGTCGTGTCCTGCAAAACTGTCATGAAAAGATCTCCGTTCCTGATTGCTTCACAGCCTCCTGCGGTTGCATCTATTCCGGCCACCAGCACTTTCTTGGTATCGTAACCGTTGTCTTTGAGCCAGTTTATGGCGCCTATGGCCATGGGATCGTTGTTGGCTATGATGCAGTCAAAATCCTGACCGGTAAGCTTGAAAATTTCAAGTTTGTCGTAAGCGACCGTATCGGACCAGTCCGCATAGTCCACAAATACCATATTGGCGTTTACATTGTTGTCCTTAAAGAAGTATTTTACTGCGTTGGTTCTCTGAGGAACGGCCGCATGTCCCTGCATGCCTTCAAGGATGACAACGTTAAGCGATGAGGGCTTTCCGAGACCGTTCCATATATATTCCGCCTGAAATCTTCCGGCATCCTGTTCGTATGAACCTACATAAACATATTTATCGGCCTTAAGATAATCGGAACTGGGCTCATTGTTTATAAATACTATCGGAACATCTCCGGCCGCTATTTCCATCTGTAAAATGGTGGATGCATCCGCCAGACGACAGATGATCGCATCGTATCCGTCGGATACGGCTTTTTCTATCTGCTGCTTCTGTACTCCGGAATCTCCCGCGCAATATACGGTATCGAGAGTTATCCCCATACTCGATGCCTTTTTGTCCATAGCCTCAACCAATGTGATAAGGAAAGTATCCGTATCGTCATGCAGAGTCATGAGTATCCTCGTTTTTCCTCCTCCGCCGGACGTACCGGACTGTCCGCATCCTGCAAGTGAAGCAATAAGAAGAGTTGCCGCCGTAAATATCATGATCGATCTTTTAATAATATTTCTCATATCTGACTTCCTCCTTCCTGCCTCAGATCTTGAACTGATTTACGTAAGATGTAAGCATCTCGGATGTCTTGGCCAATTCCTGAGAATTGTCGGCAACCTCATGGCTGTGCTTAGTGATGCTGTTTGCCTGTTCAACCATCTGACGGCTGGTTTCAAGAATTTCATCCGTACTTGCAGCCTGCTCTTCGGAGATTGCCGCAACGTTTGTCGCAACATCATCTACCTTCTGAATATCCTGTATCATCTTATCGATAAGTTCATTGGATTTTTCGATGTTTTCGTATATATGATCGAAAGTCGATACTGCTTCATCGATAAGCGCGCTGTTCTTTTCAATATTCTCCGCGCTTGTCTCCGCCTGCTTGACAACGGCATCGATGGCTTCGCTGACTTCACTTATAAGCCGCGAAATGTTCTCGGCGCTTGCTGCAGAATTCTGCGCCAGCTTTCCGATCTCGGTTGCAACAACGGCAAATCCTCTTCCCGATTCTCCCGCTCTGGCTGCCTCTATACTTGCATTAAGCGAAAGAAGGTTCGTCTCTTCGGCGATCTCTGCGATCAGGCTTACAATCTTTGTGATCTCTTCGGATGATCTTCCGACCTCATTTATGGAAGCGACCAATTCGTCGTTGCCGCTCTTGATCTCCTGCATTGCTTTGCCAAGCTGTTCCATATCGGCACGACCGTTTCTGCTGATCTCAACGGTTTCTTTCATGCTTTCATCGGCCTGTCTGGAATTATCTTTTGTATCGGAAACGACCATTGCAAGCGTGGTCGCATTTTCTGCGATCTCATTAACCGCTATAGCCAGCTGATCGACCGTACTGTTAAGATTCTGCATTGCCTCAGCCTGCGACTGTGACGCTTCGTACATGCTCTTTGAAACTCTGTCTGAGCTGTCGGACTGTTCTTTAAGTTTAACCGATTCGTTGCTGATAGAAGAAAGCATTCCCCTCATGTTTCCTACGAACTCGCGAACCTTGCCGCCCATAAGACCGACTTCATCGTTGGAGTCACTCTTAACTTCTATCGTAAAGTCACCCATCGACATATCGGTAATGTTCTTAGTGATACCGCTGAGCGGTGCTATAACCTTCGATACCACGAAGTTTATGATCAATACGATTATGGCTATTGCGATCGCTCCGATTATCGCAAGCGTAAGGATAAGCTTGTTTACGTCTTTCATGATCGTTTTCTTGGCAACATATGAAACAAGCACCCAGTCTGTACCGGATATCGTTTTGAATGCTACAACGTAATTATCAAGGGAAGTTGAGATATAATTTCTGGCTTTTATCTTTTTTGCGATATCAGCCATAAGCTTATCGCTGTCATTCTCACTGAGCTTTGTTGATACTCTTGCATTGTCTCTGTGAGCGATGATCGTATCGTCCATCACATCCACCAGAAACGAAGCCGCATTGTCCATCTTAACTCTGGAATTTACGATAATACTGATCTGCTCCAAAGAAAGATCTGCGGCAAATACTTTAACATCGGCCGAACCGTCGTTAAGGATTCCGGATGCACTTATAACGTTTGTTCCGTCCGCATCTTTGTAGGTTCTTCCGTATGCAAGGTTAACTCTTGTTATTCCCTGCTTAAACCATTCCTGTCCGGTCACATTATCGATAACTTTTGAGGAGTCGGCTGCCTTAAAGACTTTTCCGGAAGTTGTGGCAATATACGGTCCGTTTTTACAGTAAGCGTTGAACCCGTAACCCGCATCGATCATTTCCTGAAGTTTTTCATCACTTGGGGATGTTTTTTCAACAAGAAGCTTAACGGTGTTGAAATTCTGAAGATTCTCATTAAGCCAGGCCTCGATATTGTCGGCCTGATTGGAAACGGATGAATTCAACTCTGCCGCAGCCATAGAAGTCAGGCTCTTACTTGAGATAAAGCCTGAAATGATTACCAGAACCAAGATTGCCAATACAACTGCGGGCAAAAGAAACAGCAGCAGCTTATTTTTGATCTTTGTGCTTTTTTGCTGTTTTGTGTTTTCCATGAAAAAGTCTCCTTTACTCATCACATAAACATAAAGCGTTATCGAAAATACCTGCCATAATCCCTTTTTTCCCACATGTTATCATTGTATTAATGAAGAATTATAAAATAATTATACGCTTGCGACCAAATACTTATTGAAGTAAAGTGAAATCATCCGACAATCTTCGTCTGAAAGGATCACGCTATGAAAGCAATAATAATCGACGACAAATGGACATTTAGAAGGGGTTATCTTGATTCGATAACAATGATCGAAGCGGACCCGGGAACGCAGGTAAACTTACCTCACGATGCAATGATCTCAACGGATGTTTCAAAAGATGCTCCCGCCACCACCGATTCAGGATATTTTAAAGGCGGTATGTCCAATTACACCAAATATATATTTATACCCAAAGAGTGGGAGAAAGAATGTATAGGTCTTAAATTTGACGGAGTAATGATGAATGCGACCGTGGATATAAACGGAAGCCGCATCGGTCAATGTCATTACGGCTACGCTCCTTTTTATGCCGATCTCACCGACTTTGTCACGTTCGGAGAAGAAAACCGCATAACGATAAATGTCAATACATCTATGCAGCCCAACTCACGCTGGTATACCGGCGAAGGTCTCTATCGCGGTGTTAATCTGTTGCATGGTCCGAAAGTTCACATAGTTCCCGACGGAATATATGTTTATACCAAAGAAGTATCGGACGGCTATGCCTTTTTGGAAGCATCCGTCGAAGTGGAAAACAAAGGAACGGATAACAGCCTTGCGGAGGTGACGCTGCAACTTATAAACGATAAGAGCGGCGAGTCGGTTTCTTTGTGCAAAAAGGTAATAGAGATCGATCGCGGCAAATCTCAAAGAGCGATGATGGCGTTTGCTGTCAAAGACCCTATGATATGGGACATCGACACTCCCGATCTCTACCGCGCAAAAGCCTCGGTTAAAGCTGTCGGTGAATATCGCACTCATTTCGTTAAGTACGAAGAAACCGTTTCGGATGAAGCCGAAGTTCTTTTCGGCATACGTACTGTTTCCGTCGACCCTGTCCGCGGTCTTTTGATCAACAAAAAAAGTGTCAAATTAAAAGGCGGATGCCTTCACCATGACAACGGTCTTCTCGGATCGGTCACATTTGGCAGGATTGAAGAAAGAAAGATCAAAAAGTTGAAAGAAGTCGGCTTTAATGCGATCCGTACCGCACATAATCCTCCTTCCGCAGCTTTGATAGAAGCCTGCGACAGGATCGGAATGTACGTTTTTGACGAAGCATTTGATGCATGGTTCATCGGAAAGCGCGGAGGCGATTACAATCAGTTCTTCGAAGCGGACTGGGAAAAAGATCTGACTGCATTTGTCAAAAGAGACAGATCTCACCCTTCTGTTATCATGTGGTCGACCGGAAACGAGATACCCGAAAGAGGCGGACTTGCAAACGGCTATACAAAAGCGACAAGAATCGCAGATAAACTGCGCTCTCTCGACGCTTCAAGACCGATAAGCAACGGCATATGTTCATTCTGGAGCGGACTCGACGACGCTCTTGCCGTTGGACAGAACCAGGCTCAGAATGCCGGTGACGGATTTAAGACGACTCTTTGGGAAACGGGAACAGAGCCGTTTACCAACGGCCTCGATGTTGTGGGATACAACTACATGGAAGATATTTACGAACGCGATCATGATATGTTCCCTGAACGCGTGATACTCGGATCGGAGAATTTCCCCAAAGAAATAGGGTTCCGCTGGCCCATGGTGGAAAAACTTCCTTATGTGATCGGGGATTTTACCTGGACTGCATGGGATTATATCGGAGAAGCCGGACTGGGAAAAGCCGCATATGTCGATCCAAGCGATCCGAAAGCTCCTCAAAACCCCTGGAATCTTATGCCACAGGATACTTCACCTTACCCGTGGAGACTGGCCAACGATGCTGATTTCGATATTACCGGGCACAGAATGCCTCAAGGCGATTACCGAAGTGTCGTTTACGGAAGCGATAAAACCTTTGTTTATTCCAAGCACCCCGAAACATTTAACAAAAAAGAGATCGTCAGCATGTGGGGATTCCCGTATTTCCTTTCAAACTGGAATTATTCGAGATTCGAAGGCGCCCCGATTGAACTGACCGTCTTTTCAAGAGCAGATGAAGTCGAAGTCATAGTCAATCAGAAATCAATTGGCAGAAAGCCCGTAAGTTTGGAAAGGCCCCTGCCTTACAGCGTTACTTTTGAAACAGTTTACGAACCGGGTGAAGTTGTTGCGATATCATACAAAGACGGTAAAGAGATAAGCCGCGATACGCTCGTTACAGCCAAAACAGCTTCCAAAATAAGCCTTTTGCCCGACAAAAAGGAAATGTGTGCCGACGGCCACGATCTAATATATGTCGAAATACAGATCACCGACGAAAACGGTATAATCGTACCCGACGCGCAGATTGAATTAAGAGCTCTTGTGACCGGTGACGGATATCTGGCCGGTTTTGGTTCTTCGAACCCTGTGACCGAAGAAAACTATACCGACGACTCAGCGTCGACTTATCGCGGACGCGCCATGGCGGTTATACGTTCCGGTTACGAAAAAGGATCATGCGAATTAACAATCTCCGCCGACGGATTACAGACCGTCAAAGAAGCTTTTGTCATCGCATGATCCAAAACAGATAGTTTTCAAAAAAAGTGCAGGTCAGCTCACATGATCAGGGTTCGAAAGATAGCTCCTCATCAGACCGTGATATAAGCACCGGCCTGAACTTTCCACATCCGGGCGTATTTGCCGTTCAAAGAAAGCAGTTCTTCATGCGTTCCCTGTTCGACGATGCGCCCTTTCTCAAGCATTATGATCCTGTCGGCAATTCTGGTTGTCGAAAGTCTGTGTGATATAAATATGACCGTCTTATCCCCCGTTGCTTCAAGCATCGCATGATTTAACTGATACTCCGCTATCGGGTCAAGTGCACTTGAAGGCTCATCAAGTATCATAAGCCCGGCATTCTTGTAAAATACTCTTGATACCGCAAGCTTCTGACTTTCACCACCTGACAGATTTACTCCGGTCTCGGAAAATTCGGTGGTAAGGTCTGTATCGAGTCCTTTATCAAATCTGTCTATACGCTCCAAAAGGCCACTTTCCGTAAGCGCCTTCCTGATGCCGTCTTCTTCTGCATCATCGGCCACATCCAGAACGACGTTCTCTTTTACCGTCCCCGCAAAAATCTGGAAATCCTGAAATACCGCGCCGATGGAATCGTGATACTTCTTGGTATCATATTCTCTGATATCCCTGCCGTCTGCCAGGATCACACCTTCTTTGGGGTCATATAACCTCATCAAAAGCTTTACCAGCGTCGTTTTTCCCGCACCGTTGTATCCCACGAGTGCGATCTTTTCGCCGGGCTTTATACTAAGATCCATATCCTTTATGATCATGTCCTTATTCTTTCCGTAGGCAAAAGAAACCTTATCCAGTTCGATCTCTTTCGCTCTTAAGGACGGTTCGGCATTTTCTTCGGACATTATCTTAGGCTTATAGTTTAAAAACTCTCTTATCTTATTAACGTATAAACTCGTTTCGCAGGCAAACGGATAAGTCTCCGAGAATACTCTCATGCTGTTCTTAAGCCTTCCGAAAGAGCTGTAGAGAATTGCCAAAGTACTAAAAGAAATGTGGTGAAGAACAGCAGCCTGATATACCAGATACCCTATGAACAGTACATCAGCAAAGAAAGTGTTGCCGATATATCGCCTCATGAATCCGAAAAACCATTTTTTCAAAGCATATTTCTTTTCTATGGCATATACTTCGTCATTGGCTTCTTCAAACCGTCTGAACATAACATCCGAAACATCGGAATTGAGTCTTATCTCTTTGGCGTAGTCATTAAGATAATAGATTCTCTTTACATAGTCTCGTTTTCTTGATGCCTGTATGCTCTCAATTTTTGTAAGATAGTTCTGCTTATTGTAAAGCTGCTCAAAGATGATCGCGAGCACAAACGACCCTATTGCAAACAAAATTGCTGTTTTATCTTTATAAATAAAATAAATAGCAGTTGTTATAAAAGCGGAAAGGCCGCTCAAAGTATCGATCAGGAACTTTACGACTCTCTCGATCTGATCGTCGATCTGAGAGATTGCCAACACCTGGCTGTTATAAAATTCCGGATCGTCATAACACTCAAGATCCATGTCTCTTGCTTTTTCATAAAGCATCATCTTTATCTTTTCACGAACCTTGGGTCTTTCTTTGGGGCCAACATACTCACCCTGATAAACCGTAAAAAACATTCCGACAGTGATCAGTGTCGCAATAAGGACAATAACTCCCGCAACGTGCTTAAAGGGATAACCGAATTCCGCTGCCTCCAATACATATCCGATCAGCACCGTATGCTCTAAGAAAATAAAAACCTGTCCCCTTATCGCATCCGCAGCCTGAAGCAATACGAATGAAGGTGAGGCTTTGAAGATGAGCTTCAGCATATAAAAGTTATTTGCAAATACTGTTTTTACGGACTGTTTTGTCTTTTTTCTTTCGTCTCTCGGTACATATTTCATTATGCGATCACCTCCTCTTCATTCTCAATTGCGAGGTAATTCATCGCCTGTTTTTTGTACATTTCGGCGTAGCTGCCGTTCTTTTCCATGAGCTCGCTATGGGTCCCCTCCTCAATGAGCGTTCCGTTCTCGAGCATAAATACCTTGTCACAGTTCTTTACGGATGAAAGTCTGTGAGATATAAGGAGCATGGTATGATCCTTACCTTCCTTGATGATACTGTTAAAGAGTTCATACTCGGCTATCGGATCGAGTGCGCTTGAAGGTTCGTCAAATATCTTCATCGGAGCTTTCTTTATAAAGGTTCTTGCAACGGCTACTTTCTGGCTTTCACCGCCCGAAAGCACACATCCGTCTTCATCAAATTCCTTGGTCATAACTGAATCGATACCTTTATCAAGTTCCTCGATGCGCTCCAAAACATCGGCCTTTTTCAAAGCCTCTTTTACAAGCTCGTCCCCGTTTTTGTAATCTCTTCCCATAAGGACGTTTTCTTTGACCGTCATGCCAAAAAGTTTAAAATCCTGGAATGTGGTGGCAAATATCTCTCTGTAGGCCTTAAGATTATATGTCTTTATATCTTTTCCGTTATAAAGGATCGTCCCCGAATCGGGATCGTAAAGTCTTAGCATAAGCTTGATGATCGTCGTTTTACCCGCTCCGTTATGCCCTACCAAGGCTGCGATCTCACCTTTTTCGATCTTAAACGAAAGATCGTGGATGATCTCTTTGTCCTTATAGGAGAAAGAAACATTTACAAACTCCAGACTTTTAAACTCGGGATCGGGCGTTTCACCGTCATAATCTTCCGGTATTTTTTCTTCGTACTCAAGAAAGCCCTTCAGATTATTGATGAACATACCATTTCTGAGAACGCCCATGATATTGTCAAATACTCCGATGAGTATCCAGGTCATGGCAACCATTAAACTCGTCATGATGGTCAGATCCGCAAGAGAAATACTTCCGGTAACTCTGTTCCTGTAAATGGCATAAAGAAGCACTCCTTCAAAGATAACGGTAAACGTAAAAGTAATGCGCCAGAAGTTCATGTGAGCGTTACGAAATGCATATTTTCCGGCAACCTTCACATTGTTTGCGGTTGCTTCGCCATACTGTTTTTTCAAAAGCGAAAACACATTTGAAAGTCTTATTTCTTTGGCTCCGTCCGGAAGGTACATCATACGGCTTACGTAGTTTAACACCTTCTCATTGGGAACCTGGTCCTTGTATCTTAAATAATCATACTTATTCTTGAGATTACCGAAAACAAAATTGCCTATAAGCGGAGAAATGATAAAAAGCATCGCATAATGGTCGATCTCGTACATCAGATAAAACACCGAAGCCGAAGCAACCGTACCGACAAGAGCACCTATCATCCCTCTGATCACGGCAACTATCTTCTCCTCGGCTTTGTCGATCGCCATTGTATAGCGGTTATAAAAATCGGGATCCTCATAACATGCAAGCTCTACATTTTTGGCTTTGGAATACAGTCTTCTGTAAATGCCTCCGTAAAGCCTGTTGGTCTTTAAAGGATAAACGACGTTATCAACATATCCTGAATAAATCGCCAATGCGCAGAAAATGGCCCCGCAAATGAGGATAAATCTAAAAATGTCCGAAAACTCTCTGCCTTCCGACAAAGAGTTTACGATCACCTTCATGAATACGCCGTCAAAAAATACCCATCCGCCTTGCCCTATGATCCAATTGATAAAAGTATGTACTATCAGACTTGGACATATCTTGGCCACCAGTTTCATGGCGAACCATGTGTTTTTCATTGTCGCGCCAAACGACAGTTTTTCTTTTTTCATTATTAAACCCCGAACCTCTATTCCTTTATGAAATATCTTTATCGAAAACGACCACAGAACCTTTATCAACTGCAAGCTGTCCCGTCAGGATTTTTATAAGAGTAGTCTTTCCCGCTCCCTTGCAAACTCCTTTCGACCGGTGCATTTAACTTATTCTTACTCATGTGATCAACTTCTGTTTCTTTTTACCCTGCGGTTAAGGTTTCTTTGTAAGATACAAAACATATGTATCGTTGAATACGATCCTGTCTCCCGCGTCAAGTACCGCATTTTTCAGCCCCCCGAAAAACTCGCTTCTGAGCGGCTCAGGAATCACCATATGATCACAGTGAGTTCCCGAAAACTGAACATACTCCTCCGCATTAAAGATTCGCTGTCCCTTGAACTCATATTTATCAACACCCAAATAACCATACCCCGGAGCTGCGGTATAGTCGAATTTTCTGTGAGTGTACGAAATCTCGGGTTTGTAATATTTGTCATAAAGAGCCTGTATCTTCTCATACAAAGACTCGTTTTCCGACTTGTATTCGGATGTGGTAAACATCATGGCAAGCGTTCCGCCGGGCTTAAGGAGATCAAATGTTTTGGAATAAGCGATCTCTTCGGGAATCCACTGGATCGTTGCGGCCGAATATACCATATCAAACTTCATATCGCCGAAATCATGGGTTATGAAATCATCGTTCACTATATCGAAATTCGGGAGATCTCCATATTTTTCCTGCATTTTACGGCAAAGATGCTCGCCGAGCTCGATAGCATGATATTCGCATCCGGTCCGAAGTACAGGCTCCGTCGCCTGACCGGTACCGGGTCCGATCTCAAGCACCCTCTTTCCGGGTCCCATCCCGACATGTTCGTTTAGAAAAGAAAACAATTCTTCACTGTATCTCGGGCGGAACTTATCGAACTGATCGGGAATCGTATCAAATATTCTTCGAAATTCATCCTGTTCCAGCTCCTTTATATCCTCTTTTGTGATCGGACGTAATTTGCGATTTTCCGCGCAGTGGATCGAACCCACGATATCAATCTTTCCCTTCTTGATAAAGAAAGCGCTCATGTCCTCCATAGCATAAACCTTGCGGGTCTCTGACATTTCCAACGTCTTTTCATATCGCCATGTATCGGTCGGGTCATGATGGCAGCTTACCGTAAGATTAGTAAAGCCAAGACCCGGAAAAGGCTCCATGGACTCAAAGAAATCCACTGTATTGCAGGCCATGTTCATTGAACCCGCACTCACTCCGAAGACAGCCGCATGACAGTCAAGCAAAGCCTCATAGCAGCCCTTTTCCCGGATAAGGTCAAGCTGTTTTTCACAGACTCCGCCACCCATAAGAAAAATGCAATCGGCCTCTTCTACAAGTGCCCTTGCCACGGCTGGTTCGGTACGTTTATCAATCACACTATGCTTATCAAAGCCCAGCCCCTGTTCAACAAACATTTCGTGCATGCCGTCTGAGTCCTGATCGTTTTGATCATAATCAAGCGGACATGCACTTATAAATACTATGCTGTTACGCACAGTCAGCTCCTCACGAAGCCTTTTTGTGATCTCTTCCGAAAAATGATGATCCGGAAAACCGCTGAATACAGCCAATAATTCTTTTTTCATACGTTTACTCCCTTCCCATTGTATCCATTTTTTATCTTTCAATGCTGTCCCGGCAGCATTTTAGATCAAAGATCGTTTTTAACTTTAATCCCACATGTTTCTTTTATTGCTTTTCTTATAGGCCTTCGCCCATTTGGAAATCTCTTTTTTCTTTGCATAATTTTTCGTATTTTCCCTGCCCAGATTTTTATAGAGCTCATATCGATCCAAGGACAGGGCCCCGCTTTCGATAGCCGCTTTGATAGCGCATCCGGGTTCGGTATCGTGCCTGCAATTGCTGAATTTACACCTGCTCTCAAGTTCAAGGATATCAGAAAAAGTCTCGTCGATCCCCTCCTGTACGTTAGCCATGCCGATTTCACGCATACCCGGTGTGTCTATGATCGCTGCACCGTTTGGCAGTCTGATCAGTTTTCTGAAAGTGGTTGTATGTCTTCCTTCGTCATCATCTTCCCGAATCTCAGATGTCTTTAAAACATCTTCTCCCATCAAAGTATTGATAAGTGTTGATTTACCTGCGCCGGAAGAGCCCATCAGACAAATGGTGACGTCGGGCTTCATATATTCCTTCAGCTCTTCAAGTCCTATGCCGTATATGGCAGAGATCGCATGTACATGCACTTTGTCGGATATCTGCTCCACTTCTCTTACATACCTTCCTACATTTGAACAAAGATCTGATTTCGTAAGTATCACTACAGGGATTGCCCCTCCCTGACAGGCAATACTCACATACCTTGCTATACGATTGTAACTGTAGTCTTCGTTAAGGGATGTAACGATAAACAGATAATCCACATTCGCGACCATATACTGCATGACGGCGGTTTTTGCCTGGTCCGGTCTTTGCAGGAAACTCTTTCTTTCGCAGATTGAAAGGATCAGCGAATCTCCCTGACTGTTATGCAAAAATGTTACATAATCTCCTACTACGGGAAGCTTCTCAGCGTCCTCTTCATAAAAATGTCCTTTAAGTTTTGCCGGGATCTCTTCTTCTTCAAAAAGTATCTTATAGCTGTTCTTATTAATCTCGGTTATTCTTCCGAGTTTTTCTTTATTTGTACTGTTCACTTCATTGTCTCCTTTTTTATCAATCGTTTTCTTTTTACCGATGTCTGATAGTATGGAGACCTTTTATATCGGAAACTGCCCGTAACGTGCGGGAAGAGAGTTTAGGTTAAACCGGGATAAAAAAACCGTGACAAACATGCCACGGTCCGTAATCCAAAAATGTAAAAGTCCTATGTGGATCAAAGGGCAGAAACCGAGGTCATCATACTATATACTCTTGCAATCTCTGATTTTCCTGTATGCATTAAGATAACCTCACTTTCTTTAAGAATTTAAAAACATAATAAACTTTTATCACAGATATCCCTTTGCGTCAATACACTTTTCCAACTGTTTTGTTTCAAGATAAGCCTCGGTAACAAGCCTGTTAAAATCCGCTACATTCAGATTTTCATGCGATCTACCTGTGAATATACAATCTCGTCTGCTCCGATTCATCATCACCCTGAGCCATACAAAAGAATTCCCATCCATAACGCTCATAGAATCCGGTATGATCTGTTACGAGGTAAACAGGTGATATGCCCTTTTTCTTCATATCCTCCACAGCAATATTCAGAAGTTTACCTGCTATCCCCCGGCCACGATGAGCCTCTTCGGTATATACCGCGCAAACATTGGGGCTTAAATCTTTCCTGTCATGAAAATCATTATCGATCACACCTAACCCGCCAACAATTTGGTCTCCCAACATGCATAAATACCAGCCGTTTTCG
>JAEEGL013025438.1_pt1 | contig 13216 bp, 4 predicted proteins | sample 9134231 | NCBI WGS metagenome assembly JAEEGL01 (sample SAMN16246548, study PRJNA631951) | gut metagenome | biome: gut microbiome; feature: rumen; material: fiber-attached | host: Bos | place: Iran: Karaj | collected 2018-10
ACCCGCACGCGCTGCCTCTACGGCGGCGTTCAGCGCGAGTATGTTCGTCTGGAACGAGATGTCTTCTATCGTCTTGATTATCTTCTCTATCTGCTTTGATGTGTTGCTGATGTCCTCCATGGCCGCCACCATTGACGCTATCGCTTCGTCCTGACGGTTGACTTCCTCGGAGGTCTCACGGGCTATCTGACCCGCACGGGCGGCGTTCTGCGCTGTGAGAGCTACCTTCGAGGTCACGTCCGCGATAGTCGCGGATATCTCCTGTATGGCGGCAGCCTGCCGCGTCGTGCCGTCTGCCAGCGACTGGGAGCCTTCCGTCATCTGGCCGGAGCCGGAAAGCACTTCGTCCGAGGACACGCTCATATTCGTGAGAGCAGAGCCGATGTCGCGCTCTATGGTGAGAATGTCCTGCCTTATGGTGTCAAATTCGCCGGGATAGTTGACCGACGGCTCGTTGGTGAAGTCCCCGTCCGCCATGCTGTCAAGTATGCCGGAGATGTCGCTTATGCAGACGCTCATCGCCTGCTTCGAGTCGCGGAGCTTGTTGGCAAAGCTGCCTATCTCGTCGTCGCTGAACCTGAAATCCACGGCTGTGGAGCTGAGTCTGCCCTCCACAAGCTCGTCCGCTATGACGGAGACCTCCTTTATAGGTCTTACCACGTTGCGGCGCACGAACACGAATATGATAAAGCCTGTTATCAGCAGGGCAGCGAGAGCTATCAGTACCGAGACAATGATAAGTATTGTGAACTGCTGCTGCAGGGCTGAGGATTCACTTCCCGCGAAGTACGCGCCGACGGTATTTCCGGACATATCCTTCATCGGGCGGTATGTAACATAGTAGGGCTTGTCTGCTATCGTTGCCTTGCCGCTGTATTCTCTGCTGTTCTTCAGGACTTCCTGTTCTATGTTCTCCGGCATTTTAGTGCCGATGATACGTTTTCCCGTGGAAGGGTCAATGATAGTTGTCGAAAAGCGGGTATTGCCGCGGAACAGGGTCACATCGCACTCCGTGAGCGTTTTCAGACTGTCGAGCCACTCCTCGGAATCGAGACTGAAGCCCACCGCAAGACCCGCGAACACGCCGTTTGCGGCTACCTGCTCCGCGTGCAGCAGAGCAAGTTTGCCGTCAATGTACACGATGCCGTCGTAGCTTATCTCGCCCTTTGCTATGCCGGCGAGATTGAGCGTCGTGAACGGGTAGTTCCCGCTTCTGTACAGATCTATGCCGCGGGGATTCGCAATAGCGCAGAAATAGCCCGCGCCCTTGCCTATGGTCTTCCACGATTCCTCAAAATAGCTGGTGGTGTTGAAAGTCATTGCGCTTATGAAGCTGGACTGTCCCGACCATGTGCTGAATGATGAGCGTATTTCAGAGATCTTGCCTTCGATCTCGCTCTGGAGAACACCTACGCCTACCGCGGAGCGTTCCTTTATCACAGAATCGTTGAAGCTGCTGAACATTATCGCTGATACCCCCAGCACCAGTGCCATCGTCACAGTAAGCGCCGTGACCGTCAGAAGTATTATCCTGGTGCCGAGACGTTTGAACAGATCTGTCATAGCCGTTCCTCCGTATATGTCAATTAACAGAAAACAATATTTTCATAATCTATATTATAACATATAACCGACTGATGTACAATAGCAGTTTTTAATGAAAAGTTTGGACAAAATGCACAATTGTGATTGACAATCAAGATGTTTTGTGGTATAATAAATTTCAGCAAATTGTGCTTTAAACGGATAAACTTTCTATTTATCTATCCGACAAACAAGGAGGACACATCAGTGGCAAAGCGTTATTGGAACGAAAAAATCGAGTGTATGGAATTTTCAGAAATGAAAAAGCTCCAGAGCGAGCGCCTGGTAAAGCAGGTGAAGCACGTCTGGGACAATGTTCCGTACTACAGGAAGAAAATGGAAGAAAAGGGCATTACACCCGACGACATCAAGGGCATCGAGGATCTGCACAAGCTGCCGTTTTTAAGCAAGGCGGATCTGCGTGACACATATCCCTACGGTATGCTTGCAGAGCCTCTGTCGGAGTGCGTGCGCATACACTCCACCAGCGGCACTACAGGCAAGCGCGTTGTGGCGTTCTACACCCAGAACGACATCGATATGTGGGACGACTGCGTGGCGAGAGCTATCACAGCCGCGGGCGGCACGAAGGAGGATGTCTGCCAGGTAGCCTACGGCTTCGGACTGTTCACAGGCGGAGCGGGACTCAACGGCGGTTCGCACAAGGTGGGCTGCCTTACGCTGCCCATGTCCTCCGGCAATACCGAAAGACAGATACAGTTCATGCAGGATCTCGGCGCTACCATAATCTGCTGCACGCCGTCCTACGCCGCGTATATCGGTGAGACGCTGCACGAAATGGGGCTCACACCCGACGACATAAAGCTGAAGGCGGGCATCTTCGGAGCCGAGCCGTGGACGGAGGAGATGCGCCGCGAGATAGAGAAATCCCTCGGCATCAAGGCATACGACATCTACGGACTTACGGAGACCAGCGGCCCCGGTGTTGCGTTCGAGTGTGAAGAGCAGACAGGTATGCACATCAACGAGGACAACTTCATCGCGGAGATAATTGATCCTGACACGGGCGAGCCGCTCCCCGAGGGCTCGAAGGGCGAGCTTGTGTTCACGAGCATAACGAAGGAAGCGTTCCCGCTGCTGCGCTACCGCACGAGGGACATCTGCGTACTCAGCAGGAAGAAGTGCTCCTGCGGCCGCACGCTCATCAAGATGACGAAGCCCATGGGCAGAAGCGACGATATGCTTATCATCAAGGGTGTCAACGTATTCCCGTCGCAGATCGAGACAGTGCTCATAAAGGATTTCAAGGCTACCCCGAACTATCAGATAGTGGTTGACCGTGTGGGCAGCAGCGATACTTTTGAGATAAAGATAGAGCTTTCGGACGATATGTTCAGCGATACGATCAAGGATGTATTCACGCTGGAGAAGAAGCTCAGCGCCGACATCGTGCAGATACTCGGCATCAAGGCCAAGATATCCCTTGTGGAGCCCAAGTCCATACCGCGCTCCGAGGGCAAGGCAGTCCGTGTAATAGATAAGCGTAAGCTTGTATAAAAGGGAGGAACCGAAAATGACAGTAAAACAGTTATCCGTATTTGTAGAAAACAGACCCGGCCGTCTCTGCGCCGTGACCGAAGCTCTTGCTGACGCGGGCATCAATATCCGTGCAGTCTCTATCGCAGACACCACCGACTTCGGCATCATGCGCATAATCGTCAATGACACCGACAAGGCTGTTACCGCCCTGAAAGAGAGAGGCTTCATAGCTTCCGCAGCCAACGTCATCGCGGTTTCCGCAGACGATAAGCCCGGCAGCATGGCGGCTATTATGAAGACCCTCTACAACGAAAACATCAGCGTCGAGTATATGTACGCCGCATTCCTCAACCCCGAAAAAGGCATCGCCTGCCTCATCCTCCGCGTCGATAATAACGAAAGCGCCGTCGAAGCCCTCGAAAAGTCCGGCTGCAAACTCCTCTCCGAATCCGACATCGCCGCTGTGTGAGTTGGTCGCTTACGCTCGAGAACGGGAACAAGAGTCGCGCTACGCGCTCGAGTGTTTAAGAGTCGCTTGCGCTCGAGTTTGACGCCCTTTGAAAAGGGCTTGGCCTAAACTTAAATCGCTTCGCCTTGCAGATTCGTTAAGTAGTACGCCTTTACAAGGTTAAGCAATCGCAGACATAAAATATTACTGCTCCTTTTAACTTCCAAAAGGAGCAGTTTTTTCTATGTATAGCTGATATTAACAATAGGCGCATTACCTGCCCCCGCTGCAAGGCGAAGCGATTGGGTCCAGCGTCACGCTGGCGCCGGCCGCGTAGGCCAAAAAAAATAATAATAATCTTCTCGAGCGCGAAGCGCGACTCTTACTCCCGTTCTCGAGCGCAAGCGACCAAAAGGCAAAACGCCCGGCGCTTTGCAGAGCCGGACGTTTCGCTGTCTTGGGAAAAGGAAATTATGTAGGAGAGGTGTCTGATAAATTAATGGCTGCGGCCTGCTGATTCGTCCTGCCGCCGCGGCCGGGACGCTGCGGACGCTCGCCCCCGAAGCCGCCGTCGGGCATCTGCGGCATCTGCCCTTCGGGCATCTCGCCGCCGAAGCCGCCGTCCGGTATCTGCGGCATCTGCCCTTCGGGCATCTGGCCGCCGAATCCGGCGCCGCCGCCGCCCTGACGGCCGCCGCCAAAGGCGCCGAAGCCGGAGCCCTGACCGTAGAGCAGGGAAGTCATCTCAACTGTGCCGCTCTCGCTGCCCGCCGTGATCGTGTAAGTGCCGCCCTCAACTATCTCCGGAGCAGTAAGCACCGCGCACTGATACTTCTTTTCGGGTGTGAACGAGAGTATCACGCTGCCCGTACTGTCCGTAAGCGTTATCTCCGTGCCTGCCGCCACTTCCGAGCCGAAACTGTACAGTATCGAGCCCTGCGTGGACGACTGACCGAAGTTCTCCGCCATGCCGAGGGAGCCCGCCGCAATAAGCCTGCCGCCCGTCACTTTGCCCTCAATGCCGTAGTCCATCGCGCCGTTCCCGCTGTTCACAGGGCCGCTGACATAGGTTGTGCCGCCCGTGACATACAGATAGCCGTTGGAGTCTATGCCGTCGCCGCCTGCGTTGACGCGCAGCTCGCCGCCCGAAACCGTGAGGACTGCCGATGCGTCCGTGTCCATCATGCCGCCGAAGCCGCCTGCTCCGGTGCTTGTATTGCTGCCGCTTCCCGCCGCGTTGATGCCGTCGTCGGAAGCCGTAACTTTCACATTGCCGCCGCTTATTTCGATAACCGCGCCTTCAATGCCTTCCTTGCTGTTCTCGATATTCACTGTGCCGTCGGAGATCAGCAGCGAGCCTTCGGAATGAAGTCCGTCGTCACCTGCGTTCACGGTCATATTGCCGCCGCATACGGTCACGGAGCCGTCCGCGTCTATCGCGTCCTTGCCGGAAGTGATGTCCAGAGTGCCGCCGCATACATAGACGAACGCCTTTTCGGGTTCTTCCTCGTTCTCCGCGTGTATGCCGTCACTGCCGCTGTTTATCGTAACTGTGCCGCCTGCCGCGCGCACGCTTTCGTTGCAGTCGATGCCTTTCTTCGCCGCCGTCACTGAAATTGTGCCGCCTGTTATTTTCAGGTCGTCCTTGCAGACTATGCCGTGCTTCGTGCCGCTTGTCACCGTAAGGGAGCCGGAGCCGTTGAACGTGAGGTCGGACTTCGCAAATACCGTGCCGTCGATGTTGTCGTCACCCGACGCCGTGAATTCACCCTCGGAGGTGAGGGAGTTTGCGGTGCCGTCCGCCGTGGTCACGAATACCTTGCCCGCGTCCATGACATAGAGCGCCGCGCTGCCGGAGCAGGTGAGGGAAGCGCCCGCAAGCACAATCTGCACTTTCTCATCGGGTGCGTTCACGGCTATCTGTCCGTTTGCGCACTCGCCCGTGACGCGGTAGGAGCCTGCCGCGGTGATGAGGACTTTACTGCCGTCTGCGGATGCCCCGCTGCCGTTCACCGAAACGCCCTCCGCGGAGAATATGATCTCCGTGCAGTCACCGAAGCTCTCGTCGAAATCACGTTCCGTGAACATCTCCGAGGAATCCGCCGCAGTCAGGTCAACGGAAGTCTTTGCGGCTGCCGGAGCCTGTGCGGACTGCTGCTGTGCGGCTGATGCGGCGGCGGTGGACTGAACGTCTGTCTGTGCCGGGGTGCCTGCGCAGGAAGCGAGGGCTGCGCACATCATACATATTATCATCGTTCTTGCGTAATTCTTCATAAAGCTGCCTTCTTTCTCTGTATCGGTGCGGGGTTTTCCGAAGGGTTCCCCCTGTTCTGTACATATCATACCATGTCAACCTAAAATCAACCTTAAATCAACGTGAATTTTGTGTGAAATATCATATTATTATTGTTTCCGCAATCTTGAATTTTTCTGCGGAATGTGTTAAAATAGTTTAGAAAATTAATCCAGATGAAGAGGGCATATATATGGAAAACGAACTTATCATAGTCCTTGACTTCGGCGGGCAGTACAATCAGCTCATAGCGCGGCGCGTCAGGGAATGCGGCGTGTACTGCGAGGTGCGCTCATACCGGACTCCCGTTGAGGAGATACAGAAGCTGGCGCCGAAAGGCATCATATTCACCGGAGGCCCCAACAGCGTCTACGACGAAAGCTCCCCGCACATCGACAAGGCAGTGTTCGAGCTGGGGATACCGATACTCGGCATCTGCTACGGCGCACAGCTCATGGCATATACGCTGGGCGGCGAGGTGAAGACCTGCACGACTTCGGAATACGGCAAGACCGACACTGTCTACGACAAAACGGGAAAGCTGTTTGACCTGGTGCCGGAAAAGGCTGTCTCGTGGATGAGCCACACCGACTATGTGGCGAAGGTGCCGAAGGGCTTCAGGATAACCGCGCATACGGCGAACTGCCCGGCGGCGGCATTCGAGAGCGTGCGCCGCAGGCTCTACGCGGTGCAGTTCCACCCGGAAGTGAACCACACCATGTTCGGTATGTCGATGCTGGACACCTTCGTGAAGAAGATATGCAAGTGCAAGGCAAACTGGAATATGAAGAACTACGCAAAGACCGCGATAGCGCAGCTCCGTGAGAAGGTAGGCGACGGACGGGCTCTGCTGGCTCTGTCCGGCGGCGTTGACAGCTCGGTTGCCTGCGCGCTCATGGCGAAGGCTATCGGGGACAGGCTCACCTGCGTGTTCGTTGACCACGGCTTCATGCGCAAGAACGAGGGCGACGAAGTCGAGGCGGCATTCAGGGATTCGGGAGTGCATTTCATACGAGTGGACGCTTCGGAGCGCTTCATGGCGAAGCTGACCGGAGTGAGCGACCCGGAGACCAAGCGCAAGCTGATAGGCGAGGAGTTCATACGCGTGTTCGAGGACGAGGCAAAGAAGATCGGCAAGGTTGATTACCTCGTGCAGGGCACCATATATCCCGATGTGATAGAGAGCGGCACAGGCGACGCGGCAGTGATAAAGTCCCACCACAACGTAGGCGGCCTGCCTGCGTGCGTGGATTTCCGCGAGATAATCGAGCCCCTGCGGATGCTGTTCAAGGACGAGGTGCGCAAGCTCGGCACGGAGCTGGGACTTGCGGATTATCTTGTGTGGAGACAGCCGTTCCCGGGACCGGGACTTGCTATCCGCGTACTCGGTGAGATAACGCCCGAAAAGCTGGAGATACTGCGTGACGCGGACCTGATATTCCGCGAGGAGATAGCGAAGGCGAAGCTCGACCGCGACATAAACCAGTACTTCGCGGTGCTGACGGATATGCGCTCCGTGGGCGTAATGGGCGACGGCAGGACCTATGACTACATACTCGCACTGCGCGGCGTGACCACGTCGGACTTCATGACCGCCGACTTTGCGCGCATACCCTATGACGTGCTCGAAAGCGCCAGCGTGCGCATCATCAACGAGGTAAAGCATATCAACCGCGTCTGCTATGACGTTACAAGCAAACCACCGGCTACTATTGAGTGGGAATGATGACATTTCCGGAAAGTCTGGCTTAATGAAGCCGTTTGCGGGGCTTCGGGGCGAGCGGTGATCTTGTTCCGGTCTTGTTGTTGTTGAACATACTATGACGGCAGGGAACAGCAGGAATACGATAAACCCCCGCTCCGGAAACCTCTCCGGGGCGGGTTTTCTGCGTTATGAGGCCTGCCGTCCGCCGAAGCGTCCCCCCACCCGTGAAAACATGGGGAAAATGCCTGAAAAAACGGCTGTATTACTATAAAAAATCAATTTTAGTATTGACGTATTAACAAAAATGTGGTACAATGTTATAGTAAATAACTATGTGTTTGCGCAGTCCGTACCTGTTGAACAGAAGCGTATTCCGTAACAGAATGAATGAGGAGGGTTTAACTTTGGAAGTTAAGAAGAAGAAAAACAGCGTCCTTAAACGATTGCTCGCGGGTGTTCTCGCGGTGTGCGTCATAGGGACAGGCATACCGGGCACCCCGGTCAATCTCGGGCTGCTGAGAACTGCTGCTTCGGCGGCAGGTGATCTGCTGCCCGGAACGTACAGGATCAGAATAACAGGGGGAAATACTGATGGCGTGTATTCCACAACGGAGAATAGCACACGAATAAAAGATGGGTTACCTATTCCTACCTCCGACATTCTTAAAGCATTAGGAATATCCTATCAAAACTATACTCCTGACTTTATAGAGATTAATGGAAATGACAGTTTTCCAATTCTCTATTTGCCTCTGAGTACTGAAGAAAACCCAAACCCTGACGAGATAAATTTTCCCCTTTCGATCCGTTACGAACGTCTTACAGATCTTTCCCGTGCAAAGATTAATCTTAATACTTCCGATTACAGTGTATCTTCTGTTACTCTTAACGGCAGCCCCATAAGCCCCAGTAATTATACTATTTCCTATGAAAAAAAGATCGACGGTGTGTGGACGGATGTTGAGTCTGTCAGCGGTAAGGGTGATTTCTGTGTGTGGGCTAAAGCCAATGACGCCGGCTTATATTGTGGTGAAACTTTCCTGTACTTCGATATTTATGACCCCGCAGTAACCACAGCGCCCGCGGCTTCTACAACAGCCATTGAAGGTGATACTGATGCTGAACTCATTACGCCCGGCACAGTAGATCACGGTTTCTTCAAGTATGCCGTTACTGCCCCAGTTGTTACTGCTGCACCGACTACCGGCTGGAGTGGAAATATTCCCACTGTGGGGGACAGGGACTCGGGAACATACAAGGTATGGTATCAGGTATACAATGACTTTGGTAACCTTTATTCAGAATCTCCCGAAAACGTAGAGGTATATATTCACGATCAGGCCGCTTTCTCCACCAATGGAGAATTGATCGCAGCTCATTTTGTCCTTAGTAGCAATGTTATGTTTACCCAAAGATGGGTACAGTATGATGATGATGATTTTTATACTGTACTGACACCTAAACCTGCATCAGCAGGCAAGTCATTCAACTTCGTTCATTTATTAAGTGGTAATGATGCATACTTTGTTGACCCCGACTACATAAAGGTAAGCGGCGATGCGGAATTATTTATCACCGACGCGAACATCATCGGCTCATCGGTTGATGCAATTGTGCAGCAACCGCTTACTGCTGATTTCACGATCACTTCCTGTAATGTTCCCAATGCTAAATTCTACAGAGATGATCATACAGGGGACACGGTTACACGACTTGGATTTTGTGGCTCGATCAACGAAGTATTATCATATTTTGACACTGTTGACAATGTCAGACTTATAAGCGTTGATAAGGACATTGAACTTGACATTGAAGGCTCGGGTCTCAGTGAAGTGGATTACACCGAATTGCCGAAGATCAATGCGTTGGTTCCCTCTCCTGATTACAGATACTATGTGGCGGAACAGAGTGCCAGCGTGGATGTCAAGGTCGACCCGCTGTCAATCGCGAAGAAAATCACAGACGTAACAAATAAGGCTGAGTTTTGGTGCAATATTAACAACAGCGGTGATTATACGGTCTTTTCTGTTACGTCCGGCTTTAACATTCATGTTTACGATCAGAACGACGAGCCTGTTGAGCTTGTGCAGGTAAAATCAACCGACCCCGGTATTTATAACTATGTTATCATTGACGCGGACGTAACGGCTGTCACGGTCTATGAGGATAAGCACAGCCTGTCTGATTTCATAGGCTACAGAATCAAGAACACCACAGGCGCTCTCCTCACAACAGATGTTCAGAATGTTTCCAATAACAGAACATCTTCAAGCGCCGCAACGTTCATCGCGTCAAATACACCGCTTACTTTCGGCGATTATACCGAGAATTATATTATGGTAGACCCGCATGAGATAACCGATGATCTTCTCACCCAGGAGGATATTGATAGCGGATTTACCGCGTCCGAGCTTTATTCGACGCTCTGCGACCTTGCCGAGAGCTACAAGTATATTTATGCTACAGAAGAAGATGACCTTACAGCACCGGTAACAGTCGCTGCGGCACCGGAATACGCAGGCGTTCAGATGAATGCCGAAACATACGAAGCTATCACTTCGTTCTCGACAACCGGCACGGGCGGCGCTACAAAGGCGAGCTTCACTGTCAGTGACGGACTGTATACGGCCAATAATATCATCGATCAGAGCAAGAAATACACGATCGTTTCGTCAATGCCGCTCACATTCACGAACACCGCTTTGTCCAATATTTCAGGCGGCTGGGACGCGACGAATTTACGCTATGTGTACTATGTTTACTTCGTTCCGACAGACGCGGGAACTCCTGTAATTATCAACGCTGTCCCGGCTCCCGCCAGCGTAAGCACACGCGGTACAGCCACCGAAAAGACAGAGCTTGTTATCAGGAATAACGACGTTACTTACAGCCCCGCCGCAGTACTCAGCACCGAGAACGTTTCCTACGATACGCCTGTTGAGGTGATCATCAAGAAGTTCAATAAGGACGGCAGCGAAAACGGCTTACTTTGTGTCGGCGACGAGATCAACGGCATAAAGGTAACAGGCATCGAATACCTGTACGCTGTAGCGACACCCGTGGGCAGCGGTGCTTCGGACGCATATACTTACAGCGATTTCAAGGAAGATATCAGACAGGTTGTCACGGCAATAAACTACGATCTTACTTATTGCGTGCGTGCCACTATCAGCTATACTTCGGCAGGCGAGGAGTTCAGCGTACAGCTCAATAAGTTCTTCAGGTTCGCCAGAAAAGACATAAACAAGCTCAGTATCACCCGGGACGGACAGCCGATCAGCCTCGATGAAGGTTTCGTCAAGACCTTTGACGGAAAACCTGTCTCCTGGGAAGAATTCACATTTACCGAGACATCCGTTAATGATGCTTTTGGCAACCCTGTAGTTTTTGATCCTTCTGCTGATCTCGCTTTAGCGGGTTATTTAAAGATCGAAAACAGCCAGGAGATCAAATGCGGCACTCCCGTTGATGCCGGTAAATACTACGCCGTAATTGTCGGCAATGAAGAAAACGAAAACCGCAACTATGACGGAACGGTTAAGATCCCTGTAACGATCGAAAAGGCAGACGCTCCCAGAATTAGTTTAATCCGACACGATAAGACTTACGGCGTTCCGTACACGATTTCTGACTTTACCTGTACGTTCACTACCCCTGTCATCGAGACCGAAACGGCAAAGACGGTATTAGTTTATCAATTCTTAAATGATAAAACGTATTCTGGCAAATTTGCCGAATTCACTATCGGCGGTGAAAACGCAAGTACAGCCGATGAGATCGCAGCGGAACTTGCTAAAATCAAGGATGCAGGCGATTACGGGGTAGAAATTCATTTCTCAAACCCCAATTACGCGTCTACAACGGCTATATTCTCCTTCACTATCGAGCGCAAGAAACTGACTGTAACGCTGCCGAAAATGCTCTCCGCAGAGTATGGGTTTGAAAAGACCGTTATTTCGGAGTATAGTAGCGATACCGACAACATACCAGAGTTTGACGAGAAATTTGTCAATGAAACCGAAATAACAGGTTTTGCTTACGGCGAAGAAACAGATTATGCAGCAGGGCTTGCAGATTTAATTTATCAGGGCGTTTTTGTTGACACCAGTATTTGCCTGGCCCAAATTAAATATGGCAGGTATAATACACCGCTGGATGCCGGAACGTATCCACTGTCCTATATTGGTTCTCGTGGCTTAGATGGGCTTACGAATCATACAGGCAATATTTATTACGGCACATTTAATACTGACGGTCTTAAATTCCTCAACAACTATACAGTTGAGATCGCCAACGGCACAACAACCGCCGAAGACACAACCAAAACAGAGATACATGACAGCGTTCTTACCGTATCACCGAAGAAGGTAAATAACTTTGTTGATGTTTTCAATGATATAGATACTTATAATATGCCTATCCCCAATGTGTTTGTATTAGGTTTTGATGAAGTCACCGAGTTTGCGGTATATTTGAACGGTACGCTTGTTGCCGAAAAGATAGGTGATTCGTGCTTTGAACGCGACGTTCGATTTACATTCGATGATGATGATTACGCCGCTGAGAACACATACGTTCTGACTATTGGTGAAGCATACGCCGGCACCTACACACTCGCAGTCGTAGCGCGCGGCAACTACGAAGGAAGCTGGTCAGAGCAGATAACGACGCTCCGGAAGCTGAATCCGAAAGATTATGTGTTCACAAGGACTGACAAGAACGGCGATCCGGTCGATTTAGATTTATATGAATTAGATCGTAAATATCACTATGCAAAGGACTACGACGGCAGGAATATCAAGGGTCTGCTGAATGTAATGGCGTGTGATGAAAACGACTATCTGGTAAATCTCACCGACGAAACGATAACCTATTCCTACTACAAGAACACCGGCAGCGACAATGAGCCAAGCTGGGAAGCGGTTACGCTCAATAACACCGTAAAGCCCGGCGAATATATGGTCATCGCGACTGTGAACAAGCCCGGCTATGCTTCGATCAGACTTGAACCTGTTATCGTTCATGTAAGTAAAGCGAAACTCACGTTAGTTATTTCCGATTATGAGCAGATTTACGGCGAAGAACCCGAAGACCTCAGCTACAGCATAAAGACTGATTTCACGGCTATGCCGTCTTTCGCGCTCTATAACCTGATCGGTGAAAGTGTTGAGTTCTCCATCGGCGGTTATAAGATCAAGCCTTTTGATGAAGTTACGGGTTATCCCGAAGGAGTCGGAAAATATCAGCTTACCGCAGAAATGCGTGAAGGCTTTACAAACGAGAATTTTGAAATTGAGTTTGAATACACCGATAAAGTAATCAAATGTTCGAGCTACCATATTGTTCCGAAGAATATTGCCGAACAGGGCAATATGACCTTCAAATTTACAGTAGGCGATGCAACGTACAGTGTGGATTCGGATAATTACAACTGGATCGTTGACGGCAGCGTTCCGTACAGCGACGGTGTGGATGAGGCAATAGAAGACACGATCAAAGCCGAGTATCTGAAATATTCCGCTGATGCAGCCGAAAGAATTCCGGTTGAGCTTGTCTGGGTGAACAAGACCCTTATCAAGGAAGTTGAAAGCAATACCGCGAAGTATTACATGAGCTTCTATTTAATAGCTTATGATAAGATCACTGACGGAAATGCAGAAAGACCTACAGGCTATACCGGCAGAAC
>JAEEGL013209090.1_pt1 | contig 13216 bp, 9 predicted proteins | sample 9134231 | NCBI WGS metagenome assembly JAEEGL01 (sample SAMN16246548, study PRJNA631951) | gut metagenome | biome: gut microbiome; feature: rumen; material: fiber-attached | host: Bos | place: Iran: Karaj | collected 2018-10
CCCGCTCTCGTAATACCAGCTGTAGAGCTTTTCCACCAGGGCGACGGTCCGGTCGGTCATCACGGTGATCTCCTTGCCGCCGTCCTCCGTGCGCGACAGGATCGGCGTGTTCGTCGAAACGAAGAAGCCGTTCTGCATGGGCCCGGTCCCGTATCCGTACAGGTCGGAGGGATCGCGTTCGCCGTTGCCGTTTGTGTCCTGATAAATATCCTTCGTGGTTCCGATCAGCGCGTCGATCATCCAGTCGCCGCTCCGGACAAGATTGTAAGGTTCCTCCAGGCCGTACTGCGCCGTCAGGTCCTTGTTGAAGAAGACGACCTTGGCCGCGGCCAGCTGGCTGTATGTCGCGCTGCCCGTGATGGTGAACATGCGTCCGAAGACCGTCATTTCGTCCACGGACTGCGCCGGCCACCAAACGGCGCCGAAATCAATGTAGGGGAGCTCGTAGAGGTTCATGTAGTCGCCGTTGATGGCGTTGTTGCACGTGCCGACCACATGGCCGTAGATCATTTCGTAGGCGTCGTCTCCCGCGCGGACCATGGTCGAGATCTCCCGGGTGTGCGCGCCGTAGTCCGTTCCGTAGGGAACGGTGTCAAAGACAAAGTCGTACGTTTCCGTCAGCAGGGTGTTCCGGTTGTAGATGGCGTCGTTGACCGCTTCCCCGTTCAGTTCTTCCGGCTGGAGCGTGGGAACGGAGTTGCTCCCGTCGAACGCGGAGATCCGGAAGGAGGCTCCGCCGAAATCCATCTCGGGGAGGTTGTGGGGCGGTCTGGTTTCCTCTTCTTCTTCCGCGGGCTCGCTCCCGGGGATGTCCGCGGAAACCGGCGCGGCGCTCTGTTCCGGCGCTTCTTCCGGATTCTTTTCGCTGCACGAGGTCATGAGCGCGGGCAGGAGCAGGGCCAGTGCGAGAAAGGTGGCAAGCAGGCGTTTCATGGCGTGAATTCCTTTCGGATGACGGGGATTGTCGCGGGACATGCCGGGGGCAGTCTGCGCTTATACTTCATTATACATCACGGAATCCGAAAAAACAAGAGTTTTGTTTGGAAGTAAACAAAGGCGGAGCCTTCGTTCCCCGGGCTCCGCCTTTTTTTTTCTTTATTTTTTATTTTCCCGGGTTCTCGACCGTTCCCATGAACAGCGGGATCCCGTCCGCGTCGGCAATGACGTAGAAGAACGGCCGGTCGAGCCGTACGGTCGGCGTCTGTTCCGGCATGAAGGCCGTGTTCTTGAACGTGATCTCCGTGACCGCGGCCGCTTTGGTCCCGTGCTCGTTCAGAATGACCTTCGCCTTCTGGAGGATGTCGCTGACCACGATGTCGTTTGCCCCGGACGCGGACAGTCCGCCGAGCTCCGCCAGAGGAGAAAAGATCCTTCCGAGCCCGAGGCTTTCCGCAACGTCGTTCAGCGCAAGCGTCGTATCATACTCGAACTTCGGAATATAGGCATAGACCTTTTTGCTGCTCGCGTACGCCTTGTTCAGAATCCCGTTCAGATCCATCCCGGCGGCAAAGTCCTTCATGCTCTGCTCCGGATCGTCCGGGAGGACCGCCACGAACCGGTAGCCGTCCTTGTAGGGCTTGGAGAAGCCGACGCCGCCCGTCGTCTCGAAATACCCGTATTCCGTCGAGCGGAGGAAATCGGCGTCGACCGTTCCGCCGCCCGCGAGGGTGAAGCTCCCGGGGAGGATGTCGTCTTCTTCATATTCCGTTTCCCAGACGCCGTCGAAGAGGACGGTATTGATCAGGACCAGGATCAGGGCCGGGTCGATGTCCTCCATGAGCGTGGGGATCATGCCGTCCGTCTTTTCGCTGACCCACGCGTTGATCGCCCTGACGGTCTCCGCGTCGAAGGGAACGGATCTCGCTTCGGCAGCGTAATACGCCTCGGCGACCTTGACAAAGTCCGGGGAGACTGCGAAACTCGCGCTGTTGCCCCAGACGGAATTCGCAATGTCCACCGTGGAGTTTTCCGTTGCCGCCAGTTTTTCCGTCAGCGTGTAGAGATATTCGTTGAGTGCGTCCACCGACATGCCGAGCGTTTCTTCGAACGCTTTTTTTGTTTCTCCGGACGCGCCGTTGGACGTGAGGGCGAGCGCGTAATACAGGGAGAGCGGGGAGAGGATCACGTTTCCTTCGGTCTCCTTGATCGCTTCCTTCCAGAATTTCTCGGAAAAGACGGTCACGGCGTCCGTGATGGCGGCGTCGGCTTCGCGTCCTTCCGGGGCTTTCGCGGCTGCTGCGAGCGGGACGGCTGCGGTCAGGGTCCCGGTCTGGATCTGTACGCCGTCCTCCGTCTCCTGCGCGGGGCCCGCGGCCGTGCAGGACGCGAGCGTCAGCAGAGAGGCGAGCAGCGCGGAGAGGATCCTTGTTTTCATTTTCATTCTTTATCAAACCTCCTCGGAGTTGTTTTCCGACCATTAGACGACGGAAAAGAGGAAAAAGTTCCGTATGCGTGAAAAACATTCTTCACGGAATCTTCACGGGAAAAATCTCCGGAGGCGGTTGCGGAATACGGATTTTTGTGCTATAATGTAATTTGTATAATTATGGAAAGCACGAGGAACTCATGGCGAAACAGCAGTATCTGGAATGCGGAAAAGCGGTTTCCACCCACGGCGTGCGGGGAACGCTGCGGCTCGAAAGCTGGTGCGACACCCCGGAAACGCTGGCGCGGCTGCGCACGCTGTACCGGAAGACGGCGGCGGGATTCGTCCCGATGAAGGTGAGAGCGGCGTCCGTGCAGAAGAATATGGTCCTCGTCTCGTTTGAAGAGCTGACAGCGCTCGAAGAAGCCATTCCCTTCAAGGGCACGGTGTTCTACGCGGACCGGAACGATTTCCGGACAAAGGAAGGCGACGTGTTCGTGGCGGACATGCTCGGGCTGGATGTGATCGACTCCGTGACCGGGGAGAAGTACGGAACGCTGCGGGAGGTCATTTCTCCCGGCGGACGGGACGTATACGTGGTGGACGACGTGCGGGGAGGCGGATTCATGATCCCCGCGGTGAAGGAATTCGTGAAGGAGATCGTCACGGAAGGCGAACGGGAGGGGATCTACGTGTCCCTCATCGAAGGGATGCGGGAATGATGCGGATCGACATACTCACCCTCTTTCCGGAATACGTGGACTTCATCCTCTCGGAAAGCATCATCGGGCGGGCAAGACGCGCCGGAAAGCTGGACGTGCGCTGCCACAACATCCGGGACTGGTCCGAGGACAAGCACCGCCGCGTGGACGACACGCCCTACGGGGGCGGGAGGGGGATGCTGATGGCGGCGCCTCCCATCTACCGCGCGTGGAAGGCCGTGACGGAACCGGAAGATCCCGCGGCGGATCCGGGTCCGCTCAGGACCGTTTACCTCTCGCCGCGCGGCGCGGTGTTCAACCAGAACAAGGCGAAGGAACTCTCCGGATACGAGAGGCTCGTCCTGATCTGCGGCCATTACGAAGGCGTGGACGAGCGTCTGATCGAGGAGATCGTGGACGAGGAGATCTCCGTGGGAGATTTTGTGCTCACGGGGGGCGAACTCCCCGCCTGTCTGGTCGCGGACGCGGTGGGACGGCTCTGCGACGGAGTACTGACCCTGCCGGAATGTTACGAAAACGAAAGCTTCGAGGGGGGGCTGCTGGAATATCCCCAGTACACCCGTCCCCCCGTCTGGATGGGCCGCGCGGTCCCCGACGTCCTGCTCTCCGGCCACCACGCCAATATCGAAAAGTGGCGGCGGGAGCAGTCCGAACGGATCACGCGGGAGCGGCGGCCGGAACTTCTCGATCCCGGAAAGGACGAAAGCGCGCCGGAGAGCGGTTCGTGATCCCCGCCGGGATCACTGCGGCGCCAGATAGCGCAGGATCCCGTCGGTTAAGCCTTCGGCGAAGAGGTTCGGCGAATAGGCGAGCAGCGCCGCGTCGCCCGGATTGGTGATGAAGCCGAGCTCCACGAGTACGGCGGGCATGCGGGTCTTCCGCAGGACGTAGAGTCCGGGGCGGGCCGTGATGCCGCGGTCGGGCAGTCCGGTCGTCTCCGTGACGCCCTGGACGAGGCGGTACGCCAGCCATTCCGCGTCGGTATTCCGCCGGTAGACGAACGCCTCCGTTCCCGATGCGGATTCGATATCGGACGCGTTGCAGTGCAGGCTGATGAAGTAGTCCGCGCCCCAGGCATTGGCGTCGTTCACGCGGGCGGCAAGCGAAGAGGCGACGGACGTTCCGAGCCGCGTGTCCGGCGCGGGCCTTGACAAACGGACGTCAAAGCCGTATCCGCGCAGCATCGCCGCGGTCCGCTGGCCGATGGAATAGACGAGATCCTGTTCCCGGAAGCCGTTTCCCTCGGCTCCCGCGTTCGGATTGTCGGGGTTGTGCCCCTGATCGATATAGATTTTTACTGACATGATTCCTCCGGTTCCGTCCGAAGACGGTCTGGACTGAAGTGGCTGCCGAAACGATCTATGAAAGAACTGGAAAAGCTGACCTCCCGCATCCGGCAGGCGGCGGAGAAATACGGGATGATCTGCGCCGGGGACCGGATCGCGGTGGGGCTGTCCGGGGGCAAGGACTCCGCCGCGCTCCTGTACGCGCTCGCCCATATGCGGACATTCTATCCCGTGCCGTATGAGCTCGCCGCCGTCACCGTGGACCCCGGGTTCCCGGAGTCGGACGGACTGTACGCCCCGCTGACGGAATTCTGCGCCTCCCTCGGGGTGGAGAACCGGATCGTGAAGACCGATATCGCCGCGGTGGTGTTTGACGGAAGAAAGGAAAAGAATCCCTGCTCCCTCTGCGCGAAGATGCGGCGCGGCGCGCTCTCCGAAGAGGTCCTCCGGGCCGGCGCGTCGAAACTCGCTCTCGGCCATCACATGGACGACGCCGCGGCGACCTTCCTCATGAACCTGACGGAGGGCGGCCGGATCGGGTGCTTCTCCCCTGTGACAGTATATGAAGACAAGGGCTTTTCGGTGATCCGTCCCCTGATCTACAGCAGGGAGCGGGAGATCCGCGCTCTTGTCCGGGCTGCGTCCCTTCCCGCGGTGAAAAGTCCCTGCCCCGCGGACGGAGAGACCGCAAGGGCAGAGGCGGCGCGGACGCTGAGGGAACTGGACGCGAAACGCCGCGGGATTTACGCCCGGATCGTCGGAGCGCTCGAACGGGGCGGGATCGACGGCTGGAAAACGAATTATTAATTTTTTGAAAAAAACTGTCCGGAGCCGGAACTTTTTGCGCTCCCGCGGCGTCTTATAACGGAAAACCGAATTTATCGAAAACTCCTTACGAAATGGCAATGAAAAAAACAACCGAAGCCGGAAAAACGGAAAAGAATAAAGCAGCGAAGGAACGGCCGGAAAAGGCCCCCCGCTTCCGCCTCACGAAACGGGAACGGGCGGAACGGTTCGGCACGTCCTTCTTCATGTTCCCTTCTCTCGCGGGAGTTTTGACCTTTTTCATCCTTCCGTTTTTTGTGGTGATTTACTATTCCTTCATCGACGACACCTCTACGGGGGAGTTCGTGGGGCTTGACAACTTCGCCAAGCTCTTCGACAACTCCGCGTTCAAGCTGGCCTTAAAAAACACCGGCGTCTTCTCGCTGACCGCCGTTCCTCTCGTGGTGATCCTGTCCCTCGCGCTGGCGGTGCTGCTCGACGCGAACGTGCCGTACAAGAGCACGTTCCGGACTATCTTCCTCTCGCCCATGATCGTGCCCGCGGCGTCGGTCATCCTGATCTGGCAGGTGCTGTTCGACTTCAACGGCGTCGTCAACGCGGCGGCTTCCCTCTTCGGCGCGGAGCCGGTGGAGTGGCTGAAGTCCGATTCCGGCTATCTGGTGGTGGTGATGCTCTTCCTCTGGAAGAACATCGGCTACAACATGATCATGTTCATGTCCGCATTGAGGAATATCCCGCGGGATATCCTGGAGGTCGCCATGCTCGACGGATGCGGACCGGTGCGCCGGTTCTTCACCATCAAGCTGCGCTACCTTTCCTCCACGATCTCCTTCGTCACGATCATGTCCCTCATCAACTCCTTCAAGGTGTTCCGCGAGGTGTATCTTTTGACGGGCGACTATCCCTTCGAGACGATGTACACCCTGCAGCATTTCATGAACAACACCTTCGCGCATTTTGAGTATCAGAAGCTGTCGTCCGCGGCCGTGGTCCTCTGCCTCATCATGATCGCCATCATCGCGCTGCTGCTCTTCATCGACGACAGGGCTGGAAGGGGGCTCGAGGAATGACCGGGGACATCACGCTCAGAGAAGCGGCTTTTCCGAAGCCGAAAAAGAAAAAAGTCACCGTCGGGCGGATCCTTTTCCTGATCTTCGCCCTGACGGTGCTCGTGACCTTCGCCGTCCTGTTCCTCTTCCCGACCGTTTTTACCGTCACGAACTCCTTCATGTCCACGACGGAGATCACCGCGAACTACGGCAAGATCTTTTCCGGTCTCGGCGTGGCGGGGAGCGGCGGACGGGTCTTCATCGGCGAAAAGGTCAATCTGCAGCTCATCCCGAACAAGGTGAGCTTCTCGCAGTATTCGACGGTCCTCCTGACCTCTCCGGAATATCTTTTAAAGTTCTGGAATTCCGTGATCTACGTCCTGCCCATCGTGCTGTTCCAGCTCGCCGTGGCGGCCGGGGCGTCGTACTGCTTCGCCCGGGTGGAGACGAAATTCCGCAGCATCGTCTTTTTCGCCTACATCATCCTGATGCTGATGCCCTATCAGGTCACGCTCGTGCCGAACTATCTGGTGATCGACCGGCTGAACCTGATGAACACCAGGTGGGCCATCATCCTGCCGGGCATCTTCTCCCCCTTCTCCGTCTTCATCCTGACGAAATTCATGCGGCGGATCCCCTCCTCCATCGTGGAAGCCGCAAAGCTGGACGGAGCCGGGGAGCTTCAGATCTTCTTCCGCATCTTCATGCCCCTCTGCCAGAGCACGCTGTATTCCGTGGCGATCCTCGTGTTCATCGATTACTGGAACATGGTGGAACAGCCGCTCATCCTGCTCACCGACGAGGAGCTCTACCCGCTGTCCGTCTTCCTGTCCAAGATCAATCAGGGAGACACCGGCATCGCGCTCGCCATCGCGGTCATCTACATGGTGCCGCCGGTCTTGCTGTTCTTATACAGCGAAGATTACCTGATCGACGGGATCTCCTATTCCGCGTCGGTCAAGGGCTGATTCCCAAAGATTCCCGAAAGGCTGCCTGATTATTATGGAAAACAAAGCTCAGAACAGAAGAGACTGGGTCAAGAACATCGCGATCATCTTCCTTGTGATCCTTTTGCTCCTGACGTTTTTCTCCCGGACCATCATGAACGCGCGGCTTCCCGAGGTGTCGGCGCAGTACGCGCAGTACGCGACGCTCTCCGCCGCGGTCAAAGCCAGCGGGACCGTCAAGGCGAACGAAAGCTACAACGTGATCTTCGAGGAAAAGGAGACCGTCGTGCAGAGCCGGAAGGTCCAGTCCGTCTATGTGAAGGCCGGGGATTACGTCGAAATGGACGCCCCCATCCTCGCCCTTACGAACGACCCGTCCCAGCAGCTGAAAGACGCCCGGGAAGAGCTCGCGGAGGCGAAAGAGACCTACCAGAAGCTGAAGGAAAGCGGCACGGTGGAGACTCTGACCTCCGACAAAAAGCTGAACGACGCCCAGCGGGAGATCGAAAAAGCCGAGGACAAGCTGAAAACGCTGGAGGCGGAATACAAGTCCGTCCTGGCCGGAGGCGATCCCGCGACGGTCATCAAGGACGCGATCAAGTCCCTGAACGATCAGATCAAACAGCTCGAGCAGAACAAGAAGGACGCCCGGAAAGAGCTTGAGACGAACAAGAAGAACAGCCAGAAGGACCTCGAACAGCAGAAGAAGCAAAGCCAGAAGAACTACGACGCCCAGATCAGCGCGGTCGACAGCCGGATCAGCGAACTGAACACGCAGATCTCGGAGGTTTCGGGCAAGCTGGCCGCGGCGGAAGCCGTCATCGAAGACGACGTCCTTTCGCAGGAAACCGTCTGGCAGAAGGCAGCCGCGGCGGAAAACTTCTACAACGAAACCGAATCCGCCTATCAGGCCGCGAAGGAAGCGTACGACGCGGTGAAAGCGGACGCGGATCTCTGGCAGGAAAAGGTGGACGCCATCAACCTGCACATCGGTGACGTGGAAAAGGCCAACACGCTGACGAACCAGATCAAGGGACTGCAGGAGACGCTCGACGGATACGACCGTCAGGCGCAGCGGGCCCGCGAGGATTACGAAGATACGGTCGAGGAATACATCAAAGCCCGGGACGACGCGATCAGAGCGGCGGACGAAGCCTATTACGACGGAGAAAAATCGGCGAGAGCGGGCGCGGAAAAGACGGAGACCGTCGATATGGGAGAGGGGGAAGAACCTCAGACGATCACCTATTTCGATCAGGCGGCCTATATGGAACTGATGGAGCCTGTGGAAAGATCCCGCGACAAAACCATAGAAACCGCATGGCGTACATACAATGAGCAGGTGGAGACCCTGACCAAATCCTACGACCGGTCCGTGGAGGATCTGCAGGATCAGATCGACAAGGCGCAGACCGAACTCGGCGACGCGCAGGCAAAGCTCTACGTCATCGACATGCCCGAAGTGGATGACGTGATCCAGTACGAATTCGGATACGACCTCGGAGAAGCGCAGTCTTCTCTCGAAAAGGCGACTGCCGCGGTGTCGGAAGCCGAAGCCGAGATGCAGAAGGCTCAGACCGCGCGGGACGACGCGAAGACCAGACTCGAATCCCTGCAGAAGCAGACCCTCGCGGAAGGGACCGCCGCGGGTTACAGAGCCGAGCTGAACGGCCTGAAGGCGCAGCTGGAGGCGAACGAATCCGCGAGAAAGCAGTATGAGGAAGCCAGATCGGATAGCGGCGAACGCTTCGACGACTCGATCTCCGACAGCAACGACCGGTATGACACGCAGATCGAAGAGAGCGACGAGCGGTACGACAGCCGCATCGAAGCCCTGCGCGACAAAATCACCGAAAAGAACGATGAACTGAACAGCATCCCTCAGAAGCGCAGCGCGGACGAGGTGAAGAAGGAGATCGAAGAACAGAAGGAACTGATCGACGACCTGAAATCCTCCTACGAGATCACCGAGAACTCCGAGGACAACACCACCGCCGACCGCCAGCGCGAGCTGGACAAGGCGGAGCAGCAGGTGAAGGAGATGGAGGAGAGGGTCAAGGAGTATGAAGAAGCGGAAGTGACGCTGAACGTGACCGCCCCCATCGCCGGCAAGATCGTCGCGGTGAACCACGTGCCGGGCGACACACTGACAAGCGGGGAATCCGTCGCGTCCATCGAGATCGCGGACAAGGGCTACGTGGTGGAGATCACCATGTCCGCAGAGGAAGCCCGCAAGATCCAGACCGGCTCCCCCGTCACCGTCACGAACTCCTGGTGGTATTCCAACATTTCGGCTTCGATCGCGCAGGTGAAATCGGATCCCCAGAGCCAGGGACGGAACCGCATCATCGTCATGAACGTGTCCGGGGACGTCAGCGAAGGACAGACCCTGAACTTCTCGATCGGCGACCGCAGCCAGTCCTACGATTCCGTGCTTCCGAACTCCGCCATCCGGGAGGACACCGAGGGCAAGTTCGTATTGACGGTGGAAGCGAAGAAGACGCCGCTCGGCACGCGCTACACCGCAAGAAGGACTGTTATCGAGGTGCTCGCGTCCGACGACACGCAGTCCGCGGTGAGCGGCCTCTACGGAAGCGAATTCGTCATCACCAGCTCCACGACCCCCATTTCGGACGGCCAGCAGGTGCGTCTGGCGGGCGACTGATCCGGGAGGCGGCATGAACGATAACGGCAAGGCCCGCAAGGTCAATCATTCGCTGCTGAAGGCATCCGGGATCGCGGCGCTCGTCTTGGCAGGCGCGCTGCTTCTGTGCGGGATCCTCGAGCTCTGCGTCCTCGGTTTAAAAAACAGGCTCGATTATCTGGACGCGGGGAAAAGATGGTCCGCGGACGGATCCCGGTACGCGGTCATCGGCCTCTACGCGGAAGAATCCGCGGGGATCTCGCCCGACAGCGCGGAAGGCTGGACGCATTCCGTGGATGCCAAGCTCTCGGAGGCGTCCGTGACCCCTTCGGAAGGCGGCCGCGTGTGGACGTACTGCTACGGGACGGACGCGGTGGTTTCCGTCACGGGACCGAAAGGGAACGCCAACGCGGAGACCATCGCGGCAAACGGCGATTTCTTCGTCTTTCACCGGATGAAATTCCGATACGGGAGCGGGTTCCTCAACGATCCCGGCATCCCGATGGGCGTGGTCCTCGACCGGGATCTCGCGTGGCGCGTGTTCGGCGCGGAGAACGTCGTGGGGATGACCGTCACGGTATCCGGCGAAGAATACACCGTCGTCGGGATCGCGGAAAAGGAATCCTCCGCCGGCGCGTACGAGAGAGCGTACGGCAGCGCGCCGCGGATGTACATGAGCTATGCGGGCTTCTCGAAGATCGGCGCGGGAAACGTCACGTTTTTCGAAGCCGCTCTTCCGAATCCCGTGAAAGGGTTCGCGTACAACATCTTCACGGACTCCGTGCCGCGGAACGAGGACAGCGCGGCGCTCGTCGAAGCGACGGACCGGTTTTCTCTCAAAAACCGGTATGACAATATGAAGGAGCTGGCCTACGCCTGGGTCAGCGCGAACAAGATCGAATTCCCGTACTGGGAAAACGAAGCGCGGGTCTACGATTACCGGGCCGCCGTGATGATGCTTTTCGAAGTTGCGGCAGCGGCAGTCGCGGGCGCGGCCCTCGTGCTTTCCTTCGTATTCCTCCGCATTTCCGGATGGTCCCTCATCGATCAGCTGAAAAAGCTTTTCTCGAAGCTGGCGGAGGCATGGAAGCGGAAAAAGAAAGACCGGGCGGAAAAAACTGCCCGCGGGAAAAAGAAAGACCGGGCGGAAAAAACCGCCCGCGGGAAAAAGAAGAAAAACCGTCCGGAATCCCCGGATCCTCCGGCCGAACAGACAGTCGGCCCCGAAAGCCCCTCCGCCGGAGAATAAAAAAACAATTCACTATACGAAACGAGGTTTTGAAATGACAAAGAAAAGGATCCTGTCCGCCCTGCTTGCGGTACTTCTTCTGTGCACATGCGTTCTCTCTTCCGCCTGCTCCATCGGCGGGGGAGACAAAAAGAGCGACCCGAAAAAGGAAAAGCGCACCAACGTCTACGCCGGCGAGGATATTCCGCTGCCGGACGACATCAGCAACATCAACAGTCTCTCCGTGGGCAGCGGGAACGCCTATATCACCTACCAGGCGGAGTTTACCGCCGTGTACAACGACATGGGCGAGATCGTGGAGAGGACGCCGGGATACGACTGGCAGGCCAACGAGGAAAAGGAAAAGACGCTTCCGGAGGGCTGGTGGATCGGATACGAGTCGCAGCAGATGCTTCTGACCGTGGACCTCGACAAAAAAGAGGCGGTCAGCGCCGTTCCGTTTTCCGTTGACGAAGAAGAATACGGCTGGGCGAACAACTATACTCCGGGACCGGACGGAACCCTCGTGACCGGCAGCCAGAAGTGGAACTGGGACGAGACGACCGAGACCTCGACCAACGAAAACTTTATCTTAGTCATCGACGCCGTCACCGCGGAGGTGAAGAAGGTCATCCCCCTGAACGAGGTCCTGAGCCGCGCGGGCTTCGACGTCAACAATATCTACATCAACCAGTTCCTCATGACGGACGACGCCGTCTATCTCGTGATAGACACCGACGTGGCCGTTCTGGACACCGACGGCAATTTCCGCTCGAAGCTTGACGGGCTTCAGCTGAACGACGGCTGGATCCAGGGCATGTGGAAGGTCGGGAACCGGATCGTCTTCGCGGTTTACAGCGGCGGCAAGCAGTTCCTCAAGGTTTTTGAGAACGGGCAGTTCACGGATCTGAAATCCGACGCGCTGGCTCTGGCGGGCACCTCCTCTCCGATGGCGGCCGACGACGAAAACCTGTATTACAGCACCTCCACCGGCATCTCCGCCTACAATTTCGCGTCGGACACCTACGGTGAAGTGCTGAACTACATCAATTCCGACATTGAGAATACCGGGAACACCTGCTTCCTGCCCGACGGACGTCTTCTCGTCGCGACGACCGACTGGGGCGGAGACAAAGCGGTTTCGACGCTCTCCCTGCTCAGCCGCGTTCCCGACGAGGAGCTCGCGGAAGAGATCATTCTCCGGCTCGGATGCGTGTACGTGGATTACAACCTGAAACGCTCCATCATCCGCTACAACAAGCAGAACACCGGCATCCGCGTGAGTGTCGTGGACTATTCGCCCTACAACAACGAGGACAACGAATATACCGGCGCGGTCACGAAGTTCAACAACGACATCGCGACCGGGGACGTGCCGGACCTCGTGCTCCTGAACGCGCAGATGCCGACGGAAAGCTATCTGCGCAAGAACACCTTCGTGAATCTGTACAAGTACATCGACGACGAAGAAAACGGGATCGACCGCAGCAAATATCTGACGAACATCTGGGAGGCATCCGAAACGGACGGGAAGCTGAATTCCATGATCCTGACCTACTCCCTCAATACCCTTCTGGCAAAGAGCGAGATCGTCGGAACGGAGCCCGGCTGGACCTTCGAGGAGATGATGCAGGCGATCGCGTCCATGCCCGAGGGAGGGCGCGCCTTCTACGAATACAGCCGGGATCAGATCATCGACAATTTCTTCCAGTATTCGATGGATTCCTTCATCAACTGGGATACCGGCGAGACCTATTTCGACACGCCCGGCTTTATCGATTTCGCGAAGTATCTGGCGACCTGCCCGGAAAAGAACTACTGGGAGACCCGGTACGGAGACGATTACGTGTATGACCCCGACACCGACCGCGCCTACGAGGAAGAGTACGCGATGCGGTACAAAAACAACATGGCGCTCTTCTCGATGGGCAATTACAGCGACTTCACCGGCTATCTCTACACGCGCAACGAATTTGCGTCGAAGGACGTCACCGCCGTCGGTTATCCCCGGAACGGAGAGGGCAACGGCTCCGTGATCATTCCGGACATCGAGCTTGCCATCGCCACAAAGTCCCAGGCAAAGGATCAGGCGTGGGAAGTCCTGAAATTCTTCCTCACGGACGACGCGCTTCTGAATCCGGGATGGCAGTTCAGCGTGAGCCGTTCCGCCATGGCCGATCAGCGGTCGA
>JAEEGL014302808.1_pt1 | contig 13216 bp, 9 predicted proteins | sample 9134231 | NCBI WGS metagenome assembly JAEEGL01 (sample SAMN16246548, study PRJNA631951) | gut metagenome | biome: gut microbiome; feature: rumen; material: fiber-attached | host: Bos | place: Iran: Karaj | collected 2018-10
ATACCACAAACGGTAAAATGATAGTTAAGGTGGTAACTGAATATTCGGAATCAGAGTCAAAACCAAAAGAGGATTTTGAGACATTTAAGGCAACTTATAAAAATGATAACACTACCTTAGGTATCGATGTATCAAGGTGGCAGGAGGATATAGATTTTGAGCAGGTGAAAAATGCGGGCTGTGATTTCGTGATCATCAGGATCGGTGGCTTTGATGACGGCAGTCAATATACTGATAAGTATTTCAAAACTAATATTGAAAAGGCTAAGGCAGCCGGATTAAAGGTTGGAATATACTGGCATGCTGAAGAGAACAGTTCGGCTCAGGTTAAGAGCAACGTAGATTATATGATGAATGTTTTAGGAGGAGAGCAGTTGGATTTCCCTATTGCTTATGACTGGGAAGATTTCAGTCATTTCCCCAAATATGCAATGAATCTGCGCGATATCAACGACTGCTTTGATACCTTCTGTAATGCCGTTAAAGCATACGGTTATGAAGCGTGTCTGTATAGCAGCAGAAATTTTCTTGAAAGTGTATGGACTAATGAAAAGTCTTATCCCGTATGGCTTGCAAACTATACTCAGACAACCGCTTATTCAGGTCAATACTTTATGTGGCAGCAGGCTAATACAGGCAGTATCCCGGGTGTTAAGGGAGATGTCGATTTTGATATTCTCTATAATTCCGCTACGGATAATTGATTGTATTATGTAAACTGATGCCAATGTTTTCTGTATACTAATAAAAGGTGTAATGCAGTTTTGCGTTACACCTTTTATAATAGATTAAAACAATTATCTGTAGCTTACCTTTGTTGCAGTCACAGGATACTCTGATATACTGTTATTTCTTTTTTGATATATTCTTCCTGAATTGGCATCTACAAAGAATTCGCCAAATTCATCACCCTTTTCATTCTTGCTTGTGTCATACAGATAGAAGTGATATCCTTTAGAACCCTCCTGATAGTCATTGAGCTTCTTATCCTCATTTCTAAGCTCGAAACGGGCATCTGAATGATACGAACTCATGGTATCTAAGAAGTAATCGTGGGCATCGCTATAATTATCAAAGCCTCCGTTGCCAAGCAGATCATCTGTGGCATTTCCGATTCCCTCTGCTATGTCCTTTGTTCCATCAACAACGTCTTTTGCTGCATCCTTTGTGCCGTCTGCAACATCTCTTGCGGCATCAGAAACATTTTCAGAGAGATTGTTTTTGTCGGTGTTGTTATTACCGCTGGTTGATTGACTTGCGCTTTTTCCGCATCCTGTAAGTGATAGAGCGAAAATGGTGCATAATAATGTCAGTGTAAGATAATGTTTGATCTTCATTATATTTTTCTCCTTTTCACACAAAATATTATTATATGGTACTGTAAACAGCAATGATGCTGCAATTGCATCAAATATATTGTGTGCACAGGAGCATTTTTTTATTCTTAGATATAAATACTTAATTTGATCCGACAATTATTTATCTTTTGAGAACTGTCTTCCTGTATGGTCTAGATAATAGTCGCAGGTGTAAATGAGATCTGATAAAGGCACAAAACGGTAGCCCATGTTTTCTAAATTGGTTAACATAATATCAAGAGCGTCTTTAGTATAAATGGTACCGTTATGAAGAAGAATAATGCTTCCGTTAGTCAGATTTTTATTTTGACATACCTGCTTAACTATTGAGTCAACACCGTAATCCTTCCAGTCTAAGCTGTCTACTGATTGATTGATGGCAGAGTATCCCATCATATGAGCTACATCTACTACAGTTTCATTCCAATCACTATATGGAGCACGGAATAATTTCATGTCGATACCTGTGATATCATATACGGCATTGTGGCAGCCTGTAATTTCTGAAGCGATTTCTTCCTTTGACAGAGCCGGCAGATGCTTGTGATTATCACCGTGATTACCAAGCTCGTGTCCGTCCGCATTTATAGCTCTTATCGCGTCAGGATTCTTTCTTACAAAATCACCGGTAACGAAAAATACCGCTTTGGCATGGTGCTTTTTTAATATCGCCAGAATATCGTCAAGATCCTCGGTTCCCCACGCGCTGTCAAACGTAAGAGCAAGCAGCGGCTCGTTAGTCTCTACTGAATATATTGGGAGTTCTTTGTCTGACAAATGGGAGACCATCATTGCGCCGTTAACGGAATAATTGTGCCTGATACCGTACAGAAAAACAAGCAGCAGAAGAGCAAGAGTTATATATTTCATATAATTGATAGAATCGGCTGCGGGCATATTGTTATCCCCAACATCTTTGTATAAATTATATGAAAAACTGAGCAAAGTTATGACCGTGCTCGCACGAGTCATAATTTTTAATATAGTTACTATTCACAGTCGATATCAGTTAGAATCGGTGCTTCAATGTGCTTGCACGATTGAACACAGATTATAGCTGATATCGTTACTGTGAAACAGGAACTCCGCATACAGCCACGGACAATAGCAACGAAGTTGCGACAGATGCTTTAGCAGAGGGTTCGTGGCTTGTAAATGTAGAGTTCTGTGAATAGTAACTATATATGATACACGGTAAGGTTTTTTGTAGTCAATAACAGCAAAATATGTTATTATTGACTGGAAATGATGCTTTGCTTTTTTCACATAATTGGAAAACAAAGCTATAGAACGAGGGTGGATGATATGGATCGTATTTGGAATGCGCTTAGATATGGAGACAGCGAAACCAGAAAATGTATAGGCAGTGTAATATTTTTTATAGTACTTGGAATTGTTCTTATTGTTATCGCGGGACTTACGGGTAAGATCGGTATTTTTATTGTAGGTATGCTCTGCGGAGTTATAGCACTTATAATTTCACAGACCTTTACTCTTGTAGAGGATGATTTTGTCGCAGAGGTGGGCAAAGAGGGACAAAAGGATAGTGTCTCATCTTTTTCTGTCAAGAAGCTTAACGGAGTCTCTTCTTCAAATCAGAATAAAAATGATACAAAGAAAGAGGAAAAGTCAAAGAAGGAAGCCTTAGATGATAAAAAGGATAAGAAGAAGGATAAAGACGAGATAAAGGATAATGAATACAAGGATGCTGACAGGTTTGCAAGCTATAACGAGCAGGTGCTTAAAAAGGTTAAGAGAAAGTACCATGTCAAGAAGGATCACAGACCTATTATGATCGATATGTCGAAGACTTATGGCATAAAGGAGTGTCCGGCATTTATCTGGCGTGTCCACAGTAAAGTCTTTATCCTGCTGTTAGAGAAGGAGCCGAGAAAAATATGTATTTCACGGGAAATGATACATAATGTGGGATACAGACCGGGGGTTAAGGCAGACAGGTCAAAGGAGTATGTGGCGTTCCACAAGGAGAATCTTATCACAAATGTATTTTCAGGTTACCTTCCGGACTATTATTCCTCAAAGGTGAAAAATGATCCGTTAAAGGTTAAGAATCTCTATACGATATATCCGGATATCTGTATAACCAACAGAAGTATTTCACAGGTCATGGATCTTTTGTATCTCAACTTTATGCCGGAGGATAAGATTACAGTTTCCGATAAGTTGAACGGTTATTTCAAGCGGATCTATGCGGCTAATATAATGTATAAGGACAGGGCGTACAGCATTACGGAGTACAAGGATGCCGTTGAGAAGGTATTAGGTGAGATGACATATGCGGAAATGTCAGAAAAAGAATACAGCACTACACTTGCCAATCTTGTAAAGGGACATATGATATCACAGGAGTATGCGGATTATTATCTTGAAAGAAGAAAGTAGTCAGATGATATAAAAGGTTATGATAAGCTTTCAATCTTGCAAGCACGTTGACACGCTTATAAGAACCTGTATTGACTATTAATAATAACATCAAAAGGACAAAATGGACATAAAATTGATATATTGTTTGTCGATTTGATAATATAATGATTTCATCAGAAATAAAGTGCTTGTTGTTACAGAAATTAATGATTTGGAACGGAGGTTATTATGAGAAGGAATGTGAAAAGAGTATCATCAGTTATCATCGCGGTTATGATGGCTGCAAGTCTTGCTGCATGCGGCGGAGCAAAGACAGACAACGCTGAATCAACTGAGGCAGCTAATGAGCAGGCAGAGGAGGCATTGCCCACAGATGTTTCCGAGGATGCGGTTGAGGTACCTGAGGGCTATCACCTTGTATGGCATGATGAGTTTAACGGTACAAAGCTTAATGAGGATGACTGGAATCGTGAAGAGCATGAGGTGGGATGGGTTAATAACGAGCTTCAGGAATATATCCCAAGCGATGAATATGCATTTGTCAAAGACGGCGAGCTTGTTATCCAGCCGGTTAAGAAGGAAGAGGACGGCAAGGTTTCTTATGTTTCAGGACGTGTTAATACACAGAATAAGCACGATGTAAAATATGGCTGGTTTGAGGCGCGTATCAAGGTTCCTCAGGGCAAGGGCTTCCTTCCTGCTTTCTGGATGATGCCACAGGATGAGGAATACTACGGACAGTGGCCAAAGTGTGGTGAGATAGATATCATGGAGGTATTAGGCGATAATATCACAATGAATTACGGAACACTTCACTATGGTGAACCACACAAGCAGAATCAGGGAACATATACACTTGCGAACGGTGATTTCGCTAATGAATATCACACCTTTGCTGTTGAATATGAGCCGGGTATTATCAGATGGTTTGTTGATGGTGAGCAGTATTATGAAACAAGTGACTGGTTTACTGCTGTAAGCGGCGAGGAAGAAAAGCCGTATCCTGCACCATTTAACCAGGCGTTCCATGTTATCCTTCATGTTGCAGTCGGCGGAGACTGGCCGGGTTCACCTGATGATTCTACTGTATTTGATGACAGAGCTGCAATGAAGGTTGATTATGTACGTATCTTCCAGAAGGACAGCTATGATGAGAATGTTAAAAAACCTGAAGTGAAATTAGAGATGCGCGAAGCTGATGAGACAGGTAACTTTGTATATAATTCTGATTTTTCAGAGGCAGAGGATCTTACAGATGATGAGAACTGGAAATTCCTTCAGTTAAATGGCGGTAAGGGTTCTGCAGAGATCAAGGATAATGAGATCGTTATTGCAACAGAGGATTTCGGAACAGAGGAGTATTCAATCCAGCTTGTTCAGCCTAAGATGCCTATGGAACAGGGTAAGAAATATAAGTTCACATTCGAGGCTTATGCTGAGGAAGACAGACAGATGAAGGCTGCAATAACTGCTCCTGATGAGAACTGGATCAGATATTTTGATGATACGCAGGTTGACTTAACCGCTGACTGGCAGACATTTGAATTCGAGATTGAGATGACAGAGAAGAGCGATGACAACGGAAGAGTTGAGTTTAACATGGGTAACCAGGGTTCGACAGGTACGATCCATATCAGAAACGTAAGACTTGAGGTTGTAGAATAAGAACAGCTGTGATAAGAAAAGTTTCGTTTATATAAAGGTGCTTTGATATGCATCAGATATAGAATTTGAAATTTTTTGAAAATAGTACTTGATTTTTCAAGTGAATTGGTTTATATTATCTTTTGTTGAAGCAAATATTGATATTAAGAACAAGGGTGTTCTCGTCGGGAGAATACCCTTTCTTCATATCGTAGGATTACCGTTATGATAATATGGTATTGCTTTGACGGGGAGGCTTAAGTTCCTAAGAAGGGAGTAAGAGTTATGAGTGAAAAAGTTAATGTTACGGAAATTTTTGGTGAGAACGTGTTCAATGATGCTGCTATGAGAGAGAGACTTCCGAAGGCTATTTATAAAGAGCTTAAGAAGACTATTGAGCTTGGCAAAGAGCTTAATCCGGTCATAGCTGATACGGTAGCCAATGCAATGAGAGACTGGGCAATTGAGAAGGGTGCAACCCATTATACACACTGGTTCCAGCCTATGACAGGAATTACTGCAGAGAAGCATGATTCATTTATCAATCCTACAGATGATGGTAAGGTTATGATGGACTTCTCCGGCAAGGAGCTTATTAAGGGTGAGCCTGATGCTTCATCATTCCCGTCAGGAGGACTTCGTGCTACTAACGAGGCAAGAGGATATACAGCATGGGATTGTACATCGCCGGCATTTGTTAAGGAGTCACCGGACGGAAGCACGATACTTTGCATTCCTACAGCATTTTCTTCATATACAGGTGAGGCGCTTGATAAGAAGATTCCTCTTCTTCGTTCAATGGAGGCGGTCAATACTCAGGCACTTAGAATACTTAGACTTTTTGGTAATACAACCTCGACAAAGGTTACTACCTCAGTAGGACCTGAGCAGGAGTATTTCCTTGTTGATAAGAAGGATTATGATAAGAGAAAGGACCTTATCCTTACAGGACGTACACTTTTCGGTGCTATGCCTCCTAAGGGTCAGGAGCTTGACGATCACTATTTCGGAACTGTAAGAGAGAGAGTTCTCTCATACATGAACGATCTTAATATTGAGCTTTGGAAGCTCGGTATTTCCGCTAAGACACAGCATAATGAGGTTGCTCCTTGTCAGCATGAGTTAGCTCCTATATACGGAACTACCAATGTTGGAACAGATCACAATCAGCTTGTTATGGAGACGATGAAGAGAGTTGCTGAACGTCACAATTTTGCTTGTCTTTTGCATGAGAAGCCTTTTGCGGGCGTTAACGGTTCAGGTAAGCATAACAACTGGTCAATGGGAACAGATGACGGAATCAATCTGTTAGATCCGGGTAAAACTCCTCATGAGAACGTTCAGTTCCTTTTGATACTTACTGCTATTCTTAAGGCGGTTGATGAGCATGCGGATCTGCTTAGACTTTCTGCTTCATCACCCGGAAATGACCACAGATTAGGTGCTAACGAGGCTCCTCCGGCAATCATTTCCGTATTCTTAGGTGAGCAGTTAGACGATGTATTAAAGCAGTTAGATACAACAGGTGAGGCTACAAGCTCAATCCAGGGTAAGACCTATGAGTCAGGTGTTTCTACACTTCCTTCATTCTTACAGGATGCAACAGACAGAAACCGTACATCACCATTTGCATTTACAGGTAACAAGTTCGAGTTCCGTATGGTTGGTTCAACACAGTCTATCGCAACTCCTAATATTATACTTAACACGATAGTTGCAGATTCACTTTGCCAGATAGCAGATGAGCTTGAGAAGGCCGATGATTTTGATATGGCAGTACATGACAAGATCAAAGAGCTTATTGCAAAGCATAAGAGAATCATCTTTAACGGTGACGGATATTCTGATGAATGGGTTAAAGAGGCAGAAAAACGTGGTCTTCCTAATATCAAGTGCATGGTTGATGCTGTGGCTGCATACAAGAAGGAAGAGAATATTGCATTGTTTGAGAAGTTCAATGTCTTAAGCCGTGCAGAGCTTGAATCGCGTGCGGAGATCTACTATGAGAACTACGCTAAACAGATCAATATCGAGGCAAAGACTATGCTTGATATGGCGAAGAAACAGATAATTCCTGCAGTTATGAAATATTCTGCAGATACAGCAGCCGGTGTTAATGAGCTTAAGTCGATCGGAATCGATACTTCTGTTCAGGAGGAGATCCTTACGGATATATCTAAGGAGCTCAAAGCATTGACTAACGCAACCGAGAAATTAGCAGAGCTTGATGAGAAGGCTTTGGCGTTAGAGGATGATATGGATAAGGCAGCTCATTGCTTCCGCGAGGAGGTATTCCCTGCAATGAGCGAAGTCAGAACTCCAGCAGATAAGCTTGAAGGTCTTGTTGGTAAAGAATACTGGCCATTCCCTCAGTATGAGGATATTCTGTTCTATGTATAGAATGGGCTTAAGGGTCAAGGCACATAAGAATTATATAGCTTAATATACATGTGTAATATTGGTGCGGTTATGCAAATGACCGCACCATTTTTTTGTTTCCATGTGAAATTTATTTCAATTTAGAAAAAAAATGATAATTTGTGAAATTTGCCCTATATTTGTTGGTAATATTGTGATATAATTATAAAACACATTTACATTAGGAGTAATGCAGATATGAAGATAGATAGAAAAGAAATAACCAAATATTTTCTTATGTTTGTTGGGATATTCTTTGTTCTGGCAGTTAATTTTTATGTGCTTTTTGTAAATGTCAGAACTAATGCGATAATCGGTAAGGAACAGGAGATATATAAGGCGGCTACGGAGTATAACTATTTTTTTGTTGAGAGTGTAGATGCCATAAAGCTTTCTTCTGAAAAGATTGAGGCTATGCTTATTGCAAAGAGACCGTTAGATGAGATCTTGTCATATCTTGAGAAGGAATCTTCGGCATACAGCAAATCGATCAATGATAATTTTACCGGTTTCTACGGAGTCATTAATGGCAAATATCTTGATGGTGCGGGCTGGGTTCCTGATGATGATTATGACCCGTATGAACGTCCATGGTATATTGCAGCGGCTGAAGCAGAAGGTGATCCGACTTTTGTTACACCATATGTCGATAGCCAGACAGGTACTGTTATGATGTCCGTAAGCAGAATGCTAAGCGACAACGACAGTGTGGTTTCCATGGATGTGAGTCTTAGCGGTGTTCAGAAGCGGTTAGAGGAGAATACCATTGATCATGAGTGGAAATGCGGTATGATATTAGATTCCGAGGGTATAGTTGTAGCTCATTCGGATGTTGATGAATTGGGCAAGGACTATAAGAAGGAGAAGGATAGTATCGGAGCAGTTGCATTTGAAAGTATGCGCAATATCAAGGGCAATAACTGTTCGTTTAAGTATAAAGGCATGAATTATCTGGCGTTTATTTCAGAGATGAATGATGACTGGAAGGCGGTATCTGTAATCAGATCAAGGCAGATATTAGGTTCCATGACGAAAATTCTTTTGATCTTTATATTAACACTTGTAGCTATTTTTTCTATAATAATAATAGTTTTGATAAAGATAAGAAACAGGCAGCAGCTTGCATTTGAGACAGACAATCAGTTGAATGCTTTAGCAAACATTTACAGTTTCATATATCTTATTAATATGGAGGATGATTCATTCTTTGAAATGGCTGACAGTTCAAGAGTAATTAAGCAGCTCGTAGGTGACAGTAATAAGGATGCGCAATATACTATAAGGTCGGTTATGGATACTATTACCGATGTGAGATATAAGAAGACAATATTTGATTTTATTAATTTTTCTACTCTGGTTGAAAGACTTGAGGATAAGGTTTCTATTACAAGGGATTTTGTAACTAATTCAAATCAGAGGTGCAGGGCGCGTTTCGTTCCGGTGGAATGGAATGAGGATGGCACATTGAAGTTTGTTATATGGATGGTTGAAATTGTTGAGGATAGGAGATAGTTTGTCTATGAAGATTAAGAACTGGGTTTGGTTTTTAATTATATTATTTGTGATGTTCCTTGTGTCAAATGCGGCTTTTTTCCTGATGAAGGAGTATGGCGATGAGGAAAGCAAGAAGAACGATATTATTCTGGCTGAACGCATTTATGACGGTATAAGATCTGAGATAGACGGGCCGATACTTATTGCACGTTCGATGGCAAAGGATTCTCTTTTGTATGATTTCCTTAAGGATGAGAGCAGACATTCAGATGAATTAAACAATGAGCAGATGAAGAAATTCCTTGAAGGGATCAAGGATGCTGCGGATTGTGATACAATCTTTGTCGTTTCTGACAAGAGTAAAAAGTATTATACCGATAAGGGTCTTAATAAGGTGATCAATCCGGATGGTGATTCGCATGATGTATGGTATAATGTTTTTAAGGATAAAGCTCAGGACTATACTATTGATGTTGACAGAGATGAGGCTAATAATGACAAAATGACCGTCTTTATCAACGATAAGGTGGTTGATACTGACGGAACTGTTCTTGGTGTATGCGGTGTTGGAATATCTATGGAGAAGATTCAGGATATTTTCAAAAACTACGAGGATTCATATAACATTAAGGTTATTTTTGCGGATCAGGATGGTCTTGTTCAGGCAGATGTCAATGATATTAATATAGAAACCACATACTGCGATACAGCTGATTTTTCTATGGCAGCGGAGTACAAGTATGAGAAGAATGGTTTTGAGGGTTTTACCATTTCGAGATATGTGGATGAGCTTAATTGGTATCTTGTCGTAAAGGAAACGCAGAAATCTTATATACTTGACAGACTTAATTATACATTTGTTTTGTGGAGTGCTGTGCTTTTTATACTTATCGGACTGATCAGCGTTTTGTTATTCAGAAAAGGCAGTATGGATCAGGGTGCGGAATATAGTACAACGGATGTATTAACAGGTCTTCCTAACAGGAATTATTTCAAAGAGGTATACGGGGAGCACGGAATTTATAATACTACAAGATACAAATCAATGGTCGTATGGGATGTAGACAGCTTCAAGGAGGCTAACGATTCAATAGACGGTAATAAGGTTTTGACCGATATAGTGGAAATGGCCAAACAATGCTTTGGCGAGAAGGGACTGCTGTTTAGATGGGGCGGTGACGAATTCATGGGCATGTTAGAATGGTCGGTTGACTTCGGAACTGAGATCTGTAAAGAGTTTTGTAAGATGGTTGAGAAGGATGGCAGGGTGACTATATCGATAGGAATAACAGAGGTTAAGCTGTCTGACACTATCAAGAAGAATTATCACAGAGCTGTGCAGGGCTGCTATCTTGTAAAAGAGATGGGCGGTAATGGAGTTAAGCGTAATTAGAGGAGGCTATAATATTGCATTCTATCAGAAATAAGCTTTTATTATTAATATGTTTATCTATCGTCGGTCTGTATTTTCTGATGTCTTTTATTGCTGTGCATTATACCAGCAAAATGGTTGAGGATAATGCTAATAGGGCTCTGTTTCTGCTTGCAAAAGAAAAGGGTAATGAGCTTAATACCTATTTAAGCGGTGTTGAACGTGGCGTTGATACGGTAGAATTATACGTTCGTGAAAATTTTAGAAAAGAGAGATTTATTAAAGACAAGGATTACCGGGAATCATTTACTGATGAACTTGCAAAGAGATGCAGTGATACCGGTAAGGTGGTAGGCAATGTAGAAACAATTTATTTCAGACCGGTTATTGATGTATATAGTGCAGATACGGGATTTTTCTTAACGAGTAACGGGAAAAATGATTTTATCAGGGTAGAGCTTACGGATATTTCCAAGTATTCCAAAACAGACAGAGAGCATGTTGCCTGGTATTATGAACCGTTAGAGAGTGGAAAGCCTATATGGCTTGATCCATATTACAATAAGAATATCAATGTGTATATGATATCCTATGTTGTCCCCATTTATATAGATGGAGAGATAATGGGTATCTTAGGTATGGATATCAATATGGCGGCGATCCATGAGATAGTTGATTCGATTACCTTTAAAAACGGTTATGGTTTTCTTTTGGATAATAATGGAAATATTGTTTACCACAGGGATTATCCTGAGGGACTTGAGGTTAGCAAATTTAATGATGAGCTGAAGGCTAATGCAAAGTATCTTAATCATGAGGCTGCTTCCCAAAATGAAATTCACAAGTCAACCTATAAAGGTGAGGAGGTAAGACTGTCAGCTGCTAATCTTAATAATAATATGGTACTTGGCGTATTGATAAGAGAAGAGGATCTAATGCGTGAACGTACAATGATGATCATTCAGATGGCTGCGGTATTTATAGTGGTCTTCATTATAGTAATTATAGTTTTCATAAGGGTACTGGTTCTTATCGTAAGACCGATACATGCGCTTACACAGGCTTCTTCAAAGATTGCGATAGGAGAGCTTAATACAAGTATTGATTATGAGTCTAATGATGAGATAGGTGAACTTGCAAAGAGTATCAATATGATGGCGCTTGAGATAAAGGAGTATTTTACATATATGCACTCACAGGCGTACACCGATGCCATGACAAGTGTTGGTAACAAAGCAGCCTACATGGATGAGGTTAATATGTTAGAAAGAAAGATCTCCGAGGGTATGGCGGATTTCTTTGTTGTAGTTTTTGATGTTAACGGACTAAAGAGTGTTAATGATAATCTGGGACACGAATATGGTGATATGCTGATAATAGATGCAGCAAGTATTATCAAACAGGTCTTTTCTGCTGAGAATGTATATCGTATCGGTGGAGATGAATTCATTGTCGTGATGGAGAATGAGGATGATAAGGATATTAATGAGTACCTTAAAAAATTTGATGAGGAGATAGCGGTGTTCAATAAGGAAAATGTCAGATATGAGCATGATCTGGCTATCTCTAAGGGTGGAGTAGTATTTGATCCTGAGACGGATCACGAATACAAAGAGGTATTCAAACGGGCTGATGAGAAGATGTACAAAGATAAAGAAGCATTTTATCGCGGCAGGAATGACAGAAGGAAAAGATAAGATTTAAGAGATTAAAGGTTTGATGGCTAAAGCAGCAGAAAAGTCGGATGATAAAGAAGTTAAAAAAAGAGATAAAAGAAATAACCGTCTGGTATTGACTGTTGGAGTTGCAGTTTTTCTCTGGCTCTTATCCGTTCTGACCTTTTTTTCGATAATAGAAAGAGAGCATAGGTTTTAATTGATATGGATAAGAATGAATTACGTGAGATATTAAGAAGAATTGATCATAAGGGTTATCCGGCATATAAGGATACGAGGGGAAAGTATGATTTTGCTGATTACGTGCTCTCAATAGATCATGTTCAGGGAGATCCGTTTGCGTCACCATCTAAGCTTTCTGTGTGGGTTGACGGGAATAAGGCGGGCTTTGATAAGAGTCTGTATGATACTAAGGATAAGAGGATTGCCCTAGAGGATCATTTGCTTCGTAATATGTCAAGACAGGTGAGGGATTATTCTTTTAAGGCGAAGGGCTCAGGCAAAAGCGGACTTATAAGTGTTACTAATCCCGGGCAGGAAATATTAGAGAGAACAGCATGTCAGATAAATGCTGATAATGGTAATATCGTGCTTAGGTTAGAGGTCGGATTTCCGGCTAACGGAAGAACGATCAATTCTGGAGAATTAGAGAAGATATTGTTTGATTTTCTTCCTGTATGTGTGAAGAAGACGTTGTTTTCAAGGGCTTACAGACCGGAGATTCTTAAAAAGGTTGCCGATCTTGCGGTTGATCAGAGATATATCAGGGATAATCTGGAAAAGCTTGGGCTTGCCGCCTTCGTTGCTAACGGCTCTGTGCTTCCTAGGAGGTCAGGGGTATCTATGCTTCCGCTAAAGGATGCGGTACC
>JAEEGL014972683.1_pt1 | contig 13216 bp, 9 predicted proteins | sample 9134231 | NCBI WGS metagenome assembly JAEEGL01 (sample SAMN16246548, study PRJNA631951) | gut metagenome | biome: gut microbiome; feature: rumen; material: fiber-attached | host: Bos | place: Iran: Karaj | collected 2018-10
AACTTATTTGATGACAGATATTGCGAATAACAGTACGTTCGTAGGAGGTCAAGCCCAATGAATAAACACTCATCGCATATAGTGGAATAGAAACAGCGAAGGTTACCACAAAACGGTAAGGAAGCTGCACATAGTGGGTCATAAAATAACAAGCCACCGCACATATACACACAGGTGCCACTTCCATCAGCGTCACCTGACGCAGGAATGAAAGGACATCAAGACCGGCTGTGCGATGGATAAACGGAAGACGCATAATGGAGCAGAGCAATTCTATAACGACAAACACAGTTGCTACAGCATACAATCCAAATCCCAAATAAAGACAAAAGAAGACAGGAATCAGTGTCAGTAATTTAGGAGTATTGATAACAACGGAAAATAAGCCTATCCGTCCTATGGCTTGATTGATATAGGTAAGACCTATCGTCAAAGAATCGACAAGAGAGATACACATGACCATGATACAGAACAGACTTGCGTTCTCTGGAACGTCATCTAACCACCAGTTCAAGATTCCATCTATCTCAAAGATATAGGGAATGCCAATGGCAGAGAGCAGGAAAAACATAAACTTACAGGTGATGTTGGACAGATGCAATGCCCGTTTGCGATCTCCACTTCCCTCTGCCTTGACAATCTGTGGAGTGATGGCATTGGCCAATGAGGCAGAAAGGAAATTGGTATAACTTGATATTTGAAAGGCAACACCGTATGCGGCATTCACCACTGTGCCCATGAAACGGTTAAGAATAATGGCTGTCCCCTGCGTCCGGCCAATGACACATCCAGTAGCATAGACGCTCCATCCTGCAAAAGAGAGCAATTCACGTACATAATGACGAGACAACATTCGCACATTGGGCAGACAACATTCCGAATAATGCCAGAAGCAGTACAAGGAAAGGGCAAAGAAGTTGAATAGCTGAACGGCAGCCATCATGATGCCATAAAACGCCAACTTATCATAATTCACATGCAGAAGGATGGTGGCCAAGATGACCTTCAAGATACCATCCACTACGTCAATGATAGAAATATAGACTATATTCTCATGTGAAATGAGCAAAGCACGAAACGGTGAGGTCACAATTGAGAGTAACAACATCAACAGCACCATTTGGAAGACAAATGAAGCTGCAGGAATGCGCTCTGAGGGAATATTGAGAAAACCGTCGAAGAGAAAAGGAGCAACTGCTTCAAGCACGATGAAGACCCCGACACCCAGAAGGATATGTATGACCAGACTGTTGTTGAAGACCTTGCGAACTTCCTCCAGCGTGCCACATCCTTGATAATAAGAAACAAAACGCTGAGTTGTTATCACCAATGAACTGGTGACAAAACTGAGCATTGCCACCACACCAGCCACCAGAGAGTATGTACCAAAATCGCTCTGCCCAAGAGCCATCAAAACGACGCGGATAGTGTAAAGCGAAAGAACCATGTTGATAATGGTCCGCAAGTATTGCGCCATGGTGTTGACAAAAACTCGCTGGGAACTATTCATGGAATACTTTCATTAGAACAGTTTTAAAATAATCGCCCACCTTGGAATGAGAAGTGAACGATTCTATCTGATCTTCATGTCTGATGCCGCATTCATCCAATTGGGTAAGCATAGGGGCAACATGTTCAGTATAGGTATGTTCCTCTGTGGAATATAACAAATGTATGATGGTATCACAGCCTTTACGAGCCTTTATCATATCTGGAAGTTTGTGATTGAGGATGTCAATCCATTCTTGTGAATGTTCCTCACCAACAACATCTCGCCATTGTTCTGGCCTCTCTTTAATTTGATGTATTCCCAGATAATCACCAACATAATATTGACAAGCACCAGCGTATATATCAGAGGCATTCATCTTCAAACCATAATAGATGGCGGCAGTACCACCCTTGCTGCTTCCAATGGTAATAACCCTTGAATAATGACCTGCCTTGATAATTTTATCAATAAGATGCTGAGTAAAAAGTTCTGGATGGTTTGACTGATGCTCATACCAATAATAACTTGCATTGCCAGCCCAGCAGTCACGGATGAATAACTGAGAAAAGTTACATTGTTGTAGAGACCTCATATAATTGTAGCGATAATCACCCATACCCGAGAACACGATAAGAAGTGTATCTGGGCGTCGCCGTTTCCAAACGTACTCGACCCCCTCCTCACTCCTCTGGGTCAAGAGAGTATTGATGATTTGATTATATAAGTGTTTAATATGATTGAAAATAACCATCTATAAAGGAACATTATGAGTGATTTGAGGCTGTCTTCACATCTCACCTTTCCGCCCGCACGGGATTGTGGAGGAAATCCTCGTAGGCAAGGCGGATACCGTCTTCGAGTTCGGTCTTGTAGGTCCAGCCGAGGCGGGCGGCCTTGCTGACATCCAGGAGTTTGCGGGGTGTGCCATTGGGACGGGTGGGGTCCCAAAGGATGGTGCCTTCAAAACCTACAACCTTGGCAACAAGTTCCGTGAGAGCCTTGATGGTCAACTCCTTACCTGTTCCGGCATTGACGGTTGCCATGTAATCTGGCGATCCTTGAACGTGTTGAGTGTCGCTCTGGCTTCGGCCAGAATAGTGGTTCATCAGGAACACACAGAGGTTGGCGAGGTCATCCACATAAAGAAATTCTCTCAGCGGACTGCCGTCGCCCCAGCAAGTGACGCTTGGTGCACCAGCTTCTTTCGCCTCATGGAAGCGACGGATGAGGGCTGGCAACACATGGCTGTGCTCAGGATGGTAGTTGTCATTGGGGCCATAGAGATTAGTAGGCATGACGGAAATGTAGTCCGTTCCATACTGGCGGTTCAGGAACTCACAATACTTCAAGCCGCTGATCTTGGCAAGCGCATAGGCCTCATTGGTCTTTTCCAACTCGCCTGTCAGGAGGCAACTCTCCGTCATCGGCTGTGGAGCCATGCGGGGATAGATGCAGCTGCTGCCCAGGAACTCCAGTTTCTTGCAGCCGTTTTTCCAGGCAGCATGAATGACATTCATTTCCAAGATCATGTTTTCATACATGAAATCGGCAAGTGCGCTCTGGTTCGCCACGATGCCACCGACCTTGGCAGCTGCAAGGAAGACATACTCGGGTTTCTCCTGTTCGAAGAACGCCTCCACGTCTGTCTGACGGGTCAAATCCAGTTCCCTGTGAGTTCGCAGTACCAGATTGTGATATCCTTGGCGCTGCAGTTCACGCACGATGGCACTTCCCACCATTCCTCTGTGTCCTGCCACATATATTTTAGAACCTATTTCCATCTGTTTTCTATTATTTAATCTTCGAGTTGCTCGCGCAGATACAGCTTGCGCACTTTCTTCATGTCATGGGCAACCATGATACGAACAAGTTCTTCAAAGCTGGTTTTCTGTGGATTCCAGCCTAAAACGGTTTTAGCCTTGGAGGGGTCACCCAGAAGTTGTTCCACCTCAGCCGGTCTGAAGTATTTGGGATCCACCTCCACGAGAACCTTACCCGTATTGACATCGACACCCTTCTCATCCACACCTTCTCCTTCCCAGCGCAGTTCGATGCCCACCTCCTTGAAAGCCAGCGTGCAGAACTCGCGTACGGTATGATATTGTCCCGTGGCAATCACAAAGTCTTCTGGCTTCTCCTGCTGCAGAATCAGCCACATACATTCCACGTAATCCTTGGCGTAACCCCAATCGCGCAACGCGTTCATGTTACCCAGGTACAACTTATCCTGGAATCCCTGAGCGATGCGGGCTGCAGCCAGCGTGATCTTGCGCGTCACAAACGTCTCACCCCGGCGCTCACTCTCGTGGTTAAAAAGGATGCCGTTGCAGCAATACATGCCATAACTCTCACGATAATTCTTCATAATCCAGAAGCCATACATCTTGGCAACGCCGTAGGGGGAACGTGGATAGAAAGGAGTAGTCTCCTTCTGCGGCACCTCCTGCACCAGTCCGAAAAGTTCGGAAGTCGAAGCCTGATAGATGCGACAAGTGTCAGCCAGTCCTGTGATACGCACGGCTTCCAAGAGCCTCAGTACGCCCACAGCATCGGCTTCGGCCGTGAATTCCGGAACATCGAAGCTCACCTTCACATGGCTCTGTGCTGCCAGATTGTAGATCTCGTCCGGACGGATGTCAGAGATAATCCGTATCAATGAACTACTGTCCGTCATGTCACCCCAATGCAGGTTCACCAGGCGCTTCTTCTTCATGTCACGCACCCACTCGTCCAGATACAAATGCTCTATGCGCCCGGTGTTGAACGAACTGCTTCGGCGCAGGATGCCGTGAACCTCATATCCTTTTTCGATCAAAAACTCAGCAAGGAAGCTGCCGTCCTGACCCGTAATGCCTGTTATTAAAGCTTTCTTCATAATTTGTAATTTGACAAAGTTACAGTTATTGATTGAAATGTAGCAATGCGGCTGCAAATGTAGACAAAATTTCCGTGATTATTGACCAAACACGATAAAAATTCACACAAAGTGCAACGAAAAGAAGAAATAACTGCTCACATCCGCTCTAATCAAGTGCACCTACATGCTCAAAGACAATTCTTCTCCGCACTTTTCTAAAATTGAGGATGGGGGTACGTAGGATGCTACGACAACAAAACAATGTCAGTTTCATAAACATTGTAGTCATTACGTGGGATAGCCGGAAACGGGAGAACGCCGTTGCTGGATGGCAGGGAAAGAGCAAAGAAAAAGTCAGCCCTGCCACGTATGCGAGAGGGACAGAGATTGCTACAAGGATGGAAGATGTGGCGAACCCCTACACGCTTATCGTCATGACGTTCAACTGGTAGGAGACACCCCGCTGACAATCGATTGTCAGGCCTGCCGAGTCTTGGAGGACAGGTTTGAGGCGACGAACCAGCGTATAGAGTGTGGCGGAGGCATCGGGCTTTCTTGGCCACAGACGGTCACAGATTTCCTGGTGCGTGAGGATATGGTTGGGAGCAGCCATGAAAAGCTCCATCAATGTGCGCTGCATGGGTGTAAAATGTACGGGAAGTCCGTTGACCGTAAAGCGATGACTATGCTCATTATAGCAGAGGCGACCGATGTGGAACGCGCTTGAAGTGTCAAGCGTCGCAGAGCACCAAGAGGAGGGTACATCGAGTAAAGAGCAACCACGGCCGTTGGCCTCGGCGGTCAAAGGAGCAGGGCCGAGCTGAGAATTTATCTCAGCTCTGTTGTCAGACCTTCTTATTGGGATACTCAGCAGCAGCCACAGCACCGCTGTCATGAGGAGAGTGCCCGAGGCGCGTTGGTCAGAAAGTGCCCAAAGACGCGCAAGAGTGAGACCAGAACTTGCCTGCAGCTGTGCCTTGTGGTGGTTTTTCTCGTCGGAAATGGTGATTGTGAGATAGGCCGTATCACGGATGGAAACCTCCTGAATATGGCTGCGATAGACACGGATGGTGTCTGCATCTATACGGTCGGGAGCACACTGCCGTAGGGTGAGAGCCAGCGCACGATTTATATCCGCCTGCACACGGTTACCTGTCTGCAAAAGGCTGTCTATTCCTGCGGCCACTGCAGATGACAACAGGATGGCGAAGACCAAAAGCGCATGTTTTCGTTTCATATGGGTCATGGTTGAGTTATCAAAACCTTGCGACCGTTAACGATATAGAGTCCAGGCTTGAGCCCTTGGCGGAAGGTGTCATAGGTTTCTCCTGTCTTCAAGCGCACACCGTTGAGGTCATAGACATTGAAGCGTGTTGGCTGACCAGCCAATGAGGGCTGTTTCACGGCATCGATGATATAGGGGTCAGTGCGTTCGGGGTCATCAGACACCTTGATACCAAAGATTTCATCGTCTGTCATCTCATAGGGCGTCAGTTTGGCATAGACAAAAGGAGCACGCCGTTCCAGCCAGCTGCGTGCGTGTTGGGCGTTCAGCGAGTAGTCGGTGTAATCCTTGTCGATTTCCTGAACCCAGCCACCCCAGCCGCCCCAGCCGCCATTGGTGGTGAAGTTTGTGTTGTTGTTATTCTCCAACGAGGGTCGTGCATAGGCATAATACTCATCTACATAATCCAGCAACTCTTGGAAATGCAGCCGCATGAAGCGCGTCCAAGTCTTGTACATGGCTCGGTCGAGTGCCTCACCTGTTTTATTACGCAGACGTGCGAGGAAAGTAGAGGCTTCCATGCTCTTACCTGTCCAAAAGGTGGCTGTGGCCTCGCTTTGATAATAATTGCGAGCTCCCTCATAGCCATAGGCCCAATCCAAGTCCCAGACGGGTCCGAACTTGAGTTTACAAGTGTCCTCAAGCACGTTCTCGCAGTAGAGGAAAGTGCTCTTGGGATGCATGAGTTCATAATTGAGAATGAGCTCATTAACCATTAGGAAGCGCGCCAGCGCCTCTATGTCGACGATGTCCGATATGTCCCTGCCTTTCTGCACACGGAAAGCCAAGGTGTCCATGCGCGCCTTGATGTCTGCCAAAGTGATGCCTGTTTCGTCCACGCCAAACTCTGGTGATTTGACGTTGACAGGGAGGCTGTAGAGGCGGGTCGTGAACTTGTTGGTGGAAGGCGAATCATTATAGGTGTCAAGTTCCAGCAGACAGGCATTGGTCTCATCATCCAGCTCGATACTGTTGTTGGAGAGTCCTACCTTCTCTGTGAAGTTGTAGCTTCCCCAGTATTCGCCGTTCATGTACAACTCCACGGGAATGATATGGTTGGCACCTTCTGTCCCCACGATACCCGCGGCGTGCATGCCTATGGCGTTGCTGAGCATGGAGCCCTGCTGGCGGTTGCTCAAGAGGACCCAGTTCTTGCCCTTCTTCAGCCCCAATGGTTTCTGCTTTTCCTCGAACTTCAGGCGATAAGGGTTCTTACTCTTGGCTGTACTACTCCAGCTGGAATTACCGCGCCCCTTGATCTGTACGGGTGTCTCGGCCAAGGAGGGGAACACGCCGGCACCGTCGATGCGGATGACGGCATTGCGATAATCGGTCTTGCTGTTGATGAGTGCACCATCTTCCACATCTATCTCCACACGAGGCACATCCGCGGCCCTGTCTGTCAACCAATTCACATCCACTTCGTAAGTGCGGCCATAGGGTGAAAGAACATAGGCATACTGTGCCGGTTCACTCTCTTTCCGTTCAATATAGCTGTGAAAGAACTTGAGTTCTGCCACGCAGAAATAGTTTTTGGTGTGATTGGTGCCGAGTTGACAAATGCGGAAATGGGCATAGGGTTGACGAAACGGCATGATAGGTGACAGGTTGGTAGCTCCCTGCTCAGAAGAGAAACCTTCTTCAGGGCCAAAGCGCTGCACCTCTTCCCATTTCTCTCCATCAGTACTCGCGAGGAGACTGACGACCGTGGGCTGGCGATTTGCCGCATTACTACGATTGGTGATGAGGTACTGCAGACTGGCAATAGCCTCAGGCAAATCGATTTGGATATAAGGAGTCTCGTTCTCTGGCAAAAGCGTATAGTCACCCGATCCCCAAGTGGAATGGAAGAAAGTGGCTGGGTTGTCGTCAAGAATCATTTGGAGGCCCTCGCTCTCCGGGTAGTTGCTGGGCGCGTTGGTGGACAGCATGTCTGCCGTCAACTCAATGGGTTCTTGAATGAGCGTTTCACTCTCTATGACAGCGGGTTTGACCTCTATCTCGCGAATAACGCGCACGTTGGGATAGGCAACGGTGAGTGTGCACGGATCGGAGAAATGGATGCGACTGTGTTTGCTGAAGACACGGGTGGTGTCATTGATATAAATGTGTGCACGCTTGTCTGACAGCTGGATAGAAGGTGTGAGCCACTTCCCAATGGCACCTACCGTACCGCGGATATAACCACTGGCCGTAATCTCACACTCTACGTCACCAGGAAGCTGGTGATTGAATTTGTTGTTGAACTTGAAAGAGGTAATGGCAGGCTGCAGCACTTGGAAACGGCGATCGTAGGATTCCAGTTCGCCCAGTCCATATTTAAATAATGTACCATCCAGGGTAGTAATATCCAAAGAACGAGCCATCACTTGCACATCGGACAGCATGGAACGAGGGAAGATGTCAAGACGGCCATCCTTGGTGTGGACAAACAACGTGTCGGCTTCTGCCGGGTCGTTCTGTGCAGTTGCGATAACCGATGAGAAAGGAGTAAAGAAAAGTGCAATGAAAAAGGGTAAAAAATGTTTCATGAATGGGCTTTTATCTCAATCGCGCGGCAAAGATAGATATAATCCTCCAACCTTCATGCCTTTTTTAACTTAAATAGTTTAAAAAAGCGCGAAAATGTTTGCTTCTGAGGCTTCAATTGACTACTTTTGCTCCCCGAATTGCGAGCATTATGAAGCAAACGATGTACGATACCATCCTCGGTTTACCTCTTTTTCAGGGGTTGAGCACGGCTGATTTAACCCGTGTCCTGGAAGGTACACGCCTGGAATTTGACACCGTGGTTCCGGGAACGATGCTCTTCAGACAAGATGAACTCTGCACCGGCCTGACGTTCATCATTGATGGCAGCATCACGCAGCACACCGAATCCGCCGACCATCGATGGAGCTTGGACGAGCAAATGAGCGGGCCCCTTGTCCTGGGAATGGACGTCCTCTATGGTAGCACTCGCACACACCGCCACTCAGCACAAGCAGACGTCACCACGCGCTACCTGTTCATGGACAAGCACACGGTGGCTGCTCTCATAGGTTATTTCGAGGTCTTTCGTCTCAACGTACTCAATCTGCTCACCACTTCCGCCGTACGGCGCGACCAACTGAACTGGCTCCCTGCACCCATGACCAAGGAAGAACACATCATTCGCTTTTTTCACACGCACGTGCAACGTCCAGCCGGACACAAACGATTCAACATCTCACAGCAGGTACTGGGCCGCTTTCTGGGCGAAGACTACCGTTGCGTGGCACAAGCCTTGCGGCACATGGAGAAGCGCGAATGGTTGATCCTCGGCCGACGATGCATTGACATCCCAGCCTTTGAAAGGCTGATACAATCTCACTCATCTATCTCTACTCAATGACAGAAAATCCTTTCTTTAACAAGCACTATCCCACGCCACACGAAACGGCACCTTTTGACAAGATTCACTTAGAGGATTTTGAACCCGCCATGCTGGAAGGCATTCGACAAGACGATGCGTTCATTCAAAGCATTGTGGACAACCCCGAACCTCCGACCTTCGACAACACCGTAGCCGTTACTTCGCCAGACGACCTGTTGGAGCGCGTTACCAAGGTCTTCTTCAATCTGCTCTCTGCCGAGACCAATGACGAGATGGATGCGCTAGCACAGAAGATGTCGCCCATCCTGACCGAGCACGCTAACAATATCATGTTCAACCAGCGCTTCTTCCAGCGAGTAAAGGCCGTCCACGACTCATATACACCTAATAATCAAACACCAACCACCTCACTTCCGAGTGAGAACACCTCCCCCTCAAGTGAGAATGCCTCCCTTTTGAGTGAATGCACCTCCCCCTTGAGTGAAAACGCCTGCCCCTCAAGCGAGAGCGCTTCCCCTCTTGGCGTAGGCGTCGGCACCGCCGGCGCTCCCTCCCCCCGTCCCCTCACCCCCGAGGAGCAGACCCTCTTGGAGAAATCCTATGACGGCTTCATCCGTGCCGGAGCCGCGCTTGACGAGGAACACAAGAACCGTCTTCGCCAGATTAATGCCGAGCTCTCACAGCTCACTCTTCTGTTCTCGCAAAACAACCTGAAGGAAACCAACGCCTTCCAGTTGCACATCACCCATGAAGATCAACTCAGCGGACTCCCCGACACAGCCCGCGAGGCTGCTGCTCTCGCGGCCAAGGACGCAGGCAAGGAGGGATGGCTTTTCACCCTCCAAGCTCCCTCCTACGGACCCTTCATGACCTATGCCGATGACCGCGAACTCCGCCGCCAGTTATACATGGCCAAGAACACCATCTGCATCAAGGATAATGAGCAGAACAACACAGACATTGTCAGACGCATTGTCAACCTCCGACTGGAACGCGCCCAGCTCCTGGGTTACCGTTGTCACGCAGACTACGTACTCAAAAACCGCATGGCAGAGTCGGTGGAAAACGTCAACCGTCTGATGGAACAGTTGCTCGAAGCTTACATGGAGCCTGCTCGCCATGAGTTACAGGAAATAGAGAATGTTGCTCGTGAACAACAAGGAGCCGACTTCAAGCTCATGCCCTGGGACTTCTCCTACTACGGTCACAAACTGAAGATGCAACGATTCAACATCGATGCCGAGATGCTGCGCCCCTACTTTGAGCTGGCGCGTGTCAAGGAAGGTGTCTTTGGGTTAGCCACAAAGCTTTATGGTATCACGTTTCAGGAAAACAAAGACATTCCCGTCTATCACCCCGATGTTAACGCCTATGAGGTGCTGGACGCTGATGGCAGTTTCCTTGCCGTGCTCTACGCCGACTTTTTCCCTCGCAAAGGTAAACAGGCCGGTGCATGGATGACAAGCTATAAAGACCAGTGGATCAGTAAGGAGGATGGGAACAGCCGTCCTCACGTTTCACTGGTCATGAATTTCACCAAGCCCACAGAGACCAAGCCTGCCCTGCTCACGCTGGGAGAGGTTGAGACCTTCCTCCATGAGTTTGGACACGCACTACATGGCATTTTCGCCAACACACGCTTCTCGGCCCTCTCTGGCACCAATGTCTATTGGGACTTTGTGGAGCTTCCTTCTCAAATCATGGAAAACTGGGCGATGGAACCCGCGTTCCTCAACACCTTTGCGCGTCACTACCAAACGGGAGAACCCATCCCCCCGGAACTCATAGAGCGCATTGTGGCTTCGCGCAATTTCAACGTTGCCTACGCCTGCATCCGACAAGTCAGTTTCTGCCTCCTCGACATGGCTTTCTATACGCTGGAACAGCCTTTCGAGGGCGACCTCATTGAGTTCGAGAAACATGCTTGGCAACGAGCAAAGCTCTTTGATCCCGTGCCCGGCACATGCATGACGGTGCAGTTCAGCCACATCATGGCCGGAGGCTACTCCGCTGGCTACTATAGTTACAAATGGGCAGAAGTGCTGGATGCCGACGCCTTCTCCGTCTTCCAGCAAGCGGGTATCTTCGACCACGAGACAGCACAGCGTTTCCGTGACTGCATCCTGTCACGAGGCGGCACAGAGCACCCCATGACCCTCTATCGGCGTTTCCGCGGCGGCGAACCAACCATAGATGCCCTGCTCAAGAGAAACGGCATTACCCCCCTTACCCCTCCCTGCAAGAGAGGGGAGTAAACACCCCAATCAGATGAAAGAAGAAGATTACAAACAGTTACAGGATACCCCTCCTCTTCCTCACGAGGTAGCGAGGGAAACAGAGCTTGACTCAATGCCAAACTCTCCGAGCGACAGAGGCAGACCTCTTCTGCCGAAGTCGGACAAGCACAGGGGCGGGTCTCTGTTGGATAAGCGCTACCTGCGCATGGCACGCATTTGGAGCGAGAACAGCTACTGCCTCCGTCGTCAAGTGGGCGCACTCGTTGTCAAAGACAAGATGATTATCTCTGACGGCTACAACGGCACCCCCTCCGGCTTCGAGAATATCTGCGAGGACGACAACAATGTGACCAAACCCTACGTCCTTCACGCTGAAGCCAACGCCATTACCAAAATTGCCCGCTCGGGCAACAATTCTGAAGGAGCCACCCTCTATGTCACGGATTCGCCGTGTATTGAATGTTCCAAGCTCATCATCCAAGCTGGTATTCGCCGCGTGGTCTATGCACGTGACTACCGCCTCACAGACGGAGTAGATCTCCTGCGACGTGCCGGCATCGAAGTCATCCACCTCCCCATCGAAGGCTTTGAATAATTCCCACAACTCTCATTGTTCTATCAACGCTCACAGCTCCGACAAGCCCCTTACTACAACGCAAAAATGAATACCAAGTCCCGCCTCGTACCCCTTTTGCTGGCACTTTCTGTTATCGCCGGCATCGGCATCGGAACCTTCTATGCCAATCATTTTTCGGGCAACCGCCTGAGTATCATCAACACGGGCAGCAACAAACTCAACTATCTCCTGCAGATCATTGACAACAACTATGTGGACACAGTCAACATGAACGACCTAGTGGAAGACGCCATGCCACAAATCCTCTCCGAACTGGACCCACACAGCATGTACATAGGAGCCTCAGAAGCCGAGGAGAGCGTAGAGGACCTGCGCGGCAGTTTCTCCGGCATCGGCGTGCGATTCACGGTGCAGAAAGACACTGTCAACGTGATGAATGTCATCAAGGGAGGCCCCTCGGAGAAAGTGGGCATCCTGGCCGGAGACCGCATCCTGGCTGCTGATGACAGTTCGCTCATCGGATTGGAGAACCGCGATATTATGAAAAAGCTACGCGGCCCAAAGAACTCCAAGGTGCGCCTCACCGTTCGACGTCATGGACACAAGGATCCACTCTCTTTTATCGTCGTGCGCGGCGATGTACCCGTAGAGAGTGTGGACAGCTACTTCATGCTTGAAGAAAACACGGGCTACATCTCCATTGAGAGTTTTGGCGAACACACCTATCCTGAGATGCTGGTGGCTTTGGCCAATCTGAGCATGCATGGCATGGACAACCTCATCATTGATTTGCGCGGCAACCGCGGCGGATACATGCAGACGGCCATCCAGATGGTCAACGAGTTCCTGCCTAACGATCAACTCATTGTCTATACCGAAGGACGTAAATCACCTCGTGAGGAATACAGTACCGACGGCCGAGGAGCCTTCCAGCAGTTGCCGCTCATCGTGCTCATCGACGAAGGGTCTGCCTCTGCCTCAGAGATTTTTGCCGGAGCTGTGCAGGACAATGACCGCGGTACCATTATCGGCCGACGCTCCTTCGGCAAGGGACTGGTGCAGCAACCCATGGAATTTAAGGACGGCAGCATCGTACGCCTCACCATTGCCCGCTACTACACGCCCTCAGGCCGCTGTATCCAGAAGCCATACGTCAAGGGGCATGACGAAGAATATGAGAACGACCTCATAGCCCGCTACGAACGCGGAGAATTCTTCTCAGCCGACAGCATCCATCAGGACGGGCCAGAATACAAGACACGCATCGGGCGCACAGTCTTCGGTGGAGGCGGCATCATGCCAGACATTTTCATCCCGGAAGATACGACGCTCTATACCTCGTATTATAAGGAGGCTGTCTATTCAGGTCTCACCATCCAATTCGCCTTCCTCTTCACCGACCAGAACCGCCAG
>JAEEGL017038588.1_pt1 | contig 13216 bp, 11 predicted proteins | sample 9134231 | NCBI WGS metagenome assembly JAEEGL01 (sample SAMN16246548, study PRJNA631951) | gut metagenome | biome: gut microbiome; feature: rumen; material: fiber-attached | host: Bos | place: Iran: Karaj | collected 2018-10
ATCAATGAGATTGACGAACAGTTATTTGCATACTATGGCTTGAGTGAGAATGAGCAGAGTTTTATAAAGAGTACTATTAAAGAGATGCAATAGAAAAGATACTGGCATCTCAATAATTATTTAGTTGCAATAATGACATTTGGCGATGGCAGTTGAATCACATGATAAGAAACTTGATGATCTTTTGAAGATGGTTGAGGAAGGAAAAGCACAGTTGCCTGATTTTCAGCGCAGTTGGGTTTGGGATAATACTAAGATATGCAAACTTATAGAGAGCATTACTTCTGGATTTCCTATGGGAGCAGCAATGTTCTTGGCGAACGGTGGTGAGCATATACGGTTCAAATATCGCATATTTGAAGGTGTAGAGTCAACCACAAATATTACTCCTGAATGGCTTGTACTTGATGGACAGCAACGACTCACAACCCTATATCAAGTGCTGAAAAGAAAGAAGAATAAGACTACACGACTCAAAACTAATCGGGATAAAACCATAAAGCGTTTCTACTATTTGGATATTAGGAAGTGTCTTGATTCAAGTGCTGATAGGTTAGATGCTGTAGTATCGGTTTCAGAAAAGAAACAACTGACGACAGACATCGGTCGTACCATTACGCTAGACCTTTCAACGCAGGATAAAGAGTATGAGAATCTGATGTTCCCCTTAAATATCACGTTCTCAACACCAGACGTGATGAACTGGATGATGCACCTCCATACCTATCACAACAACAAACCTGAAATTATTGCTTTGTTTCAAGAGTTTTACACAAAGGTTCTGATGTCCGTGCAAGCTTATACTATGCCTGTCATTCAACTTGACAGGGAAACACCAAAGGAGGCCGTATGCCAAATTTTTGAGAATGTAAACACAGGCGGTGTTCCTCTGACTGTTTTCGAACTAGTTACGGCTACATTCGCTGCAGATGGCCATGAACTACGTAAGGATTGGGAAGACGTTAAAGCATTGTTTACAAGGAAGGTAAATGGCGAACTGCTTAGAGAAATAACAGGAGCCAATTTCCTTGCAGCTATGACTTTGCTTGTATCTTATTACAAGCGTATTGCTTCTGGGGACGATGAACGTATAGCAGTCACTTGTAAAAAGAGAGATATTCTTAGACTTGAACTTGATGATTATAAAAAACATCACGATCCCCTTGTTCTAGGCTTCTGTGATGCTGCAAACTTCCTCGTTCATCAAGGTATCTATAGATCAAGAGACCTTCCTTATTCCTCACAACTCATTCCTTTGGCAGCCATCTTTGCTTTTGACAACGAGAATGGCAAACTTTTGAATCTTGGTCCTAACAAGGATTTGTTGTCACAATGGTATTGGTGTGGCGTTATGGGAGAGTTGTATGGCGGTGCTAATGAGGCAAGATTCGCTCTTGACATCCAAGGTGTGTTCCGGTGGATGAAAGGTGGTGAAATGCCCGATACGGTATATCGTTCAAGTATTCTGCCCACTCGTCTTTTAACGATGCAAACAAGAAATAGTGCTGCCTATAAGGGACTCATGGCACTTATCCTTCAGGATTCTCCTTTAGACTTTATGACAGGCAACCATATGGATGTTGCTTCCTATATTGACGAAGAAGCAGATATACACCACATATTCCCTGCAACATACTGCGAAAAGATGAACCTCCCAAGGAACAAGTGGAATTCTGTGATTAACAAAACTCCAATTTATGCTTCATCGAATCGTTCTATCGGCGGCCATGCGCCAAGCGTCTATATTGGTACGATGGCAAACAAAGGGCTAAAACCTGCTAAGATAGAAGAGGCTATAACTTCGCATAAGATAAACTATGCCTACCTCTCTACCGATAATTTCGACTCTTATTTTATCGACCGAGCAAAGCAGTTACTGAATTGCATTGAGAGAGCTACTGGAAAGACTATCTCAGGACGTGATAGCGAAGAAACCATTCGAGAATTCGGCGTGGAATTATAAAGAACAACATAATACTTTATATATGGGCATATTTAACAAAATCTTTGGAGGTTCTTCTGTAGATTCCGAAATCAAGAAAGCTTGTGACAGTGATATTTTTGAGAATATTGCTAAGGTAGTCAAAGGTGATAAAGCCAAATACGAGAAAGCCATTAGTTATTTGAGCGAGCAAGACAATCTCAGCATGAAGTTGCGAGTAATGACTTTGCCTATTGGAGAACCTGGTGCTTTAATGACCACTCTGATGGCTTTAGAACCATTAGATTCAAACAAAATAAATAGGCTTTGCAAGGATGGAATTAATCCTGTTCTTCATTTCAGCAGGTACAAAGGTATGGAGATTCTTATCCGTGTTATTGCTCATGCTCATGCCGACCTTGATGTGGTCGGTTTAAATGGTCATACTCCTTTGACCATGGCTTGTGAAAGTGGACTTACAGAAACTGTGAAGATACTCATTAATAACGGAGCAAGAGCATTCAACAAATGCGATGATTCTGGATTTGCTCCACTTCACTATGCTTGTCAGTTAGGCAACCCAGATATGGTAGCATGCCTTATCAAAGCTGGAGCAAATGTTAATGTGATGAGTGCAGACAAACTTATGCCTATCCATTTGGCAATATCAACAGCACAAGCAGCTCAAATGTCTCCTACCGCACCCAATGGCATGCCTTGGAGTGTAAAGGGGGCTCTAATGTGCATTCAGCTTTTGGCAAACAATGGTGCTGACTTGAATTATGTTTGTCCTTACGGTTTTTCTGCTATGGACTTCTTGAAAAGGATTGGTGCAGTGAGATGATTATAACAATATGAACAAGTGATAATTGAGAGTCCAATGATCATTGATCATTGGGGACGGTTCTCAATGATCATTTTTTGTCTTATGATTTGGCTTTGTCATTGAAAAACTATAATTTTGTGCAGAGTTAGGAATCTTAAGGACACACTTATGCCAAGAAGAAAGCGGGAAAAAAGCGGAACCGGCATTTATCATATTATGATGCGGGGAATCAATAAGCAAAACATTTTTGATGACGATGAGGATTTCATTTTTTTCATCAAAGTCCTTCATTCCTTGGTCAATAGGCGCGACGAGAAAGAAAACATCTTGCCGCCCCTCTTCACGATGTATGCCTATTGCCTGATGAGCAACCATGTGCATTTGCTAATCAGGGAAAGAGAAGAGGATATCGGACAGGTCATCAAGCGTATGGGTGTGGCTTACGTCAAATATTTCAATACCAAATACGAACGCACAGGACACCTGTTCCAAGACAGGTTTCTCAGCGAGCCTGTGAATACAATTGAATACTTCATGACATTGATGAGGTACATACACCAGAATCCAGTAAAAGCAGGAATAACAAAAGAAGTGAGAGACTATCAATGGAGCAGTTGGGGGGAATACGAAGGAAATTCCCTTGCCGCCAAGATTTGCGACCAAACACCCGTCATCAAACGGCTAGGAAGGGAGAATCTTTACGATTATGTCAATTTGCCCGTTCTGGAGAGGAACATTCTGGATGTTGACTACAAACATGGGGATAAAAGGACCGACGAGGAGGTTAAATCAATGTTGGAAGAAATCTCAGGGCTGCCATGTCCTTCCGATATCAAGAAACTTGGAAAAGTGCAAAGAAACCACATCCTTAAACAAGCGTGCGACAACGGCGCAAATCCAAGACAAATTGCAAGAATCACCGGCATCAGCTATGGAGTGGTATTTCAATGCAAAAAATGATCATCGAGAACCGTCCCCGATGATCACATTCAAAAACTAAATGAAAATGAACAAGCAAATCATCTCCACCACACTGCTCGCCCTTGCACTCCCTTTATCAGCATCGGCGCAAATCGACAACGAGGAGTCAGACCCGACCATCGTTCTTGAATATGGTTATCAACCTGTCGACACCATCACACTCAGCCAATCGCCCGCCACTTACCAACAGATACGGGAGGCAGAATCTATGGTCCGAGACATCACCGACCAAAAAGTGAAGAATCGTGTTGTTTTGGAGTATGTGCTGAGCCATCCAGACAGCGACGGTTCTGTATATCTGTTAGGACATGTAAAAGGAGTCGGCAATGGCAGGAAATGCCTTGCCGCCATATCGGAGCGTGCCAGGAATGGGAACATGAAAAAGCTCTATGACGCTTATGCGGCAGGAATCAAGGAGTTTGACGAATTGACCGCCAAGACGCGCGAGGCCTGTCCTATAGGACAAGAAGCAAAGGATTTCACTCTTGAGGACATCAACGGTAAGCAACTCACATTGTCATCGTTACGGGGGCGATACGTCATGCTCGACTTCTGGGGCTCATGGTGTGTCAACTGCATCGCAGTTTTCCCCCAAGTGAAAGCTTTTTACAAGCAATACCGTGACCAAATAGAAATCGTCGGCGTTGCCTTTCATGACAAGAAAGACAAGTGGAAAGCCTCCGCCGCAGAAAACGAACTGCCCTGGAAACTTGTCTTTGATCCAGATGGGGAAGGCAGCGTGGCAGAGAGATATGGCATTGTTGCCGCCCCTACATACGTGCTGATAGACCCTGAAGGAAAAGTCGTGGATTGGACGATAGGTGATATTGAAAGCATCAAAGATTGCCTTGAATCACGTTAATGGAGTTTTTAATTTATAAAAATTGGCCATGATGAAAAAAGGAAAAAAAATATGCGACACCCTCAAAGAGGTGCGCATGCAGGTGGCGAAAGCCAACGATATCAAATATGTACCCACGGAGTGCCACCATGAGGGAGACTGTGCCGGAACCTGCCCGAAATGCGAGGCCGAGGTGCGCTGGCTCGAACAACAGTTGCAATTGCGACGACAACTGGGAAAGGCCGTTGCAGTGGTGGGCGTGAGCGTGGGGTTGGCCGCTCTGACGGCATGTGAAGGTAAAACGCTCACCACGAACCCAAGTCGTGACTCTTTGTCGATAGAAAGCCAAACTGCCGGCTACTTGGAACCCCTCGAAGATGACACCTTGGTGGATGTCCCGACTATTGAAACCGTGCCCTTTGATTTGCAAGATGAAGACTCGTCAAGTGTCTCATCCCCTTCCGATTAAAACGCTCAAATCAACTTCTTGTCGTTTCCGCATACCAATAAGAAGATGCCCAAACGAATACCGAAAAATAGCGAAAACCATATTTCTAAAGTCAACCTTTGCTTTCTTCCTCGTCAAATGCCTCATCGGCCATTTGAGAATAGCGGATTTTCTTCTCCTCTAGCGACATGTCTTCTTCTGCCGATAATATACGGTTTCCGAAATCATTGAGACGTTTAAAAAAGTTCATCTTTGTCCTGGATTCCTTTCTCATTGCTTCCTGCGTGCCACTGCTCGAATAGTCGAAATCACGAGAATTGCGGATAGACATATTGAAAGCAACGTCTGAGGAATTTTGGTTGGCTCCCATATAGGTGAACGTCCACCCATCACCTTTCAGTTCCTCAACGAGTTTCTTAATGGCTGGTCCGGTATACTCTCGGGAAGCGTTTTCCAATCCGTCGGTAATGACAGTAACGAGCACTACCGCATCACCAGCTTCCCTGACATCCTTTCGCATACTGGTGAGCGTGAAGCCCATGGCATCGTAGAGCGGAGTGCAGCAACAGGGTTCATAGTCTTTCATGGTAAGAGGACTTGCATCTGCAGCCGGAGTCTTGTCGAAAAACACCTTTGTCTCACAACTGCAAAAGGCGACCAGTGTCACGAAATGCTCCTGTGTTTCGGCATATTTCTCTTGCGCCTTCTTGATGCCGTTCAAGGTCTCATTAAACCCGCTTACAGCTGCTTCACGAATCCTCTCCATAGATCCGCTCTTGTCCAAAATCACTACATTGAAAACCTTTGTCTTCATGTTCTTGTTCTTATTCCTTTCTTGTTCCATTTTCTTTAATTTATGATCATACTATTTGTTAACAATTAAGTTGCTATTTACAATGCACTACTATCTTTCTCTGATGGTGAACCATAAAGAATGTTTGCCACCTCTCGACATCCACAATCACACATCTTGATGGATTTGCAAGACTGACACATGGTTGGATGGTATTGTCTCTGTGCAAAAGTTTTCCAATAAGCAATATCAGAGATGATATTATCATCAAAGATATTGCCAACTATTCTTGGTGAATGATTGCAAATCCTGACTTGTCCGGCTGGATCGATAACGAAAAAACCTTTTGCTGCAGCGCATTGCGTACCGTAACTTAGTCTTTTATATTTCTCTGGCGACTGAATAGCACACAATGGAATTTCTGTTCCTGTATGACCATTGCGGTTGGAAAGAGTAAGGACTTCTTCGGTAATATTAAGCATACCGTTCAATTCCTCATTATCCAAAAGCATTTCATCCATATATTCAAGCCCTCTTCCGCCAGGAAGAAAACGATTAATGAGGACTGATGATGCGCCATTTAGCAGACCTAATGAAAGTGTTTCGAAAAGTTCATGGATATTTTTCTTTGTAACCGTCACGTTTACAGTGGTATTCATCCCAAGTTTTTGGGCCTCTTGGAACCAATACAGTACACCCTCAGCGTTGTCAATGCCTGTGTGCCACTTGAATGTTTCTATTCCAGGAAGACTCATGCTCAGATGTACATTGCAATATTTGAACAACTGCAAATATTCCATGCTCATTATCAATCCATTTGAAATTAAGACAATGTCGCTCGGCTTTCCTCGCTTCCAACTTTCATCCTTGATATGCAGGAGAATATCAGAAAGACAGTCTTTCAACAAACACTCTCCTCCTGAGATGGAGATGTTATCTATACCACAATCATATAGTTTGTCTATCACATACTTCCATTGTTCCAAATTTAATTTCTGTCCCATAGGATAACTTACATGTCGAGCATACCATGGGCAAGAGCAAAACTTGCATTTGTGATTGCACTGGTAGGTGAGTTCCAGGACAACGGATTTAGGCAATGTTGTCTTTTCCATACTTATTCGTTCTCTTCTATTCCAATTAGACGTTCTAAAAGATCCACATACTCTTTAAACCATATAGTGTTGCCAAAGTCTCCTCTCATCGAATTGTTTCCTTTTAAGAATTCTGATAGGATTTCGCAATCATAATCAGTGACAACATTGACGATTTCTTTATTTCTGTCTTTATGCCTGAAATGCAACACAAATATGGAAATACCGTGTACTTCACGATTATATTTGGTGTTGTAGCATCTCTCGCACATATGCTCAACATATGCATGATGCCCCAACGCATTGATTTCCTTTAATATTTTACCAATTTTTTCTTCTTCCTCAGCATACCTGTCTTTGACATAACCACCTGTATAAACGCTATCTTCATATTTATAATTCGTCCCGCAAGTCGGGCATTTATGCTTGATTTCTATTGTTTGTCCAGGTATTCTGGCATAGCACATGGCACCATCATACTGCCAATGTTCAGTCGGAATTTTTGAAATTTCAGAAAGCCTATTTTTCAATTCATCCATTGATTCGGTTTTGTGGTTGTTTATGCCGATAATTCGTTGTTCTTTCAAAGAAATAATTCACTTAGATTGATGATAGAATGCTATCATTTTATCCATATCCTTGATATCAAAACCTGTGACTATGATGGTCGCTTTTATACGTTTATCTAGTTTTGGGTCAATAGCAAGTCCCCACATGATTTCAAAATCATATCCAAAGTTCTGCTGAAATTCATCTATGTAGTGAATATCTTCTGCGGTAAAACCGTTGTAAACGTCTTTGTTGGAAAAGTGAATATTGAGTATGTGTTTTTTGGATTTATACACGTCAATGTCATTAAGTAAAGGGTAATTGATCATTTCCTCTATAGCATCTTTCACGGCATGCTCGCCTTCTCCATAGCCAACACCAATGAAGGACAAGCCACCGCCTGTGAGTACACTCTTCATGTCATTGATATCGAGATTTATAAGTCCGTGGGTGGTTATAATTTCTGCCACACTCTTAGCAGCCATGTATAGCGTTTCATTCGCTTTATTAAAACTATTAAGAACAGTTGCGTCAAAGTACAAATTTCTAATATGATCGTTGTTGATGACAATCAAAGAGTCCACATGCTTGGCCATTTCTTTTATTCCGTCCAAAGCTTGAACTATTTTCTTGTGGCCTTCAAACTTGAAGGGAATGGTCACAATGCCCAGAGTGAGAATGTCCAGTTCTTTGGATATGCGGGCAATTACAGGAGCTGCGCCTGTGCCTATACGACCACCCATTCCAGCGATGATTATTGACATTTTTGTGCCATCACTGAGCATGGAACGTAGTTCTGGCTCGCATTTCTCGGCATATTGGCGGTATTTTTTAATATTAATATCAAATCCATCTTGTCCCATCTGGATTTTCATGGGAATGGGGGATTCATTGAGAGCCTGACTGTCAGTATTACACAATGCGAATGTTACATCGTTTATGCCTTCACGAAACATGTAGTTTACGGCATTCCCACCGGCACCACCTACACCGATTATCTTGATTATGTTCTTTTCCATAACTTTTATTATTGTTTTTTTATTAATCCTTTGTTTCCAAGTCAATATCTTTCGCCTATTCGTGAGGATGGGGCATCCCCCATGCTTCAAATGGAAGCCCTTCGTAATTGCGCTTCCAATCAATCCATATCACTATTGGAAGTATTATTAGAATTGGAAGTAATGGTAGGCAAATGAGGCAAGCCAGAATCTTGTCTATATAATTCAATAATATCTTTTTCATTTTTATCATGTTCTTGGTGTCACTTAGATTGCTCTTATTAGATTTTTATTAGGTCGTGATTTTAGCATGGAAGCCATACGCCAAACTTTACTATGGGAATTTTCATAGACAAATATGGGGTTTTAATTTCATATTCATGGAGTTTACCACTTTGATTTTTTATTCTCATTAGAAAAATAAGCAAAATAGCATATTAAAACGGGGATTCGCCTTGAATCACGATGACAATGGTGTCCGAATTCATTGAGGACTGAATGATTACGGCGTGATTTTCAACGAAAAAAATTGATCATTAAGCCCCCAATAATCACACACCCAGGAGTGAGGATTAAGAAAAAAATGAAAGAGGCTTAGCGAACAATTGACGAAAAAATAGTATTTTTGCAAAAAATAGCGTCTTAGCTACTAGACGTGAAAGGTTTGTAAACAAAAGAAAGACAAACCAAAAGAAACAAAAACAATATAAATTATTAATACAAATAAAAAAAACAGAAACAAATAGGAAATAAATACAAATAGATATAAGAACAAAAAGAAACAAAAAATGAAGAAAAAGACTATTTTGTGCATACTGCTCACAGCAGTGGCCATGTGCGGATATGCTGGAGACGGCAAGTTGAAAGTGAAGCTCAACCTTGTGGACTTCGGTGACACCGTGGTGGTGTATCGTTCAAGCAGACAAGAGACATTTGTAGGCAAGAACGGCAAATTTGAGTTTGAATTGCAAGTGGATTCTCCCGATGAGGGAATGTTCTTGCAGCCGAGAATCCTCCGTGGCGACATGAATGAACCACGCATCTACAGCGTTCCCCTGATAGCCGGTGAGGAGATGAGGATAGTGGACGTGGAACGAACCCGCTACGATGTGGAAGGAACCGGTTTTTATGCCGACTACCATCAGGTGGACATCTTTAATGAGAAAGCCATTGTGGAGAGTCAGAAAAACGCCGAAAAATACCGTGATTTGAAAGGAAACGGCAAAGCAGACCAGAAACAGCTTGACGACTTCTACAACAATGTCTATCAGCCTAGTGTAAAAAGCTACCATAAGAGTTTGCTTGATTACATCAAGGCCCACCCGAAGCAGGAGGCAGCCGTGATGCTTGTCCGTAGTCTCGGTGACATCGACAAGATGAAGGAAGGCTTCAGTCTGTTTGCCCCCTCGGTACGTGAGGGCCGTATGAAGACATTCTTTGAGAGTTGGTTGAAGAAGGCTGAAGAAAACCTCAAGGCTGAAGAGGAAGAGAAAGAAGCCGCCAAAAAGCAAGCCACTGGCATTAAAGCCCCCACATTCACCCTTAATGACCTCAACGGCAAGCCCCTTGCCCTGACATCACTGCGCGGGAAGTATGTGATTCTCGATTTCTGGGGCTCTTGGTGCGTCTGGTGCATCAAAGGTTTCCCAAAGATGAAGGAATACTATGCCAAGTATCCTGGCAAGTTTGAGATTTTGGGCATGGACTGCGGGGACACCGAAGCAAAATGGAAGGAAGCTGTGAAGAAGCATGAACTGCCCTGGCTGCACGTGTATTGTCCCAATGGATCATCGATACTGAATGACTATGGTATAACAGGTTTCCCCACAAAGATTATAATCGGTCCTGACGGCAAGATTGTGAAAACCATTGTGGGTGAAGACCCATCTTTCTACACTCTGCTTGACGAATTGTTCGGGAAATAAATTCCCTATGGCATTAGGATGAAACTGAGAGAGAGCGGTCTGCCAATGCGCAGACCGCTCTTATTTTCTGCTTTTAGTAGCCTTTACCGGCATTGTTAAATTCCTCACCTTATGGATTGACAACAAGCAGGAAACCGCCACGAGGCTGACATTTCATCTGTAAAGGCTTTTTGTCGGCGGAATAAATATTCCAGGATTTTTCTGAATTATCAGCAAAGACGGTCACCTTACGGTTTTTAATAAAATCAAGATCAAGAGTGATGGTTTTCTCTACGTCTGTGCCATTGACGCCAGAGACATACCATGTGTTATTATGCCGCCGTGCCAGGACGACATACTCTCCCGGATAACCGCATACGAAGCGAGTATCATCCCATACTGTAGGCAGATGTTCCAAAAAGTTCTGAACCTCCTGTGGCTGAGCCAGAAAGCTCTCCGGACGGTCGGCAAGATGCTGCAAACCACTTTCGAAGAGAACGGTCAAGGCCAGTTCGTGAGCATTGGATGTGATGTGCGGATACTGCGAATCACTGAATGCACACGGAGTATAGTCCATCGGACCGATGACATTTCGTGTGAAAGGGATTGTGGCATTGTGCTTAGCGGCCATGTTTGTGAACACCCCATTGTTATTGTACCACTCTGCCCCCAGAACCCCTTCAGTAGAGAGCAGATTGGGATAAGTGCGTTGCCATCCACGCGGCACAGTAGCACCATGGAAATTGACGAGCAAGTGGTGCCTGGCGGCACTTTCCATCAAGTCGATGCAGTAGTCCATATTCATCTGATTGTCGCCAGAGAAGAAGTCGATTTTCACTCCTTTTACACCGATTTTCTCACACCATGCAAATTCTTTCTCACGGTCCTCTTCCTTATTCAGGCGGAACTTCGGAGTCGGGGCACCGTCTATCCACCCCACAGAAGAATTGTACCAGATAATCGGTTTGACCCCCTTACTGACGGCATATCCGACAGCATCCTCAATTGTCTTTCCATCTTTCATTTGGTCCCATTCAGCATCAATGAGCACGTAAGGCAACTTCAGTTTGACGGCAAAATCCACATATTTGCAGATGATGTTATAATCGTTGCTTCCATGATTGTTGGCCCAGTATATCCATGACACCACACCAGGATGTATCCAACTAATGCCGTTTAATTTCGAAGGTTCAGACACATCGGTGACGAGTGTCGACTCCACGATATCAGCAAGTTTTCCGATAATGGCGACACGCCAAGGAGAATGCCAATCGCCAGATATGCTCAGAGCATTTTCAGCCGGTGTCACTTTGAACAATTCACCCTGATTGTAAAGACATGACGCACTCTGTCGACGTTCGATGTTTGCCTCGGAAATTAGTGCGAAAACACCATTCACTGGTTCCATTAGAGCAGGATAGCCCCATCTGCACGCAAATCCCTGCGCATTTTTCTCATAATATCTCAGACGCGGCGACACATTCGCAGTGGTTGTAAGCGGGAAATACTCTTCGTAGGAGTCGGTCCAGTTCTGCATCCACCGTTTCGTTCCTTCCGGGATGCGCCATGCAGTCTGTTCTTCGGGAAGCGCAGCATCTTCCAAACCGGAGAATTCATAGCGGAAGGCGATACCGTCGTTATAGATACGCAACACTATTCTGACATTCTCGCCCAACTGTGAGATATATTCATTGGCCTTGTTGCTACATTTCAAGCGTTTGCCTGCCAGCATGGTATATTTTGCTTTGATTTTCCGTTTGAAGACAAATGGTGAGAGAGAAGTCATGGAATGATAGCCCACAGTGGGGATTTCGATTATCTTCTGCCCCCTGTAGTTGACAATCATTCCACTGTTTTCCTGCACCACAGACAACTGCCTGTCTGGAGACTCTATCTGACGGGCCATTGCCGTCATTGCGCTGACAAATGTCAGAACCAAAGTAATTTGCCTTAACATATTTATCTTATTATCATCTACGTCCCCTGTTGTCAGTGTTGCCCCATTTCTTGTCATAGCGTCCTTCCGTATCCACCTTACCGCCAAACATATTCAGACGGTAGCGCACGTGCAGCATGACGTACGAGTTGATACTGTTGTACTCCGTATCGCTGCGACTTGTGGCGTTCACCCAACGCTCGTAATTGCTCTGCTGATTGAGGATGTCATAGAAATTGAGCGCCACGATGAGCGACTTGCTTTTTAGGAAAGCCTTCGACACCTGACCATTCCAAATGAGCTCGTTGGTGTTCATTGAAGGATCGTTGTATCCCCTTCGGCTACGCTCATGGATATTACTGCTCAATTCTATTTCCAAGGGCAGTCGCAATAGGAATTGCCCACCATAGTTGAACTGCCATGTATCGAGGTCGGCATTGGGTTGCAATTGGTTGCGTGAATGCTGATAGTTGACATTACCATCGAGGGTCAACTCAAACCAACTGTTCCGGTAACCTACGGTGAGCCGTTCAAATAAATTGGTGGAACGAGTGGTATTCTCCCTTGAATTGGCCTGATGGATGGCGACATAACTCTTGAAGTGGTTGTAGCGCACACGTGTTTCTGTGCCCACGTTGAAATGGGCAGCCGAGTCAATGGCCGTATTGAAGTTGAAGCCACCATTCATGTTCCAGTTGCCGTTGATGTTTTCGGGCCGTGACACACTTCCACCCGTTTCAGGATTGTAGCGCACAAGGTTAGAGATACTGTTGCGCGTGAGGCGGTAGTTGGCAAACACCACAATGGAACGCTTGTGCCTGGCTATATAATTGTTGTAATAAGCGTTTAGCGAGCTGGTGAATTGAGGTTTCAGGCCCGGATTACCCTGTGTGATGTAAAGAGGGTTGGAGTCGTCGGTAATGTC
>JAEEGL017312088.1_pt1 | contig 13216 bp, 8 predicted proteins | sample 9134231 | NCBI WGS metagenome assembly JAEEGL01 (sample SAMN16246548, study PRJNA631951) | gut metagenome | biome: gut microbiome; feature: rumen; material: fiber-attached | host: Bos | place: Iran: Karaj | collected 2018-10
AATTTTTTAATAATTAATAAAAATATTAAATTTTATAATTAAAAGTGAATTAAAATTTTAATTCAAAAAATAAATTTAAAAAATTAAAATGTTTTTATTATTAAATCAATTTTTAATATAATTTATATTTTTTAATTTTTTTATTTTATTAACATAGAAAATAATAAAAATGATCATTTATTTTTACTTTTTATTTCAATAATATTTTAATTTTAATTAATTAAATAATTTATAATATTATAAAAAAAATTTTATTGTTTTAAACTTGATGGTTGAAATCTTAAATCATCATCTTTTTCTTCTTCTTCTTGTTCTTTTGGAGGAACATAAGTAGCATTTTTATTTATATTATTTTCCATTTGAATTTTTTTAATTCTTTCTTCTTCAGCTTTTTGCCTATTCAATTTTTCAAATTCTTCTTCTTTTCTTTTTTTTTCTAATTCTTCATCTCTCTTTTTTTTCTCTTCTTCTTCTTTTTTTCTTCTTTCTTCTTCTTTTTTTCTTTGTTCTTCTAATCTTCTTTCATTTTCCAATTTTTCCTTTTCTTTTTTTTTCGCTTCTTCATCATTTTTTATTACAGAATTTACTTCTGAACTATTTTCACTATCAAATTCATCATCTTCTGCAAATAACATCATTATTCCAAGAACAAATAATATAAATAAAAATAGAAATATAAACATACATAATGAACCAAAAGCATTTAAAGTCTTTCTTACCCAATCTAATAAACTTTCCATACATCCAAAATGTTCTGGTATTCCATCACTTAAATCTGAAAATAAATATTTAACAATTTTTTGATTTGTTTTTGTATGACTATTATAATATGTTAAACTACAAAATCCGGTGCATTTAAAATTTTCTTCAATATGTTTCCAATATTTATGAAATTTATTTGCTTTAAAAATTTTTGTAAAATATGCATTTTTTTCTAAATATTCATCATATACTTTATTTATTACAGTATCACCACAAGAAGGAAAATTTTTAGGTAAATAATCATTATCTTGTCTTGAATACATATTATAATACACACTTGTTGAAGAATTTTTAGTATAAATACTTCCTAAAGTACTATTAAATCCACAAGGACATTCCTCACTACATAGATATTCATCTGCTAATTGTAAATATACATCAACAGATTTCCATATTTTAAATAATCCTTTATAATCTGTATTGCATCCATAATAATCATTAAAATATCTATTTTTTGTACAAGAAAATATAAAAATACCTATTGCAAAAATAAATACACTTGATAATAAGGATAAAATTATAAATATTATTATAAATGGATTTTGATCTAAACAAATTATTACAATAAATCCTAACATAATAACACAAAAAGCAAAAATTATAGAACTTAATTCTAAAGCTCCTAAAGCACTATATCCATTTGTTGTCCAATTCATATGAGTGTAATTAAAATGAAGTCCTACTAATATAGTTCCAGCAATAATGAAAATTAAAGAGATAAGAAGAAAAATTATACAATATGATTTAAGAGAAGATTTTTTCATTTTTATTCAATTTTAATATTTTATTTAAAAAATAATAATAAAAAATATGGAATATATTTTAGAAAAATTTAAAGAATTTCAAAAAAAAATAATAGAAAAACAAAAAGAAAATAATAGAAAAAAATATCAAATCCAAAAAGAAAAAGAGGAAAAAGAACGAGAAGATAATATAAGAGAAGAAAAAGAATATGAAGAAAAATTAAAAAGTGAACAATATTTACGTTCATATAATTATTATTTTTAGAAAAAAAAATTATAATTATAAATATTATACATTCATTTAATTTTTTATAAATTGTGCAACTTTATAAACGAGTAATTTTTATGGTTTATATATTTTATATAAAGTAAATTTATAAATATATAAACTAAATTATTTTATTATGTAAATTTAAAATAATTTTTATATTTTTTATTATATAATATTGATTATAAATATAATAATTTTAAACTATTATATAATAAATATATTTATATTTATTTATTTTGAATTTTTACTAATAGTTTCAACAAGCCATTTCATACCTTCAGTAACACCATCTCCTTTTGTAGCAACACATGCATTAATACTCCATTTTCTATCAGTTATACTTGATAATTCCATTTTTTCCATTATTTCATTTGGTTGTAATGCATCATTTTTATCTTGTTTATTTGCAAAAACTAAAATAGGAACATTAGCTAATTTAGGCTCACTTATTAATATTTTAAATACACTTGTAGTTTCATCTAATCTATAATCATCACTTGAATCTACAACAAAAACTAAACCATCAGTTCTATCATAATAATTTTCCCAATAAGTTCTTATTGCACTTTGTCCTCCTATATCCCATACATTTAATTTAAATCCATCTTTTACAATTGTTTTTACATTAAATCCTTTTGTTGGTTCTTCTACAATACTTGGTGATTCACTACTTAAAAATTTTAATAATGTTGTTTTTCCTGCATTATCTAAACCTAAAACTAAAATTTTTGCTTCTTTATCATTTTTTTTTAATTTTCTTAAAAGGTCTAATAATCCCATTTATCTCTATTATGCTTAAAAATATAAAAATTATTTAATTTAAAATAATTTTAATAAAAATTTATTTTAATTAAATTGACCATAAATATTAAATAAAATTATGGAATATATTATTAAAATTTAATTAATTTATTTTAATAAGTATTATATGTTTTATATAATTACTTATTAAAAATACATTAAAAATTTACATTTTTAAAATATTATCTATTATTTTAAAACAATTTAATGTATTAAAAATAATAATGATTTGAGTCATCATTTTAGAATTAAATTTCAAAAATGGGTTACATTTATCATACAATAATAATATTAATTGATAATAAATAATTTTTAAATAAATTATAAATTAATAATTATTTTTAATTATAACTTAAATAAATGCTTTCTAAAGAAGAAAAGAAAGAAAATCAAGACGATAAAAGATTAATCTACGACGATGTTAATCACTTAAATGAATTAATGAAAGAAATTGTAAGTTATTATAAAGATAAAGGTTATGATAATTTCGAAGAAATTTCAATGTACATTAAAAAAAAAAATTCTAAATTAAATTTAGAATATAAGCCTATTCCATATGAACATAAACCTTCAGTTATTTTTACACCAACTGAAGAAAAAATTATAAAAGAAAAAACAAAAATTAAAATTACAAAAACAGAAGAAATAAATAATTATATGGATGATATATTAAGTCAAGCAAGTATATTAGAATGGGCAGGTATATCATTTAGTAAAACTGAATGGTATAAAATTCGTATAGCATTAAAAAAATTATTGATAGAAAATAATTGTGAATATATAAGATTCTTTGGAAAAATTTTTGGAATAGAATCAGATTATTATATAATTCAAGGAATTGTAAAAAATTATCCAATGAAAAATCCTCCTGTTCATGAAGAAACTAGAGGAAATGAAGGAATAAATCATTATACTTTTTGGGTATCAAATTCTGTTTTAGAATCATGGTATGAATTACCTGATATAACATTTGATCAAATTAAAGCATCTCGTTTATTTAAATACATTTTTACTGGAGATTTAAATGCTAAAGTAAAATCATTTGTTCCTTTTCCTGGTCTTGAAATGCATTTATTAAAATGTCAAATAGTAAGAATATTACATAGTAGTTGCATATGTCCAAAAGGATATCAAAAACTTAGTGAAAATTTCAAAGATCAATTAGAAGGTAAAATAACTGAATTTGACGAAGAATATAAACCTTTAACATTTGAAGAAATGAAATCACCTGAATTTGAAAATTGGTCTCATGAATATGCATATATTTTCCCAAATGGAAAAATAATAGACCCAACAATTGAAACACAAGTAGATAGAATGAGAGGAATAAATGAAGATGAGGGATATAAAGTAAAAGAAGGAGAAGGAGATGAGGCTCAAGAAGTAGATATGAAATTTTGGAAAATTAGAACATATGGAGATCAAATGGTTTATAACAAAGCAAGTGGAGATGCTACTGTTCATGCTGTTATACATATAAGAAATGAAAGATGGCCTGGAACAAATACAGTTTGGAAAGAAGGTGAATTTTGTAATATTTATATTGGATTCGGAGTTAAAGCTGTTGATGAATGTTATTATCCTACTCAATTAGGTAAAGTTGAAAAAGATCCAGAAGATGTTAATGAACATCCTGAACCTAATCCTGAAAAAGAACCTGTTATTCCTGAACCTGATACTGATGAAGAAAAAAAAGAAGGTGAAGAACAAGAATAAAAAAGTAAAATTATTTTATAATAAATTTAATTTTTATTTTAAATTTAATTTTAAATTATTTCATAATAATATTAATAAAAATTATTTTTATTAAAGAATAAAAATAAATTAATTTATAAAATGAAAAAAGAATTAAAATATTCATTTTCAAAGAATCGAAATGAAAAACAAAATTCAAAAATATCAACATCAGATTTAAATTTAATTTTAAGTACAGTTTATGATGATGAATTTGTTTCATTAATAAATAAATTATCTTCATCAATTAAAATTTTTTCAAAATCAAACAACAAAAATTTTAACAAAATGAAAAATTTATTTCAAATTGAATACAATCCATCAAACGAAGTTTTATTTACATTTTCAAATATAGAAAAAGATTTTTCCAACTTTTATTTAACAGCAAAAGCAATTTTTAAAAAAATGAAAATTTATCGAAATGATAAATTATCAAGTTTAAGTAATTTAAAATTTAAAAATATAAATAATCGGTTAAATTCTTCTAGTAAATCAATTAGAGTTTCAAGAGTTGAAACAGTGGGTAATAAACATAATAATATAATTAATAATAATGATAATAGTATAAATTTAAATAATAATTTCTCAATGATTATAAATACTGAAAATAATTTAATTGATAACAATCGAACTTTAGAAAAATTAAAAATGGAAAATTTATTACTCAAAAAAAAAAATGATATTTTAGAAAAAAAATCAAATAGTTTAAAAAAAGATAAAATAGAAACTAATAATAATAATAATATAGAAAATCAAATTAAAAATTTATTTGATAATTTAAATATTTTTGTAAAACAAATGCCAAAAGATTTTATAATAAAATTCGAAGAAAATAAAAAAAAAATAATAAATTTAATTAACAATAATAATAATTTAAACATTATTAATTATAATAAAATAAATTATAGAAGTGAAACTTCAAAATTTCATAAAAGTAATTCAACAGAAAATTTATTTATAAAAAAAGAAATTTCTCCTTTAAATTCATCATTTAGATGTGAATCAGCAAATCATTCATTAAAATTAAATGATAATAAAAAATTATTAGATAAAATTGATAATAAAAAAATTTCTTTTAATTTAAAAAAAGAAAATAATAATAAAAATGAAAAATATAAAAAACAAATTGATATTTTAAATAATTATGTTATTAAATTAAAAAATAAACTTCAAAATGCTTATAAAATAAATGATGAACTTACTATTAATTTAAATAAAAAAGAAAAAATAAATGAAAAAATTCAATTTGAAAATAAAAAAAATATTACGAATTTAAAAGAAAAAATTACAATATTAAAAAAAGAAAATAAAAAATTAGAAGAAATTAAAAATAAAGAAATTTTTATTTATAAAGAAAATAATAAAAATTATCAAGAAAAAATAAAAATTTTAGAAAATAATTTAAATAGCTTAAATAATAATTTAAATAATAATAATTTATTTATAAATAATGAAAATATTGAAAATCAATATAAAAATCAAATAAATGAACTTAAAAATGAAATAAATGTATTAAATAATGAAAAAATAAATTTTCAAAAAATATTAAAAGAAAAAGAAAAATTTTTTAATGATTTAATTGAAAAAAATAATAAAATTCAAAAAGAAAAAGAAAATAATGATAAAAATAATAATAAAATAAATGAAAATAATAATTCTTTAAAAAATTTAAATAAAAAATTGAATGATAATATTATTAAATTAGAAAATGAAAAAAATATTTTAATTGAAGACAAAAAACAATTAGAAAATAAAATAAATTTAATGGAAAATAATAATAATAAAATAGAAAAAAATAATTTTATTTTAATTGAAAAATTAAAAGAAATTGAAGGTAATAAAATTATATTAGAAAAAAATATTAATTTACTTGAAAGTAATAATGAAGAAATAAAAAATAAATTTAATAAATTAAAAGAATCAAATTTAAATTATGAAAAAGAAAACAATTTTCTAAATCAAAGAATTGAAATTTTAGAAAATAAAAATAAAGAATTAAATAATATTTTACTTGCTAAAATTAATGAATATAATAAATCATTTAAAGTATTAGAAGAAGAAAATAATTATTTTAATATTTTATCTAAAAAAATTAATGATGAAAATAATGAAAAATTAATCAAATCAAATGAAAGATTAATTAATGATAATAAAAATTTAAATAATATTATTAATGAATTGAATATTAAAATAAATAAATTAAATAAAAAAGAAAACGATTATAAAAAAAATATTGAAAATTTAATTGTTATGAATAAAGATTTAAATAGACAAATAGAATTATTTGTAAATGAAAAAAATAATTTTAAAAATGAAAATATTAAACTTTTAAATGAAATTGAAAATTTAAAATCATTATTAAAAAATAATCCAATTATAATTAATAATAAAACAGAAGAATCAGAAAATGTAAAAGAAAATGAATTAGAAAATAAAAAAAATGATGATTTAAATAAAAATATAAATAATAATGAATTTTCAAATAATCAAAAAAATGAATTTGAAGATAAAATTGAAAAAATTGAAAAAGAAAATAAATATTTAAATTTAAAAATTGAAAATTATAATATAGAAAAAGAAAAATTAGAAAAAGAAATATTTAAAATTAAAAACGAAAATGAAAATATTTTAAATAAAAATAAAGAATATAATATAAAAATTGAAAATTTAAATAATTATAATAAAGAATTACAAAATAAAATAGAAACTTTAAATAATCAAATTATTAATACAAATAATAATAAAAATTTAGAAAATAAATTTTTATTAATTAAACAAAATGTAAATAATTTATTAATAAAAAATAATGAAAATAAATTAGAAATTAATAAACAATTAAAAGATAATATTATATTATTAAAAAATAATATTGATAAAATAAATAAAGAAAAAGATTTTATATTATCTATTAATAAAGAATTAGAAAATAATATAAATAAATTGATTAAAGAAAAAGAAGATTTATTTAATAAAACAAAAATTGATTCTGAAAATAATAAAATATTAACGAATAAAATCGAAAATTTAAATGAAGAAAATAAAAATTTAAAAATTAAAAATTTTGAATTTGAAAATCAAATAAAATTAATAAATAAAGAAAAAAACGATAAAATAAATGAAAATAATGAATTAATAAATAATATAAATGGATTAAATAATAATATAAATTTATTAAATAAAGAAAAAGTTGATTTTATTAATAAAATTAAAACTTATAATGAAAATATAAATATTTTAAATAAAGAAAAAGATAAATTAAATTTAAAAATTAATGAAAATAATGAATACATAAATAAATTAGAAAAAAAATTAGAAGAAATTGAAAAAGAAAAAAAAACAACATTAAATTTTGAGAAAGAAAAAGAAAATATTATTAAAGAATTAGAAAATAATATTTTAAATTTAAATAAAGAAAAAAAAGAAAATTTAAATAAAATTGAAAAATTACAAAATAATATTAAAAATTTAACAGAAGAAAAAAATAATATTATAAATTTACATAAAAATGAAATAGATAAATTAACAAAAGAAAAAAATGAAATTTTAACAACAAACGAAGAACAGAAAAATAATATAAATAAATTAAAAAAAGAAAATAACAATTTTTTATTAAATAAAGCAACATTAGAAAAAATAATTGAATCATTATCAAATGAAAAACTTGAAATTAAATCAAATATTGAAAAACTTACAAAAGAAAATAATAATTTAACAAATAAAATACAAGAAAATGAAAATATTTTATCAATTAAAAACAAAGAAAATTCTGATTTATTAAAAGAAAATATTTCATTAAAAAATGAAAATTCAAATCTTAATAAAGAAAAAAATTCTCTTTCAACATTAACATCAGATAAAACATTATTAACAAAAGAAAATAATTCATTGAATTTTCGTATAAATCAATTAGAAAAAGAAAAAATCGTTCTTAATAAAGATATTGATATTTTAGATAAAGAAAATAATGAACTTATTTCAAAAAATACTTCTTTAAACAAAGAAATTCAAAATTTAAAAAATTCAAATGAAAAATTATTAAAACAATTTAATAAAGAAAAAGAAAAAACAAAAAAATATTTAAAAGACATTGAAGAATTAGAAGATGAAATTGATAAATTAGATGAAGAAAATAAAAATTTAACTAAAGATTTAGATTCTGAATTAATAAATTCCAAAAAATTAAAAGAAAAATTAAATAAAATTGAAAATGAAAATTTAGATATTAATGAAAATTTTGAAAATTTAAAAAAAAAATACGATGAAGAAAAATTATTATACAAAGAAAAAATAAATGATTTAAAATTTAATAATAAAAAAGAAAAAAAAGAATTAAATGAAAAAATTAATGATTTAGAAGAACAATTAAATGAAAAAGAAAATATTATTAATGAAAAATCAAAAAGTAATTTAACTTTTAATACAAAAATTAGAGACATTCAAAAAAAAAATTCAAATTTAATTGAAAAAATTAGTAATTTAAAAGATGAAATAAAAGATTTAGAAGAAGAAAATGAAAAATTAAATGAAGAAATCGAAGACAAAGAAAAAAATATTCTTAATAATGAAAATGAAATTAAAAAATTAAATGATGAAAATAAAAATTTAAAAAATAAAATTTCATCTTTAGAAAAAGAAAAAAAAAACATTGAAAATTCTGTTAAAAAAAATGAAGATAATTTTAATGATTTAAGAGAAAAAAATAAAATTATTAATAAATTAAATATAAAAATTGAAAATTTACAAAGAGATTTAAATGAAAAAGATGAAAAAATTGAAAATTTAAAAATTTCCTTAAAAACAAATACAATAAACACATCATCATTAAGAAAAGATTCACTTTATAAAAAAAATAATAATAAAACAATTGAAAATGAATCAAATACTTTAAATAATTTAAATAATAATAATAATGATGAAGAAGATGAAGAAATTACACCTGAAAATTTCTCAATAATAAAAATTATAAATTATAATAAAAAATTAAAATGGTATTTATTTAAAAGAAAAAAATTAAAAAATATTTTTAATAAATTCGATGATTTTATTTTTAAACCCATTCCAAATCGACAATATTATAAAGCATTTAAATTACCTTCTCTTGAAAATTCATATGAATTAAAAAAACAAATCGATAATTTAAATAATGAAAATAAAGAATTAAATGAAAAATTAAATAAAAAAGAAGAAGAATATAATAGATTAAATTATAATTTTGCTAAAATTTTTAATAGAAAAAATGATAAAGAAATTTTAGAAAATTATGAAAAATTAAAAAAAGAAAATAAAGTTTTAAATAAAAAAATAGAAAATTATAAACAAGAAAATTTTATTGGTTTGAGTTTTATTGATGAAGATGTTAATACTAGTCAATTTGTTGATGATATTGATTATGAACATATTATTAATGATTTAAATAAAAATTTTTATTCTAATTTAAATAATAATATTAAAAATAATATTGATAATTTATTAAAAATGATTAATCCAAATTCAAGAATTAAAATATTATTTGCAAATATTTTAAAACAATTGAATGTTACTGATGAAGACATTTTTTCATTAATATCAAAATATTAATTATTATTTTTGTATTTTATATTTATTTATTTATTTTATATATCTATAATTATTATAATTAAATTATAAAAATTTATTATTAAATTATAAAAATGAATAATAATGATTCAAATATAAATCATTTATTAAAAGAAAAACAATTATTAGATAAAAAATTTAAAGAAAACAATGAAAATATTGAAAAAGAATTTTTATATCAAAAAAAAATTAGAGATTCAGATAATGAAAAAAGAAAAAAAGAAAGAGAAAAAAATTTTATAAATAATAATATGCATTTAAATAGAGAATATAATAATAATAAAAGTAATTTAACTAAAAATTTTAATAATATTATTAATGAAAGTAATAAAGATTATAAAAATAAATTAAATGATGCTGAACAATATAAAGAAATTAATAAAAAAAATTATATGAATAATCTTAATGAAAAAAACACAAATTATTTAAGAGAAAAAAGACAATATCAAATTGAAGCTAAAAATCATAATTTAAAAAATATTGAAAATTACAATAATAAAAAAAACAAAAATGAAATAAAAAATTATTATGAATAAATTTCATTAAATAATTTTATAAAAAAAAAATTATATTTATTATAAATAATTATTTATTTATCTTTATTAAAAATTATATTTAAATATTTTTCAAATTCAAATAAATTAAAAACTACCCAACACAAAGGTTGATTTAACATTTTACTTATTAAAATAAATTCTTCTTTGTTTTTATTTATAAATTTTTTAAATTTATTAAAAGTTTCTTCTTTTATATCTTTATTAACATAAATTTTTTGATATAAATTTTGAAAAAGACTTTTCATATTATTACAATTCGTTAATTTATATAAATTTTCAAGCAATTCTTTTGAACTCTTTTTTTCATATTTTATATCATTTAATATATATAAACTTTCATAAACTTGTTTACTAACATCTGTTTCATCATTTAAAAAAATATTTTCTTTTTCTTTTGTCATAAAATTAATTCCAGTTTGTGCTGTTTTTGAAGGAAAATAAATTATTTCTTCTTTTATTGAACGAGTTTTATTTAATGATTTATTTAATTTATCTTCAATTAAATTATTATTATTATTGTTATTATTAGTGCTATTATTATCTTCTTTATTAATATTTTCTAAAATATTATTATTATTATTATAATTTTTACTTATTTTTAATTTATTGGGTGATAATTTTAAATTTTTATTTTTTAAATTTGATTTTTCTTTATTTTTATCAATGTTTGAAAAAATTAAATTTTTTTTTTTATCACTTTTATTTAAATTACTACTATTAATATTATTATTATGAGAAGTTATTTTATTTTTTTTAAATCCTCCTGAAGCAAATGTTTTTGAAAAATTTTTTTTATCATATGAAATATTATTTTTAAATTTATTTCTTGCATTCATAAAATTTTTATCATATTCTTTGCTATTTATTCTATTTAAATTTTTAGATTTATTACTAAGAGAACTACAACTATTATTATTGTTTAATACTGTAGAACTATTATTATTATTATTTTTATTTTGAATTAAAAAAGTTTGAATATTATTTAATTCTTTCAAAAAATTTCCTTTAAAATTATTTAAATTAGATAAAATATTATTATATTCGTTATTAAATTTTTTTATAGTTTCAGTTATTAAATTAACAATATTAGAATCATTGTTTTGATTAATAATATTATTATTATTATCTATTTTATCCTTATTATTATTATTTGAAAACAATAATTTTTTTGTATTTTGTTCTGTATCAGAAAAAACCTTTTTAAATTTAGTAGATTTAGAAGCAGATGAAGATTGAGGATTAATCATTTATAAATTTTTTATTATTTTTTAATAAATTAAATAAATATTTTTATATTATTATTAAATTTATAAAAATTATTTTAAATTATTTATTTTTTATATTATAATAATTAAAACATTTAATTCCTTCAATTATCATATCTTTTACTTTTATACTATTTTCACCCCAAATAAAATCTTGCCAATCTAATCTTTTAAATATTTCTTTTACATATTTATTTTCTAATGGAACTTTATTATCTAACATAAAATCATTGTCTTTTTCTTCAGGTGATAAAACTTCATTAAAATTAAATTTTTCATATGGTTCAAATAAAAAATCATCATTATTATTTTCTAAAATTAAACTTATTTCAAATCTTTTTTCTTTATTTTCAAAATATAAAACTTTATCTTTTAATTTATATGAAGTATATTCTTTACATTCATAACCTTTATCACATATTGCTGGTAAACTATAAGCCAACCACATTTCATAACTTAAATTAAATATCATATTAAATTCCGTATAATAATTATTATCTAATAATTTTATACTAATTGGTTTTTTTTTTTCATATTCAGATGAATTTGGCATTTGACTAGCCATTTCTTTTAATTCATTAATATCTCCAAAATTATTTAAAATTTTATAATTTTCAGGTTTTATACTATGTCCATAATAATTATTTAATTTCTTTGATTTTATTCCATTTTTCAAACTACTATTATAAGTACATCTATTTCTACTCACTCTTAAAATTAAACTTACACCTTTAATATCACTTGGAGGTAAATCTTTTATTCTAAAAAAACCTGTATGTTGTAAAATACAAACTGCATCACTATCTGAAGTATATATATCACTTCCCCAAATTCTTCTATCTATAAATGCTTTATTAAGTTGTGATAAAAATTCTGTTGATATTCTAATTTCTATTAGTTCTCCTAAATAGGGAGATAAATCTGGTAAAGGAGTAAATGGAAGATAAATAAAATGAGCTTTGATATTTTTTAATATTTGTTGGTTTGGATTTTGAACGTTTGAAATATTATTTATATTTAGATTTTTTGTATTTCGAAGTGGTTTTTTTTTACGTTTTCCTAGTTTTTTAAGATTTGATTTATGAGATTGAACTTTTGTTGAAGTGTTTATTATTAAATTTGAATCGTTTGAATTGTTTATTGATTGATGAGAATATTTTTCATTTTCTGATTCACTATTATAATCATTTTCTTTGTTTAAATGATTATTATTTTTTTCTTCTTCTAATTCAATACTATGATTTATTTCTGAATTAGACATTATTTTTCAAAATTTAATTTTTTAATTCTTTAATTAATTTTATTTTTAAAAAATATAAAATAAATTTATTTCTTTAAATTGAATATTTATTTTTAAAAATTTGTAATATTTTGATGAAAATAGATTTATTAGCAAATGATTATCAAATAATTTCAGAAATAATTAATGAATTTTTTTTAATAATTTAATAATAAATATTAATTAAATTAATTTTAATTTATTTTTAA
>JAEEGL010264094.1_pt1 | contig 13215 bp, 16 predicted proteins | sample 9134231 | NCBI WGS metagenome assembly JAEEGL01 (sample SAMN16246548, study PRJNA631951) | gut metagenome | biome: gut microbiome; feature: rumen; material: fiber-attached | host: Bos | place: Iran: Karaj | collected 2018-10
TAATATGTTTATTAAAAATAATTAGATTACTTACAAATATACAAATAATTTTCCAAAAATAAAAATATATGCCAAATAACATAATTGATTCAATACAACTTAGTGGTGTAACCTATCAGATTCAAGGTAGTGGTGGTGGTGGAGTACCAGAAAGCGTATTTACAGCATATACAGCAACTACTGATGAAAGAATATCTCAAGATGAAGAGGTTACAGCAGCTGCATTAAATAACATCAATGATAGATTATCAGAAGATGAAGAAGTAACTGCTGCTGGTCTTAATGCCGTTAATGACGCACTTGGTGGTTTGAAATTGGTTAAGTTAACCCAGACACAGTATAACAATCTGCAAACGAAGGATAATAATACACTTTATGTTATAGTAGATTAATGAGGATTTGCATTCATACAGTAATATTGAATGAACTTGATGAATACTTGAAGACATGGTTAGACCATCATACAAAAATGGTTGACCATATCTTCATATTCGAAGACATTGGAAGTTGGAGTCATAAGCATGTAACAGACCAATACCCCAATGTAACTCTTCAATCAGTACTAGATATATATGCTGATAATGACAAGATGAGGGAAATAGTCATAAAGGATAAAGAAAGGGGTGCAATTGTCCAGATGTATTATCTTAAAGATGGAGTTACCCAAATTCAGAACCTTCATCAATATGATTGGTGCTTCACTCTTGATATAGATGAGTTCATAACCTTACAAGAGCCATATAAGGACATTCCAAGTGTCCTAAGCGAGTTTAATGACAAGGTTGCTGTAATGCTCCAATGGCAGAATTATGGAGCATCTAGAAGGATTTATAAGCCCAATTACAATGGAAGGGATTACAGAGAGTTCTATACTCAGAAAAGTCCATTCAACAAACATGATGCAGCAGTAAAGATAACAACTAAGATTTGTTGGAACTTGAACAAGATAACAAAATGGCATCTATGTGGGTTACATTGTACAGTTGGTGATTGGGTCAATACCAAGGGAGTGAAAGACAGAAAGGAAATATGCTATGATAAGATGTACCTTTCCCATTATGTCACAAGAAGTTGGGAAGAATGGGTATGGAAGTTATATAAGAGAGGAATGCATTGTGGTAATAGGCATAGAAAGGATGAACAATTCTTTGAAATCAACCCAGATATGTTACCAATGTATGACGAATGTATGAAAATTAAGAATAATATATTAAACGTTTAATAATATGAATAACTTAAGAAAATTTGCAACAGAGGCTGATTATTCAGCAGCAACATTAAACTATCCAGCAGTGAGTTGGGTAACTGCTACTGATAATGTACATTTTGATAAAAGTGTTCCAACACCTCCAACTAATGATAAGGTAATGGTGCTTGCTACTACTGAAAATCAAGGTGATGACCTTATATTATGGAATGAAGCTGCAACACCAAATTTTACATCCATAACTGTTAATGACACAGAAGTTCCAAATCCAAATAGCACCTATAAATTAGATGATGTTGAAGTTGGAACACATTTAGTAAAATATGGCTTTGATTCAACTGTGATTGGCGATTGGTTTACTGGGGACATTGGTGGTAAAGCAAGTGGTATATATCCAATTGAAGTGTTAATACCAAGTAAGATAACAAATATTGATGATTATCCATCCAATATTACCAAAATGGTAGTTGAAGCAACAACACCTCCACAAGTTGAAGGTTTGGGAAGTGTGATAGGTGATGCACTAATATATGTTCCAGACGATGCTGTAAATACATATGAAGAAGACGGTAATTGGAGTGACATGATAGGAAACATTTATCCAATCTCAGAATATAGTGGAAACTTACCAGTATAATGACAATACTACTAACAGGTAATAGGGGTTTCATTGGTTCAAACCTTGTTAAGAAGTTATCAAATCATACAATAATTGGAGTCGATTTAAAGGATGGAAATAACATTCTTGACTCCAATTATATCAATGCACTGTTTGAGTTCTATCATTTTGACGCTGTAATACATCTTGCAGCCATTGCTGGTGTTGGATATTCAGTTGAACATTCAGAAGAGGTGTTGACCAACAATATAGTAGGATTTGATGTTCTCGCAAAAGCAGCCATAAAGCATAATGTCAAGCATTTCATCTATGCGTCATCAAGTAGTGTATATGGTGATGATGGCACACAGAAAAGTCCTTATGCTGTTTCAAAGGCAACGAATGAGTTACAAGCTGCAATGTATTCAAATCTATCTGATATGAAGTTTAGTGGACTTAGGTTCTTTACAGTATATGGAGAAGGGATAAGAGAAGACCTTGCAATCAGTAAGTTCATAAAGGCAATGAAAACCAACACACCATTATATGTTTATGGTGATGGCTCACAAGCTAGGGATTTCACTTATGTTGATGATATATGTGAAGCGATTAAGTTGATTCTTGAATCAGATAAGGATTGGAAGAATGAGGTGTTTGACATTGGATATGGAGAATCAACAACAGTGAATAAGCTGATAGACATGTTGAAGGGGATTATAAATCCTACCTTTGACAAGGTGGTATACCAAGATGAAAAGCCTTATGATGTTAAAGCAACATTGGCAAACGCAAATAAATTATATGAATGGTTTGGTTTCAAACCAAAATACGACATTAAAAAAGGATTATATAAATGGCAAATACAATAAGAATTGGAACATTTGAGGTATCAAGCTTCAAGGTAGGTTTAGAAGACCCAAAAATCTACCTTGGAGATATTTTGCTTTATCCAACAGGTGGGTATAAGGTTTGCTATGCGGTTGTTGACGATATTACCCAATACTCAGAAACAGAGTTTGAAGATGTATATGACAAAGCAACTGAAAAGTGGTATAAACTGAATAACCTTAGCCAATATGAAGAATATGGCATTTATGGAAGTGGTAGAACCATTACCACATATGAAGGAAAATTAACCATTGATAATGGCTATGAATATGAATGGAATGGTTCATCATGGGCTAATCTTGGAGAAGTGAGTGGAAGTAGTGTGCTTGAATATATTGAAACTCCAACAAGTAGCCCATATGCAGGTATAGAACTTCTAACATCGCCTTCTTCTCAATCGACACCAATGTATTATGAAGTTGATTGTCTTGTTAAAAGTAACCAAGGAGATAATTCTATATTGGGTCAGAAATCAGGAAGAGAAACTGTTTCTTATCAAATGGGATTTGAAGCATATAGCAACCCATTTTATGATTATGGAGGTGGAAGACTTACAACAAATTGGTCTGCAATAGGAGGTTTAAACAATAGAATAAAAGTTGGCTTTGGTGTTAATAGCGGTGACTCAAAGGTTGTCATAAAAAACTTGGATACATCAACAGTAGTACAATCAACAAATGCAACACCAAGAAACGTAACAATACCTTTATTGTGTAATGCAACGTATAATACAAATACAAGTGGAGATAATCATGCAGCAAGTGGGCAATTTAGATATTATGGAATAAAAATATACGACAACAATGTACTTGTTGGTGATTATATTCCTGCAAAGAATCCTTCAACAAACGAATATACATTCTATGAAACAAATTCGCAGCGTTATTGTTCAAAAATAGGAACAGGGACAATTGCAGGTCATGAGGAGACCCATTATGAATATCCAAAATACTACTCAGAACAATCCGACCCACCAAACATTCTTTCATTCAATACAATGGAAGAAGCAGACGATTATGCATATAACAACTGTGTGTATGTTGGACTTAAAGCAACAATTAATGGTGATTGGTATATATTCAGCGGTGATTCTCAGAGTGGATATGAATGGGTTTATAAACCATCAAGGCTCCCAGATGGATATACAGAGGTTGAATACATTGAGAATACATCAACAGCATATATTAACACCAATTTTAAGCCAAATCAAGATACAAGAATTTTACTTACAGCGCAGTGCGTTACATCGACTTCATATGGTAGATATATAGGTGCAGGAGATTACAATGCTGTTAATGCCATTCAATTCGATTACGAGTCTGGTGCTCAAGGCACATTACATGTATCTTGGGGACATTTGAATTCTTGGACAGTATATTCAAATTGTGTTGGTGATTATGACGAACATACATATGACTGGGATAAAAACTATTTTTACAGGGATAAGGGAAAACAAAATCAATTCTCCGCAACAACAACCTATACAGCTTTTCAATGTATAGGTAATTTAGGTATATTCTGCCATATCTACAACAATGGTGGTGTACCTACATCGCAAAATGAGTTTTTTAAAGGCAAGTTGTACACATTTAAAATGTATGATAATGGGACTCTGATTAGAGACCTTGTACCTGCAAAAAGAGATAGTGATAGCAAGTATGGAATGTATGACATCGTAAATGATACATTCTATCTCTCTCCAAATAACGTTAATTTCAGTGGTGGAGACCCTGTATAATAATTTCAAAAAGTGGGATGGATAATATAATCTATCCCATTTTTTAATAATATGTTTAATTAAAAATACAATATGAAATATCAAGAATGGTTAAATGGGTGTGGGTGTTGTCCTGAAATAAGAGAATGCATCCCATCATCAGGAAATCCTTGCGATTGCGATTCAATACTTTTGGAATTATCAAAACAACATACAGATGACCTAACGCTTCAAGATGAAATTGATTATGTTTCAGGAATAACTGATACAAAATTGGATGAATCAGCATATACACCAGTTGATTTATCAGAGTATTATACAAAATCAGAAGTTGATAATATCGCTGATACAAAATTAGATGCTTCAGCTTATACACCAACTGACCTTTCAGATTATTACACAAAGGAACAAGTTGATGCTCTTATTCCTGAAATACCTTCATTATCTGGTTATGCAACAGAACAATGGGTATTGGATAAACATTATATAACCGGCGTTGATTTATCTGATTATGCAACAAAGGATGAAATACCTGTCATTCCAACCAATGTTAGTGCATTTATAAATGATGCAAAGTATGTAACAGAATCAACGCTTATACAGTACATTACAAGCCTCACAGACGAGTTAAATTCATTGAAGAGTACAATTAGTGGCTGTTGCTCTCCAACGCCACCAGAGACGCTTTATCGATGGATTACAATGACAGGAGAAAATGATTATTGGTGTTCAGGAACAACCAAAATGTCAAAGGAAAAACAGCAATCATCAGAAGATGGCATAAATTGGACTGATACAGGTGTTGAAAGAAGTGGTTCAACCATATTGGAAGAGAATTGTGTAGCATGTGGTTATTCAGGAGGCTCAAGAATCCAAATAACTTATTCTTCAACAACCTCTCCAACAAAGATTGCAAATGTATGCTCTCAAAACGTTGAAAGCGTTAGTATCGCTTCAAGGCCACATCCAATAATATATAATAATTGTATTACATCTGTTAATTCAGCACTTACATCAGGAAATACTGTAACAACTGATAAATCAACAGCAACAATTGAAGATGAAGAATATGCAGATACAAACTTTTGGTTTGGAGGTGTTTCAACTGAAATAACTTCAATTGGCAATGGCGCATTCTCTGGTAATACAATATTATCATCATTCACAATTGGTAATTATTCAAGGCTTGACCCTTATAATCAAGACCCGGAGAGCCAATTAACCTCAATTGGTGATTATGCATTTAAAGATTGTAGCAATTTGAAAGCATTTGGAATAAGTCATTGTAGAAATGCAGTTCCAACTTTAGGAACAGGTGCTTTTGATGGCTGTTCATCACTTCAAAGAATATTGGTTGATAATTCAATGGTTAACGCATTTAAAACCTCACCGGGATGGTCAACATTTGAATCAATCATTGAAGGAATATAAAATAAATAAGAGGAATAAACAAATATTCCTCTTTTTTGTTCCAAATATGTTTATTTATATTTCCATAAAAAACCCTTGTATTGACTAATGTTATGCCATTTATTTCTTGTTTTATCAAAATATCCACCATTACATGCATATTGAATTCCGCTTTGATTAAATTCTGTTTGTTTAGCACAATCTGTTGCAGATTTCCATTCTGCAATAAATTCGCCTTCTAACGTCATTTGAATTACTGTTTTATTTTTATTTATTATCCCATCAGCCCATCTTTTTTTTGTTTGTTCGGATATTTCTTTTTTTCTTTTGTTTGAAAGAGTTTTTCCATACATAGGATTTTTTTCTCCAGTATTTGCGATTCTAAGTTTTTCGACAGTATTTTCATTATTCATATTATCTTTATGTGTTACTACCCTTAAATTTTCAAGTCTATTATCTGACGGCATTCCATTGATGTGGTCAATTTCCATACCTTCAGGTATTTCTCCATTGAAATAATACCAAATAACTCTATGTCTTAAAAACCATCTTTTTTTACCTGTTTTTAAAACAAATTGATTGCAAATATAATCTTTACCAGTAGCTTTTCTATTTTTTAAAGGTTTATTCCAATGCTTGCTAATAATTGAGCCATCTTTGCTGATAATGTATTTATCAAAATCTATCAATTTTTCGTAAATCATAGTATGTTTATCTAAAATATTTTATTTGCTATAAATATTAACAAATATACAAAAATAATTCCAAAAAAATAAATAAAAATGGAAATAAATGCAAAAAAAAGAGGCCGTCCTTCAGGCAGCACAAATAAGCCAAAAATAAAGAGTGGTGGTTTATTTGTTACAAATTTGGAAAAACAGATTGAAGGTGCTCCAATAACCAGAAACTCACAACAGGGTTGGGTTAAATGGGGCTTAAAGAATGACTATCCAAACCTTCTTCTTAATTTATATTCTGAATCTCCAACGCATAGAGCAGCAATCAATTTTGGAGTGCAATCAATTCTAGGAAATGGAGTTGATTATGATGCTATGTCACTTGATTCAGGTGATGTTGTTCCAAATTATTATGAAACATGGGATATGATTATAAAAAACCTTGCTCTTGATTTTATGTTATATGGAAGTTATGCTCTTCAGATAATTAAGAATAAGGATAATAAAACATATTCCTTCTATCATATGCCTCTTGAAAAGGTAAGATGGTCTCCATTCGATGAAGATGGACAAATAACAACATATTGGATTTCAAATGACTGGACGGCAATTGGTCAAAACCCACCATTTGAAATTGATGCATTCGATATGAGGGATGACCAAACAATTGAAAGGGGAAAACCTTATTTGTATGTTTATAGGGATTATTCACCAACTCAGAACTATTATACATCACCTCACTATACAGCAGCCATCAAATCAATTCAGTCAGAGATTGAGTTTATAAATTATGATTTGAAGCATATTGTAAATGGTTTTTCAACAGCAGGTATATTAACATTACCAGAGGTTGAAACTGATGAAGAGAAGAAAGCAATCATCAATAATATTCAGTCAATGTTCCAAGGTTCAAACAATACCAATCAGATTGCAATTACATTCAGAACCAATTTGGAAGATAAACCAGCAGAATGGACTCCATTCAGCGATAAGAATATCAATACAGATAGATATGCAGAATCAAATAAACGATGCATAAGCAGAATACTTTCAGCACATCAGATTCCATCACCAATGCTTATTGGTATGCCTGATGTTTCAAATGCAGGTTTTTCTTCTGATGCCGATAAAATTGAAACAGCTTATCAGTTATATCAGAAGTTAACTGGAAATTATAACAGACTTTGCGTTGTAAAAACGTTAAATCAGATGCTTAGAATGAATGGCGTTGAAACTGAAATTATAATGAAACCTCTTAAATTCAATGACTTTGGAGATAAAGACGATAACGCTCAAGAAACCAAATCAACTGAAACCAGTGATAATATTGAAACATCCAACATTGAAGAGCAGAAGGATGGTAATAATAAGGCAGAAAAAGAATAAGTACAGGTATGATTAACACATTATTTAATGACAAATGGCTAAAGGAATTCTCAGTTATTCCTTTAAATTATAATACAAAGGAAGTTCAGAATTATTGCAAATTGGCAGAAACAATATGGCTTTTGCCAATCATAGGTGAATCATTCTATGAGGAATTGCTTTATCAGATTAAAAACAACCAAGTTTCTGAAGAAAATTCAACATTGCTGGTAGAAGCAATATATCCTTATCTTGGTTTCTGCGTTGCTTATGAAGCATTGCCATCATTGATTTATCATGTAAATGAAACATCAGTAACAAAAGGTCATTCAGATAATTCAGATGCTGTTGACCTTAAGGAAGCAAACTTTTTTGAGAATCATCTTCGAAGACAAATTGAAGCTAGAAAGGATTATCTTATAAAATGGCTTAATTCACATTGTGATGCTTTCCCTCTATATCATCCTACAGGTTGTGGATGCGATTCTTGCTCTACCGGTGGAAAATTAAACGCACCAAAGCCATTATGGACAGTTTATGGAACTCGAAAAATACGCACTGACCTTATATAAGGCAATTTCCCACCATTCCAATAGGTTTGGTGGGAAATTTAATTAGAAAATTATATAGAAATTTAAATATGGATTCAAATAAAATGGAAACCAAATGAAGAAATCACAAAAACTTTATCTGGTTTCCATTAATATATCAAATATGAAAAACTCTTTCGACAAACGACAAAATGTGATTTTTTTATATAATTAACATGCCACAAACTAATCTTTGAAAAACGAAGGGCCATATAAATGACCCAACGTATTAACTATTATAATAATAACAATTAAAAAAATAAGAGAATCATACCAATCAAACAAATCAAAAACCTTTTATCTAACTAACAATACAAATATACAAAAAATATTTGAAATATGAAAATTTATTTTAATAAATTATTCAAATTTATTGCATTTTTTTGGTTGTTTTTATATTCTTCTAAACTTTTTTCTTCCGGAAAATTATATTCGAAACAATATCCTTTTGCATTGTTTAATGCTGATAATCTTTTAGCCATCCTTTTTCTTTTCTCTACAAAATATTGAGGCGAGAAACCTTTATTAAGATGAATTGCTACAGCATCTTTAATGTCTGCAATATATACTTTAAAATCGCCTTTTGGGTTACATATATGATTTCCAACTGACCATCCCATATCATCAATCATATTTGGGTTAATAAGCATAAATTTTCCAAGTTCTGGAAAGTTTCTATTAACATCTTGAAGATAAAATTTATCAGACTGTTGATGTAGTAATATTCCTTCTTTGTATGTAGGTGTTGAATCATTGCATATTGCATACCATTTTGTACCAAGAACAGAACATTTATTCTTCTCCATTTTATCAATTATTGAATCTATATCTGGTGAATATAACCATTCATCAAAATCACAGATTAAGCACCAGACATCTTTTCCTTTTTGTTCTTTCCAACAATTATTCTTGATAATAGCATGTAAATCATCAGTCATACCATCAGACTGAAATTTTCTAATCTCAATCCAATCATATTTTGATAGTTTTTCAACTGTATTATCAGTGCTATAATTATCATATATAATAGCCTTTTCAACTCCTAGGGCTTTCCAATAATCAATTGAATATTCAACAATATCTGATTCATTATATGTCAGTGTGTATAGAACTATTTTGTGTTTCATTTATAAAATCCTCGTATTTTTTTGTTCCTTTTTTACAATTACACTTGTAGCAACATGGAACAACATTATCTGGTGTATGTGGTTTTGAATTGTCAATTCTATCGCAGCCTATTTTTGTCCAATCAGTTTCATTACAGTAGTGACAAGATTTTGAAAAAATGTTTTCAACAATCCACTGTGGCGTTAATGTGCATTCACCCCTGTTTGCATTTTTATCATTTCTTTTATATACTTGAACTAAATTACCCGCTCTTAGTAACTCTTTATTGTTGTTTTTCCATTCTTCTTTTTTTTCTTTATGGCTATCTCTATATTTTTTCTGAATTTGTTTGGCTTTATCAGGATTTTCAAGCTTCCATTTTTTATTTCTTTCGTAGATTATTTCTTTATTATCAAGGTAGTATTGATGTTGTTGTGCTTTCTTTTTTTCCGCATTTTTTAAATTATAGTCATGATAATATTTACTTCTCTCTTCAGGCGAATCCCAATTAATAATAGATTTAGGCTTTGGATGTTTCTTATAATGCTTTAAATGATATTGACGATTATATTCTTTAACTTCTTCAGGGTTGTTCCAATTTATTTTTCCCATAATATTTCTGTTTTTATATAAATAGTTTTAAATTTGAAAAAGTATTAGATTTTTTACAAATATACAAAAAAAAATTCAAAAAAGAAAATAATAAAAAAAAATTCCCTTCGAGTTTCGCAACTGGAAGGGAACAATAACAAATATTTTTTTTGGTAAAATTATATTGGATTGCAAATATACATATAATGGTTGGTATTACCAAACTTTTTATGTTAAAAAACAAAAAGTCCCGGTGATATTTCTACCACCGGGTCTCAAGCACCATCCTGTTTCACAACTGTATGAGCGAGGTTTAAACTTTGAATAAATACGAAAATATTATTATTGATTTATATGTTCTACTTCATAAAATAATCATCTTCATAAGCCACTTTTCTTAGTTTATCACACAAGTCTGTCTCGGCCTCTTTGCCAAACGCTGCAATTGCATCAGATGGATATTTGTTGATGTTCTTTATCAATGTTTCAACGTCTGTCTGACACATCTGTTGGGCTTTCACATAATTCACAAGGTCTCTAGCCGATTCAATTGTTGCAATATTGCCAACTGGAAATGATGGTGAAATCTCAAAGGCAGCAACATAGATGTAGGATTGCTTATTTCCATCCATCTTGAAATCATAACTGCAAATGCTTAACTCGACAAAACAATCTTTGTCATTGGTCAAATGACCAGAAAAAATAACTTTCTTCATTATAATACTAATTTAATTTGTTATACAATAATTTATTTATGTGTTCTTCAATCGAACAATGCAAAGGTACATAAAAAGAGTGAGAAATAAAAATATTTTAGGTTAATAAACGTTAAATTTTAACTATTTCAGAAATTTCAAAAAATCAGTTAAAAATGGTTAATTCAAATAATCGCCTCTAAGACGTCCAAATTAACAAACCTTAACAATTATCCACCCAAAGGTAGAAAACGTCTCAGAGGGCTTAAAAATAGCCTTAAATCGAATCATTTGACCACCTTAACACTCTTTAACATTAAAAATTTACTTTTGAATAATATCTGGTGTATATTTGCGTTGAATCGATTCATAAACCAATTTATTAACTTTTAAAATTTTAATTAAAATGAGTAAATTAAAAAAATTAAGTAACGAAGAGTTGATATTACTAGCAACTCAAGAATTAGTTGAAATGACTAAAAAGTACAGAGATGGTGATTTAGAGGCGTTTGAAAAAGCCAAGTATCCAGATGAACTTGCAAGACGAGGTTTAAAACTTGGTATAACTAGGAATTTAATCCATAGAATCTTTATGGGAGAATTTGATAATGCAGATGGTCTTGAAATCTCTGTTAAACAATTGGAGGGCAAATAAAGCCCTCCTTTTTCGATGGGGTCTAGTAAATGGACTAATCCATTATACTGTATAACTAGTATATATAATAATATATATATAATTAATAATATATTACTAGAAATAAAATAATTAAAAAAAAAGAATATATAGTATTATATTCATGAATTTTGTAATTCAAAAGAATTACAAAAGAAAGTATAAAGAAAAGAGATAAGAAAAGTATTTTTAGCAACGCTAAAGACACCCATATCATTTTTTTTCAATTTTGTTTTCTTTTTTCAAATATTTTTTGTATATTTGCAATATCAGAGGTTAACCAATAACAAGTGATTCATTCAAATAGGGTAGAGGCCCTTAATCAACGGTAGGCATTCCGATAAATCTATGTTCCATCTTAACCAATGAAAACCAAGTGTCGTTCCAACGCTATATGACTATCAATGGGCTGTCAATGGAACTGGAGATTATGACCAATAGTGGATGTAACTTTAAACAATTAAAAACAATGGTTTCAAAAGAAAAACAAGAACTGGCTCAAGCAGCACAAATGATTTTAGATGGAGTTGAAGGTATTATGAAAATCCTTCCAAGTGTTGAACTTTTACCGGGTGATAGGAGGGTGCATCCTACTTGGATTGCAAAATATCTTGCAGATGCACTTTCAATTGCAAAATACTTCAAATCACCTGTTAGTATGGATGGGGAAACATTCTGTAGATGGAGATTGTATAGTTCAACAATCAACGAACTCCAAGAAACAATTAAAAAAGACTTCAAGGAAAAAGGATTTGATTATGAGGTAGAAATAAATTAAAAAAAGTTTCAACCGGTGAGTAACTTTTTCAACTCACCGGATATTTATATAAAAATACAAGTTATGGATAGAAAAGAATATCTAAAACAATGGCGTTTGGCAAACAAGGATAAAATAAAAGAAAAAAAAAGGCAGTGGGAAGAAAAGAATAAAGAGCATCTTCAAGATTATTACAAACAATACAATGAAGAACATAAAGAAGAAAGGAGAATTTATAATTCAAATAGAAAAGAATATTTCCGCAACTATTATTTAGAAAACAGGAAAAAATTATTGGAATATAACAAACAACGTTATCAAGACAAATCTGATTATTTTGAAAAATATAGAAAAGAACATTCAGAAGATAAAAGAAAATGGTACGATGAGTTTTATTCAACTCAAATAGGAAGAGCAACTTATTTATACTATAATTATTGTAGACATGATGAAAACAAGCAAAGAGGTGAATGCACCTTAACACCTGAATGGATTGTTGAAAATATATTCACTTCAAAATGTCGTTACTGCGGAAAAGACGATTGGACAGAATTGGGTTGTGATAGAATTAATAATGATTTGCCACACACTCCAGACAATGTTGTTCCTTGTTGTGAAGATTGCAACAAAAGAAGAAATATAACAGAATTTGAAAAATTTATAAATGATGATTCGATTATACAAAAGCTTGGAAGAAATGAATCATCCTTGGATGGATGATGATGAAGAGTTATTCCTTTCTCCAGATGAACTGAAGGAAAGAAAACAAAGGAGAGTTAGAGCACCAAAGGAAAGAGACTGGGAAGTTGACGCTGTATCAAACGCACTAAGAGATAATTGATTGATATGGCACTCTACTTGGAAGATAACAACGGTGAAAAACACCTTATAAGGTTTATCAATTATTATGGAAGAACCTATAGAGTATTTGATGAACCAA
>JAEEGL010906086.1_pt1 | contig 13215 bp, 32 predicted proteins | sample 9134231 | NCBI WGS metagenome assembly JAEEGL01 (sample SAMN16246548, study PRJNA631951) | gut metagenome | biome: gut microbiome; feature: rumen; material: fiber-attached | host: Bos | place: Iran: Karaj | collected 2018-10
GTGAGGGAATATTACGAGAAAAATCTCACGATTCCCGAATCTTGGAAAAGCATTTGGAGCAACCCGATGATTGCGACGCATTTCATCAACGACTGCAAATTCATGAACAGTCACACGGTTTCCGCCAATCTGTCCAACCTGAGAGAATATGACAACTTGATCTTCGAGAACGGGCAGGGCCTTCTACTTTGCGACACCGGCAAAGACACCTACGACACTACGCCTTCCAACACGGGTATCGAGTACGCAAAGCATATGCTGAAAGAACTCGGCGTGGATGACATCACGGCGCACTACGTGACGCGTCCGTACCTGACTAGACACGGCGATGGTTATCTGTTCAATGAATCGGCACGCGGGTTTATTTCCTCCGGCGTCGAAGAGGACAGAACAAACCATTACAACGAGGGACAGGGGGAATTCAGATACGGACTCCTCGACATTGGGAACCTGAGCGAAAGAGTAGTTAAGGATGCAGGCGACATCAAGTTCGAAATCGAACTGACGCACTGCGACGAAATGGACAGGGTTTCGGAATTCAGGAAAGTCTTCGGGCACGTGAACACCTATGACAGTCCTCTTGTGTAGGCGTAAAAAAAGCCCGCGAACGGAAGTTCGCGGGTTATTCGTTTTTAAGGCGTTTTAAGAGGATTTCTACAAGGATGAGTACTGACTCCGCCTCCAAATCGATCTGTGCTCCACGGGAAAAATAGACGGTTCTAACGCTAAATTCCGGGCCTCTCATCTCCTTTGCCAGAAGTTCTGCATAAGATTCTTCGTCGCTTTCTTTCAACGAGTCGAAAAACCAAATGAGAGATTTGAGCAGCCTGCCTTTATAACGCCATTTGAAGCCCTTTTTCCCGGACGTCTCATCCACTTTTTCCCACAGGTGGTCCTTGACGTCCTTCACGGTAATCTCAAATATCTTGCTGAGCAGAACTTCCGGATCCAAAACAGAGCATATCCTGTTTTTTCCCGACAACAGCCTCCTTATGATAGGGAAAATAAGCAAAGACATGTAGTCGGCCACAAACTTGTTCCCATCTTCGGCGTCCGTCAAGTAATCTTCCAACAGGTATATCGCCATGTTGTTCATACTTTTCGCACAGCGCCACTCTATCGCACTGCCGTTTTTGAGCCCTTGGGTGAAACCAACCTTACGCCACCGTTCCAGAATGTCTTCCTTCTTCTCTTTTTTGCCTTCCGCCGGCAAATTTGCGTGCTCATCAATGTAACGAATTATGTCCATACCTTTTTTTCTAAAAATATTCCCCCAAAGTTAAAAATGAAGGAATATTTTATTTGTTTTTCTCCTGATAAATGGGTATATTTGCAGCACAAAACAAACAAGCACGATATCATGAAAAGACTTAAGCAGAAAACAGCGAAAGTTCCGCTTTCGGAAGCCATTGAGATGGCGAAGGAAAAGTACCCCGAGCAGTATGAAGCCGTCGAAATGGGCGGTAAACTTGACGTTCAGCACGTGGACGTGAACCGCCTGAAACGGACTGCGTATCTACTTAGCATTGCAGACTAATGATTCCACTTCTGACATTTAACGAAAGCACGATAAACTCCACCTGGCCCGACGAAGGTAGCAGGAAGTTTATCCGTGAACTTTGTGCACCGACTTTCCTCGACGATACGGATATTCCCGTACACATGTGCGACGATGGTTGGTTGGAACTAGGCCTGTTTAACGAGGCGGACGGGCATGAACGCCTTTCCGACTTCTTCAAATACGGATACTGCGACAGTGACGCCGCCCTCGCAAAGTACCTGAAAAAGTACATCGACGCCCCTGACAGGTATTTCGTTCACGTCCATCTCCTTGATATGGACTGCGAGAAGCCTTACAAGTTCGGCTCCTACATCGACGCCAACGGCGTTGATACGGACGAGGACTATTGGTGGTGGGCTGATCAGCATCCTGACGAAGCCGGGAAGCAGGAGTACGAGAACGCATGGCTCGCCTTCTCAATCGTGAAAATCAAGGACAAAAAATAACACATGGATTTGGATTTAGCAGTTTTTTTCGCTATATTTGCCATGTAAGGATTAAAACGTTTATTATGTCAAGACCAATTACCCCTGCCGAGGCTCGGCAACAGAAATTAAACTCGATTCCCGAATTTGTTATCGAGGCGGTTAACAAGTTGATCGTCAAGAAAATGAGTCCGAACTCGAAATCTGTCACCATTCTTCAGGAAGACATTATCGAGCAAATCGAAATCGAAGGAGAACGCATGCAGGCTTGGAAAAGCGGCGGGTTCAATCGCAATCGGGTGTTCGAGGAGCACTGGCTTGATTTCGAAGATATTTTCCGGCAGGCAGGATGGGACGTCGAGTATGACAAGCCCGCCTATTGCGAAAGTTACGAGCCGAACTTCAAATTCAAAGTAAGAGTCAAAGAAGGATATGGATGGAATAAAGATTAAAGGATGGATAGCGAGAGACGAAAGCGGTACGCTCCATCTGTCCGCAGAGAAACCTGAACTGATATTCAGTGACGCACTCTCAAAATACTATTGGAGGCCTACTATCGGACGAATACCGTTAAAGAGTTCCCTTTACCCCGAACTTAAATGGAACGATAAACCCATTAAAGTCGAACTGACAATCAATCCTGTATAACCCTAAAAACGAAATAAAATGGCTTGGTATTGGATAGTGGCGTGCGTTGTCGGCTACTTTTTAATAGGCTCGATTATCGCAGCCGTGCGAGAATATATTCTTTATGGGAAAGCAAATGCGGATCTTGACGACTTTTCTGCTGCCATCGTGTTCGTGTGGCCGTTTGTTGGGGCGCTTTGCATTGTTTTTGGGGTGCCGTATGTTATCTACTTGTTCGCGTGCTTCGTTGTTAAGCTTTTCGTGAAACTTTTCAAACGGAAACCAGTTACCCAAAAAAGTTTGTTGGACTAAAATTTACAAATTATGAAATGGCTTTTGTTACTCATTCTCGGTATTGTGATTGCTTGCATCGGCGCAGCCGCAATCAAGGATGAACTTTTCGACGATTACGATTACGATCCGGCAGCAATGTTCGGGTGTTCTCTTGTCATCTGCCTTGGTTTCTTGATGGCGATTGCCGGAATGAAAATGTACGGCGAAAAAATAGAGTCCAAAACCCCGATTCAGCCTGATGTTGTCGTTGTCACCAAGAACGGTGTATCTGACACTACGTACGTTTATCGGAGATAAAATGGACAACACCAAAGAATATATCATCTGTGCCGCTTGGAAACGGAATACGCAGTATCCGGACATGAGCGGAGACCTCTCGAAGATCGAAATCGGGCTTCGGCACGGAGACATTTTTGTAAAATTCGCCGAGGCACTTTCGTTAGAAGACGGTGCAATGGGGTTTTTAACCTCCAAGGGCAGGTTCGTGTCAAGGGTTGAGGCTTCTCAGGTTGCTTTCGAAGCAGGGCAAATCGACGAAAGAACTGCCAAATGGAGCGAAGAACTTGCCGAACAACTGAACAAGATTCAATATATCGGGCAAAAGCCTACGATTGTGGTAGCCGGTGATTGGAAGCCGCTTGCCTCAGAAGATCTCTATTAAATTACACAAAAAATGAACGTTAAAGACGCAAATGTAGCAAAATATCCACTCAACCTGTTTAAACAGGACGATACCTATACCCGTTATCACATTGACGGGCTGAAAATGGCGTATTTCAAGACTTGGTGGAACAAAGAGGAAAAACTCGAGTCCTTCGGCGGATGCGGTGGGCTCCTTAAGGTTCCTGAGTACCCCGGCTTCTGCGTGCTGTGCATGACATATCATACGCCGGCCAGCCACGATTTCGGGACGCCCGGCTATATCGTCGAGTTCAGCCCTCTCTACAATGAGGACGGGGAAATGATTCTTGTCGAATATGATCACGACGACGTTACCGTATTCATCGACCGTGGTTATGATTTTAACTACAAGAAAGAACACTATGACGCCGAGATATGCTTCCTGAACCACGGAGGCACCGTTGATTTCGAAGATAAGGAACTATGATAGAGTTCAGAGAAGGAGAAGAGTGGTGCCGTTGGAACGGTATCCTTATGAGCCCGAAAAACCATAAAAAACTTTTCGGGGTAGAAAACGAAGTCTATGTTGAGGACGGTTGGATTGATGCCGATGGTGTTATCTACACAGACAAACCAATCGGGCAGATACTGATGATTTTCGGCGAAAAGCGTGAAGACCCTGGAGAATACGACGAGGTTTTGAATCAAGGCTACGGTTGGAAGGACTATACATGGGAAAAGGAACTTGCCGGGAAAATAATCTTTCCAATCTCGTTCATCGAAAGCCTCGAGGTGAAACCGATGAAACACTTCAAAAAAGATTATCCGAAGTTCAATCAGGAGAAGCACGACGCTTTCTACCGTGAACTTGAAGAATTTTACGACGAGAAATACAAATGAGAAACACGAAAGAAGACAACAGGAAACAGTTCGACGTATCCTACCGAAAAGAAATCGAAAGTGGGAAATATACTGTCGAAACGGAAGACGGGCATCAGGTTAAAATCATTAACTGGAACTATTGCCCCGGTGATTACCATATCGCCGGAATCGTCGACGAAAAGATTAAGGGAAAGAACTATATCACGGACGGCTTGCTAGTCCTATACAACGAGATTGGCGCGTCGCTCAGCAACAAGCGGTTCTTCCTGTATGTGAGGGAGCCTCAGAAAACGCTGAAGGATTTGGTGTACGAGACGTGGAGACACACAGGCTCTTCCATTACTCTCGCATCGTTTGAAGAGCAGATCCAGCGTATCATCGACTTCGTTAAGAACGAAAAATGAAACGTCCGAAAAGCGTAAAGCCGAAGCGGTGGAAACTCATTCTCCAAGTGCAGGAGATGAACAAACGCATTGTCAATAGCAGGAAGAAAAACTCTATGTACGTGTCTGATTGGTTAGACGATGCGTTGCTCAATGCAGGAGAATACAAAGCAAACAGGAAAAAAGATAAAAAATAACCCGGTTACGGCTCATTTTGAGCCGAAAGCCACAACAGTTTGAGCCGAATATGGAAAGAGATTACGACTACGTAGGGTACGGTACGTACTCCTGGGATTCCGATAAATTTTTCAAGGACTTGGAAAAATATACCGGCAAATCCAAACTTGGCTTCAAGAAGTTCGCCATGAAACTCAAAGAAGACGTTTGGTTTAACTTCAATGAGGTTTATGACCTTCAGACGCATAGAATGTGGGGAAAGGACATCAAAGACGTAGACTTTTCCGCCGAAGCTCGGTTGGAAGAGTTTGCCGATAACTTCGATTTTTACTTCGAAAAGTCCAGTGGTAAAAAATGGGACGACTTCGATTTCTATTCTCAGGAAGATGGCTTGGCACTGTCATACGAGATCGTTGATGCGTATGAGGAGTTCCTTGGCAAAAAATTAGACAAAACCACCGAAAGTGTGACAACGACGAGCGGTGTCAACAGTAAAGGAGAAATCTGCTGGTAACATGGAAGAAGCACACAACATTTACAGTTTTAAAGGGCATAAAATCGTAGAAGCGGACTTTACGATTGACTTCGATGCAATTTTTAACACGCAAACGGAATGGATGCGAGACTCGGCCATTGACAGCGAAGAACTTGCAAGTCTTGAAGATCCGGAAGCAAGAACCGAAGACTTCGGGTTCCTGTTCTATGAATATTTGGACGAAATCGGCATTGATTGGGACAATATGCACTTTGCTTCGAGCGACGAAGAAGACGACAAAATCGGAGAGATTGAGGATGCTTATGAAGATTATGTCGCCAAAAGGCTCAGCAAAAGCACAAACAACGAAATCTCTTGGTAATGGACAAGAAGGAAAAAGTCGAAGCCTTGTGGAACCGGCTCGAGCAATATAAGGCAACCGCCGAGCAGCACATGTTTCCGCTGCTCCTTATGCTCGATATGCAATTGGTTCCTGCGTACAATGACTTGAAAAAGAATTGGAACGAGGAACATGCCGACATCTTCATTAGGTCAATGGAAAACATTGTGTTCAAAAAATTGGGGATTGAGCTATGATAGGAGAAAAAAAATTCAGCATTGTTGAGTGGATGAGCAACAAGCATTTAAAAGTGTTTACGCTAGACGGACTTGAGGTTGATATCGTGTCCCTCCATTTCAACGATCCAAAGCCTATCGCCGCCAGGCTTATGAACGGCAATAATGAACTTTTTGCTTTCTCAGAGAATCAGCTGGTTATGATAGAGCCGGAACTCGTACTTACCGAATTTGAAAGAAGGGTTGGCGCCCTTATTTGCGAATCTAACGTAGATAAAATAAAAACAACGGCGAAAGGACTGCTCAGTCTTGCTAACAGCGACATTGAAAAAGAGATTGAAACCGCCAAAAAGATCGGATATAAAATTGGATGCGAGGATACCGAAAAGCAAATGCTAAGTTGGATGCCGAAACTTGAAGACTTTGAGATAACTGCCGATACTCCAAAAAGGGCCTATGTATCAACCAGCAATTACCTTGTTGTTCCTAAGGATCATTTTATGGTATCAATCAGTGACCTCAGCCGTCTACCGCATAAACGCAAAGACAACGAAAACAGTTAACGGTTTGACATTATGAATGAGTTAATGACACTTGACGGGCTGATTCAACGCCTGACAGAACTACGGGAAACTGCAGGGGGCGACTGCCCCGTTGTTATCGGTAAGTCGTTTGATCCAAAAAAAGAACGGCTGAAACTTACAATGGTGTCGTTGGATAGCATGCCCCTGAAAGGTACTCAGTGCGTGGCGATGCTCGTCGAGCCCGTCCCTGTCCTTCCCCGTTTTGTCTGCAAGGAGACCAAAGAAGAATTTGAATCGGCTTTCTTGGTTTTCGAAAAGCGTAATCCCGAATGGAGGGATAACCTGACGGATTCTACTTACTATGAGATTGCCGAATGGTATGACGAGTTCGTTGGTACGGCAAACAGTGAATCGCTCAGCGACAAGGCTCACGAATTCGCCTACTACGTGTGGCGAAACAAACTTAACTTATAGTATATGAGTGTATCCTTTAACCCAAACAGAGAGCAACTGAACTTGGGCCAATTTATTGCCAGACTTCAAGCATTGTCTCACAATGGCAAAAATGATTGGATGCCGGTGTCATTCACTATTGATGATGAAGAGCATCCTATTGTGAACGCTTACATTAAGCAGGACCCAGATTTTAACTTTGAGGAGGCGAATTGCGGTCCCGATGAATGGATAGACCTTGACTTTGAGTAATTCCAACACATTATGATTAAAAATAAATGGTACATCGCAGAAGTCATTATTCTTTTTGCGAAACTTAAAGACACCGTAAAAACCGAATCCGGGAAGAAAATGATTTATCCGGGAGAATGGTTTATGCCACTTGTCGATAACCCGAAAGCCAAGTGGATGTCATTCAGCACGCCGGATAGATTATCAAGGCTTGCAACAGATGAAGAAATAGCCAATCACTTCCAACCCTAATTGATTATGAAATTTGAGGTTACAATAGACAGGAAACACATTGACGAACCGTCAATCTTCCCCGAAAACTATTGGGATATTATGTTGAAAACGGGAGGAGGGACAATTTAGTTACTTTCGGCCCTAATTGACTAGTTTGTTTAATAAGGAGGACTGATTATGGATGTTATAAGAACGGAACACCCTGTAGCAAAGAAACGCCATATTTGTATGATATGTGGTTGTCCGATTGAACGGGGAACAAGGTACTTCTATCAAGTGAATACTTTTGACGGGTTGTGTACTTTTAAGGGACACGAAGAATGCGTAAAATACGAACTTGGTGTTCGTGAACCCTATGACGATGACGGTAGTTCTCCTGATTACACCGAAGATTGGGTACACGATGACCTTACAGACATTCTTGGAACGCAAAAAGATGCGCGGAAATTTAGGGAAGGTCACAATTTATTCGAGTGTGTTCAATACATTCAAGAACACAAACAAAATAGATAGTTTGTTTAATCGGGATAAAGTGTTATATTTGCGGAAACAAAAGTGTGGCAGTATGAATAAAATCGTTTGGCATAAGTTCAAAGAGGACAAGAACGATATCCCCGAATGGTGCAAAAGGAAAAACCTTGCCGCCATCCTGTTCAATGACAACGGAGAGCCTGTACGGGTTCCCGTCAAGGTAAATCCGTATTTCAACCTGAACCATCTCAGTATGCCGGCTATGACGCACTGGATGGTGCTCGGAGATTTCATTGAATACGTGAGAAAAAATACCGGCAATTGGAAACCGGTTGAAGAAGCCGAAGACGTACGGACTGAAAACATTGTCGTCACCGCAATTAAAAACGGAAAGATAACAATGACACCGTATGTCATCAGGCCGGGCTACGACATAAAATATCATAAACAGGCGAAAGGTTTTACGCATTGGCTACCTTTCTCCGAATATATGAAGGTAATATCAAACATTCCAAAAGATGAGTAAGCAACATCCAATGACACTTTCCGAAGGTATTGACAAATACTACGGAAACGAAGCGAAGCCCGTCGAAATCGCTGCAGCGGGTTATTTCCATAATCTCGGATACGAGGAAGGGAAAAGAGAATCGGAACTTTCCGGACAGGATGTTTGGGACTTGTACTATTTGTGCAGGGAAGTCATAGACGAGCACCCTATGGAAGTAACGACTTGTGCCTATATAGGAAACGAAGCGATGAAACGATTCAAACAGAAAAAACAATGCCAGGGGAAATAACATTCGGACTCGTGTTGCTAGTCCTGCTTGCGCTATACGCGTGGGCGACCATTAGCGACGGGAAAAAACAACGTCAGGAAAAAGACGATTTGAAAAAAATATACCGCCCGAAGCAGGAAGGTGATTCTATGGATGCTGTAAGGAGTGCTAATGCCAAAGATTCCGCAGGATCAAAATTAGACTACTCAGCAAGATATACTCCCCCGCACGGACACGAGGGGTTTGACGATAATTGGTAGAGACATGAGAAACAAACCGAAAGAAGTAGACGAAGGGTCCGACAGGCATCAGAATGCAGATTGGCCCTATTCCACAGAACACAGAAACACGTGGTCTTGGTCCAAATGGAAAGAAGTTTTCGGACGTGGCCGCAATGACGATGACGACGACTGGTAATGAAAGCAAAACCGCTTATATCAGACAGTGACTACGTGGTGAACCCAACAGAGCCGCTATTTGGAGATAGAATACCAAAGTTCATTTTCGGAAAAGACGCTGACGTTTATGTGGACGGAAGGGCCGGAATGAACTACGGCGCCTTCCTTGTTGAGAAACTTGCCAACAAACGCGCCGCTCCTATCCTGAACAACCTCGTCACGTTATGCTACAGCGAGGATGCGTTGGAATGTGCTCACGCATTAACCAACCTTAGGAAAATCATAGCCGACTATATCGAGGAATAGATTTGGATTATCGAATTTTTCTTCTTATCTTTGCAACAACAAAAACTGCAAGATTATGAAATGGTTTATTTACCCTACTATCGAAGTGCTCATTATCTCCTGCTTCATGATGTTCGTGTCGTGTAGCCCGAGGAAAACAATTGAGTATCAGTGCGAAATCACGTACCTTATCGACGATCAGACGATGTACACAGACACCGTTTCCATCTCTATGTCGGAAGGGTATGTCCCGACTTACGCACAGGGAAAAGGCGAAATCTTCGTTGACGTTTATCCCGAAGGCTCCCCTTGGACTCGGAAGGTGATATATGTTGGAACCAAGGATGCCAAAGTGATGTCTTTCACCTACAAGCCCGTCAGGACTTACTACAGAAGCAGTTGGGACGGAAGGGAAGTCAAACGGAAGAAAATTAAGTTCGAACTGTAACATGAGCGACGTATTTGCAATCATTCTTCTCAGTACATGGGTCTTAGGATGGATAGGGCTCATGTGCGAGTTCTTCTCCAACGACTTCGATTGCGACAGTTTCTTGTGGGTGGCTTTCGTTATCCTGTGCCCGGTTGTAAATTTCGTTCTGTGGCTGGTAATCTACACCAAACGGATTGCAAAATCAGGGATGAAAGGTTATATCAGGAACATATGGCTCCGTGTCAAGAAATTCTTCACAGATGACCTTATCGGTTTGGTTAACGCAATCAAAAACGTAATTCGCAATGTTTGACAACAAAATCAATATGCACACGGATATCGTCGTAACCCTGACTGACACCGGTGCAAAAATCATCAACGATAGAAACCGTTGGCTCAGGGAGCACGTAAAGGGCTCGAGTGCGAAAATCGACTACAAGGAAGGCGACAAGTTTGGGGAGGTATTGTGGGAGATTATGGCGATATTCGGACCGTACTGCTATATCGGGGCAACCCTTCCATTCGTAGAGTTCGAAGCGATATTCCGACAGAACGATCCGACGATGGTTGAGAGAGCCAGGGAAATGAAACAACTCCTTTGCGAAGAATACGACAAGTGGGACAAGACGGAAAGGGAGGCTGTTGAACGTGGCGCCGGTATGAGAGGACCGAACGGCGGCCTTGTAGGGTACTCTCTCGAAGACCTGTTTAACGAGGTCGTATGGCGGTTGGACATTCAGAACAGGAAAGGGGTAATATAAACGGACGGTTTCTACCGTCCGTTTGCCTTTTCCTTTAACGTATCAGATTGCTTTTCAGCCTCGTCCCTCGTCAGTGGGTTATCTTTCATATATTCGATGGCTTTGTCCGCCTGTTTCGCACGTTCGTCCACAGCAGCCCAATCAGTCCCGATATCAAGGACAATCTCTCTCCTCAGGAAGTCATAAAACCCGTCTATCACCCGTATTTCTTGCGGTGCGTCCACGTAACTCGGCTCGATATCCATCCAATACGTGACGTTTTCCTTCAGCCACTCTATCAAGGTATCGAGCGTATCGTACGCCCCCTTTACGTATCCGTTTTCAAAAGATACACGTCGCTCCTCCATCAGTCTCGTCGTGTCAGGATCAATTCCGTTCCTTTCACTAAAAAGAGGTGGATAGAATTTCAACGCCTGTTCCTCAGCCTTATTCATTCAATACTTTGGTTTTTGTGAATATTTTTCCCTGCTCTCGAACTCGGCAACTATGTTCGGATTTATTTTTTTCGAAGATGCAAGATATTGCATATACAATTTTTTGCAGACAAACGGGTTACCGCCGCATTTTCTGTCCCACGGCAGCATACACTCTGGATATCCGCCGTCCCACCATTCGCACTCATTTCCGAATTTAGCGAGAAGGCTGTTCACCCTCCTGTGCACCGCCGTTCTTGGTTTTCCTTTTCCCATATCACAAACATACAAAATTTGGATGTAAGAAAAAAATCGTTAAATTTGCAAAAAACAATAGTATTATGCCTTCAGGATTAACCCATCAGATTTATGACGGAAGTGACGTCTCCTTCCGCTCGTATGCCATTAAGTGCCTTGAAAACACCGGCTTCGGGTATCGTGCGACGCAGGGCGGCGAAACCCACCTTCCCCGTTACGCCCCTCCCGTGCTGAAACCGGATCTGGCGTACTATCAGAAACAGCTTGACGACGCAGAGACGGAACTTGAAACCTTTAAGCTCGCCTCATCGAAGGATCCGGAACTGCTGAGGGGCAAGTACGAAGAATACTGCAGCAAAGCCAACAAAGAGAAAGAGGCAAGTCTGAAAAACAACGCCGAAGTCAAGCAGAGATACACTGACATGCTCGTCAAGATTGACGCATGGAACGCACCTCTGGAACTCACCGACATGAAAGCCTCGATGAAGAGGTACATTGAGGAATCGATGGAACACGACTGCGGTCGCCAATACGTCGCCCTTGTCGAAAAGCGGGAACTTCCCACTATCGAGGAATGGATTCAGACGAACATCGAGTCCTTCGAGTGGAACCTCAAATACTACCGCGACCAAATCGAGAGGGAAAAGAAGTACGCCAAGGAAGCGAACGAGTTCTTCAAGAAAGTGTACGAAGAAATCGACAAAATCGATCCGCCGGATGAAGAATGCGATTAAAAATCAGTATATTTGAGTAGACAAATCAAAAGAATATGGCAGACGAAAAAACCCAAATCACACCTAGTCAGTATTTCGAATACCTGAAAGGTGCCAAGCAGCAGATTACCACTGAGGCGTTGAAGAACTCCTATCCGGTGTTTCTCGCCCTCGCCGAGAAGTACAACAAACTCGGCCAGGTGGAGTCAATGAAAAAACTCTGTTTCCTCGTCGACACGTTGATCAAGGAGGAAAAACTTATCGAACTCGGCGTCACCACATACGTCTACAAGGATCTCATCGAGGACTATATCCTGAACGTCGCCGACAAGACTGTGAAGATTGTCGAACTCTCCCGTTATATGCGTGAGATTCCTGACGACCTCGTGGAGACTATCACGAAAACCAAGGACCTCTTCGACGAGTTCTATGTCGTGTTCACCGATTACACGGGCAAGGAGGAACGCAAGGTCGAGAAGGAACGCCGTGACAAGGACCCTATCCTTTTCGGCGTGTTCAAGAACAGCGTGAACGTTTCCGACAGGTTCTACTTCCTCGGCGACTGGGTGGACGAATACTGCGACCTCACCCTCGACAAGATGGTGGAAGAATACAAGGCCAAGAAGGGCAAGGACATCGTGGTCACCACCGAAATCCCTGCAACGTCGGAAGAACTTCTCGAGCGTCTTAAGAGCTATAAGATTGACGATAAGAAGGGGAACGGGTTCGTCATCTCGCTCAACGAGGCTGAGGCTACTCCGATCTCGCAGGAACTCCCCGTCTCGTCATTCAAGTTCGAGCCGTCGAAAGACGAGAAACCGAGTTTCTTCAAGAAGATTCGCAGCGTCTTCACAAAAGATAAGAAATGAGCCTTCTCCCAAGAGAAATAGACCTTACCGCAAACCAACAGTTTAGTGGCGGAAACGCCATTATAACCGCGCTTCAGTTGCCGAGCAACGATTTTTTCGAACGATATGATGGGGAACATCTGACTTCCGAAGAGTTCGACTCCCTAATCAGGTTCGAGAAAATCTTCGGCATGCACAGGCACCCGAACGCAAAGAACAAAGCGTTCTACATGGACGAAGAAGAAGCCTTTTTAGAACACACCAGGTACAAGTGCTGCAGGTGCGGGAAAGAAATCCGGGACCCGTGGAACAAGGTTTACAGCTTGTGCCGTGAATGCCACAATTCTATGGGATATGAGCGCCAGGAAGAAAAAATTCCGTGGAAGCGATACTCGCTAA
>JAEEGL011826945.1_pt1 | contig 13215 bp, 10 predicted proteins | sample 9134231 | NCBI WGS metagenome assembly JAEEGL01 (sample SAMN16246548, study PRJNA631951) | gut metagenome | biome: gut microbiome; feature: rumen; material: fiber-attached | host: Bos | place: Iran: Karaj | collected 2018-10
CAGGAACCCGTCCCTGTGGCATCTGCAAAAGGGTGGGGACAAATTGTCACCCCCCTTTCGATACCAACGCCTGGAGGCAAGCAACGGGTGATACTTGGATAGAGTTTGGCTATAGTGCTTCATAGTGGATCAGAGAACCGTCCCTTAATAATGATAATGTTATCTTCGTTTCTTTCAATACTTTTTACCTCCTCCCATAGGTACAGAGATTATCTTTACCCATGACTTAGGTTTCTTTCTTCCCAAAGACTCCCGTGCAGCATTTACCTGTTCATTAAGAGTTGGCTTTGAATAATCCCGTCCATTCTTAAGCAAACTTTTCAGTTTTGAATCGGGTACAGACGAATAGAATGTTTTTCCTCTTGCCATAGTCGTATTTTTATTAACTGTTTTTAATTTTCCCTTTTCTTTTAGCGTAATATCGAATATCAGAAGCCGTTTCTTTGATATCTTAAGGTATCAGAATCTTACTGCTGTCGTTACAACATCTTAATGCTGGCTGACCGCAATAAAACCCTGCTTCGTAATTTACCGTATCATAATCATCTGGGGCCTCAGCTATCTTACTGAAGGGGAAAACCGTCAAGACGTAAGCATCACTCGCATCCACCATATTGTGTGGGTGGCTATTCTCAAAAGCGCCGCGTAATACTTCGTATGTACCTATGATTTCTGCATCCGACATAGAGTCTTGAAGGCTCCATAATGGTATAAATTCTTTTCTATTCATAATAACATCCTCAAACATTAATAACTCTTGAATTACTCTCGCTTTATGACAAATAAATGTGGTAAACGTCACTAAAATAATGGCTTATGCCACAAACACTAAGGTTCCTATGATACTTAAACCTTCTGCAGCCATCTTTCCAAACCAACTATCATCCGTCAGTTTATGCTCTATAATATAATTGCGAAGTTTCAACCTCCACTCTTTGTTTTGTAGCAAAATCCACAGAGGTTCGTCAAAATAGGCGTATTCCACATTTTCTTTTAGCCATGCCTTTGATTGAGTGTGTCCCTTACTAAGTCTTTCCCCCTGATAGTTCAAATGCCAAAACCCATCGCTTTCCAAATGCCAGAACGGCTTTTCTATTCCTGTCGTTCCATCAAACTGCGATTGATTTGCATACTTTTGCATAAGCATATTGTACCGTCCTTCCAGCCAGTCATTGATCACAAACTGATTGTTCCAAAATACATTTGCCTCAATCCCATCAATAAGAGCCACCAACAGTACAGGCTTTGCAACAATAGTTTCACCATTTATCTTTGCTTGCCGGATTGTATCAATATGCTTTATATAGAAGTTGAAGCACGACTCATAGTTGAAAAATTGTATCTTCCTATTCATAGCTTTATGTTTTAGTTGGACACAAAATTATGAAATAAAAAACATATCGCCAAATTTATTATAAAATACTTTGTGCATTTTTCTAATAATCTCGAACTTTCTAATTATTATACAACTACTCTCTATAGTCAAAAGGTGCATAATCCATAAGGATAGTGCACCTTTCGACTATTAGTTGATTATTGTCTTCTATATCAAAACATCAATAATGGACTCTACCAGATTAAATATCATCAGGGGCATCATCATTTTCTGCCTCATCATCTATATGTTCTATCGTAAAAGACAAGAATGTATCAAGAAGGGAAAAATTTCTTGACAACCAATTAGAATCTTCTTCTAATTTTTCATGGATATAGTCGAATCCATAATTTGCATATTCTTCCATTTTCTTTTTTATGTCAGCTACAGCTCGTTGAACTTGCAGTTCGCCCTTATCCAAAGCTATATAATCAATATCTGTACGAGCCAAAAGTGCCATAAAGATGTAGTAGCGAAGCTGAGGATATGCTTTACGCATTTTTCGATTTTCAATATTACCCCAATACATAATTGGTTGCCCTAAACCTTTACGTTTAACGGGATCAGGGTTTAACGGCTTTGTCTTATTTGCATATAAACCAATGAAAAAAGCTATGATATATAGTTCGTAACCAGCTCCAAGTATCTTTGCCTTTGACTCTGTTAATTCATTGTACCCTTTGCCATAGTCACAGTATTGACGTAGCAATGGTTCAAAACGGGTTTCAAAATCAGGATTTTTTTTACCCCAAAGATCATATAATGTTTCTGCCATAGTTACTTTATTTTTGTAGTTCTTACTCTAATAGTAGAAAGGTCATTCTCATTAAATCCTTCCCTATCCTTTTCTATTCTATAGATAGGACAAGATAATGTGTAAGCTGTAGATTTGATTTTACTCTTTTGTGTTGTTGCATCATATTCCAACATATCCTTCGTTACAATGATACATTGCTTCTGTATCTTATTGATAATCTCATAGAATTCTTGCTCTTTCATCTGACTGAAAGAAGAAGTAGGCGCATCAAATATGAGAGGATATTTGGTTTCTCTCCTATCTGCTGTTATTTTAGCTATAGCAAAAAGAACAGCCATATACATAGTAGTTTTTTGAGATTCTGAAGGATTTGTGACAATTGTACCATTTTCACTTCGGAGGAGAACATCAATACTTTCAGTTTCTTGGCTTCTTAACATCTCAATAACTCCATGGAAATCATTTCCACTAAGTTCTGCTAAATACTGATTTGACAGAGCTTTGAGATGTAAAATGAAGTTACGACGATTTGTTTCTCTGGCTGAAATAAATGCCTTATATATATGGTCAAATATATTATGAATTCTTCCAAGGCGTGTAATTTCTTTATTGCCAGTATCCAACGAAGCCAATTCTTTTTCTTTATCTTCTTTTTGACTACGTAAACCCTCAAGAATAACTTTCAATTCACCAAGTTTATGTTGTGCCTCCTCATGCCGGTTCATGAAATCACGTACATCTTTCGCAGAACGATTTATGTCATCCTCGGAAATTCCGTTCAATTGTGAAAGAATTCTAGACTTTTCATCCTTTGCATCCTCTAAAGCCTGTTGCCATTTCTGTAGTTCTTTTGTTCTGTCTGCAATGAATTCCAACTCATCTTGGATTACATTTTTTCTGTTTGCTACAGAACGTTCTTTTGGCCCCCCATAACTAATGCTTAAATGTTGCAACTCCTCTATATAATTATATTTGAAGATATCTTCATCATCTGTTTTCTGATGCTTCTGCCTATGAGCTAAAGCTTCTTGCAATTTCTGCACCATAAAGTCATACGCTTCAGTTCCTTTGGGAGCAGGTCTTCCACATACCTTACAGCATTCATCTTCAATCATTTCCTCCAAATACTCCTCATTAGGAACAAACCATGGGAGTTTCGTCATACCATCAGGAAGTGTTAGAGCTGCTAACTGCAGCTGTTTGCCTTTTTCAATAAGAGAATCATCATGTTGCTTACGTCTTTCTTTACTGAAAGACGCAACCTTCTTCTTAAATTCATCAAAAATCTGAGGATATGCACAAAGAATCCATTGCTTATCAAGTAGAGATGTATTGAAATCTACATTGATAAAAGCTCTCATTCTTCTTGATTTCTCCTCATAGTCTTTCATTCTCTCATTAATTGAATCAAGTTTTTCCTTGATTTCACGGTTGTCAACCATTTTATCAAGTTTACCCTTGTACACACGAGAATTCTCTTCCTGATCTTTTATCCGACGCCGTGTATCAAAGATATCACCATTGAGCTTTTCAAGTTCGCGTTCTAACCGATTAGCTTCAATCGAAGTTTTTTTGTCTTTTTTCAACTCACTTGAATGTGCTTTACTAGCCTGTTCTTTAAGATTGTAAGTGAGTTCAGCGAAATTATCAAGCCTTGTTATGTCAGAAAAAGTTTTTAGCAATCTCTTCAATGCTTCAGAATCTTCGTGGAATATGTCAAGCTGGGTTTCTCCTTTGAACATACTATAACGACGAATTTCTGCATCAAAACAAGAATTGAGTATTATCTTACCATCAACTTGTTCACGTTCTATGCCATTAAAGCGATAACCGTAAAACTCTCTGTGAACGATTTCTATACGATTTACATCAGTCTTTCTAAAAGAAAAAGATTTTGTAAGTTCCTTTTCTCCTTCATGTTCAAACTTAATTGTTACACGAACTTCATCTGTATCACCAACAATCATCTGAGATTTACGCATCTCAGAAACATTATTAATTTCATCCTTCTCTCGAAGTCCCGTAGTATCAAAAAGCCATTCTAATGCTTCAAAGAAGGTAGTTTTGCCATCTCCATTATCACCAATAATGAGAGTCAATCCTTCTGGGTTAAACTCAAATTGATTGTTGTTACCATAGTAACTACGGAAGTTGTTTATTGTCAGTTCTTTTAAGACCATAATACTTAACTTAAATGATTACAAACTTCTCTGTAGATGTCTCTGTCAGACACGTTAGACGATTGTCTCTCTATAATACGACCTACTGCGCTTACTACCTCATTGTCCGATTCAATAGCATCATCAACTGTGAGATAATTGTCTGGTTCATATTCACCAAATTTGCATAGTACAGGTTCTTTCAGTACAGCTTGCAACAATTTGTCTTTTGCTTTAAATTCCATAAACTAAAATATTGGTAAATTGTAATAAGTTAAAATATCTTCAAGCTCTTTTACGGTATCACTACTGTTTTCAGATAAATTAGCAAACTCTCTAACCCTTTTCATTTCATTATTGAGAAGACTACGTTCCATGTTATAAGAAGGGGAAGAATAGTCAATCCTTGGTGCAACCACCAAATCATGGATAATAGCAAATTTCTTATCTTCATGAGTTCTAAGGATACGACCTCTTCGTTGAATAAACTGACGAGGATTTCCTGTGCTTGCACAAAAAATCGCCATTTCACTACGAGGAACATCAACGCCCTCATCCAAACATTTCATAGAGGTCAGTACATCCAACTGCCCCTTTGCAAACTTTTCAAGAATTGCTTCTCTGTTTGCAGTTTCTCCCGTAAATTGCATTACAGTAGTATGTTCATCAGCTTCTGCAACTATCTTAGTATATTCTTCTATCAAATGAACTGTTTCGTCATCGTCACTTATGGTGTCAGATGTATCATGGTCGTTTTCAAAATAATCAGATGGGTCATTTCCCTCAGGTACATAGACTAATGAAAATTTCAACGATCCATTCTTTTCTATACGTTCTTTTAGTATCTGACTAAAAACGGCTTTCTTTCCTTCAGCTTTGTGTATAATGCTTTTGCGTTTTATTAACAATGATATCAAAATATCATCATTCTTAAAACTATCACTCTCTATAACATATAATCTCGCTAACTTAACAGACAATTCATTATACTCTCTCATCTCGTCTGAATTAAGATACACAATATGCGGATAGTAGTAGTATTGGCATAATTTCCCCTCTTGTATTGCTTGTTTCATAGAATACTCAAAAGTGTACTGCTCTCCAACTCCGAAAAAATCATTTATAGCTTTATTGCCTGCTTCATCAAATTGTCTTTGAGGAGTCGCTGATAATCCTATTCTTCTTAAATACGGGATGTGGGGAAGCCTAATTTTAATTTTCCCAGCTCCAATGTTATGACACTCATCAGCAATTAATAATACCTTTTTTCTAGGTAACTGCGTTAAAACTGTAAATACATTATCACGGGCAAACGATGCATATGTAGATATGATAACATAATTCAATCTATTATCTTCATCTATCTTTTCTTGCAGAATAATATTGTCTAGATTTTTTTTCCATGCAGAGTTCTTTGAATATACTTTTACCACATTATCAAAATGAAACTTCTTACATTCTTCTGCCCACTGATCAACCAATACTGTTGTAGGTACCAGTATAATTGCTTTATAACATCCAGCTTTGCCATTATATATGTTAAGAAGGCAATTCAAAGATGTTATTGTTTTACCTGTACCAGTAGCCATTGCAAATAAACCTTTTTGTTTGTTCGCTACCCATTTTTCAAATGCCTTTTTCTGATAATCTCGTGGACCAGACAAATATGGAAATGCAGGTTTATTATTGTCATTTTCAACATCTTCATACTTCTCCTTAATTAAAGAGATAACGCTGTTGACCTTATCACGAGTACGTTTCAAGGCATAAGCAACATTATTGTTTATCGGATAAAGTTTTTTGTCTTTACGAATGATATCATACTCTTCTTTTAAGAGTTCTTCAATCGCCTTTTTACGGAAGCAAGACTGTATGCCATTATTAATTTTGTTGGCATCAATATACTCGTAGTTTGGGTTATTTCCAGAAAAAGCCAGATTAAGTATTTCTTGAATATGACGGACTCGACTTTTCGCTATATCACCATCCCAATCACAGTCAATACTTACGCTCTCAATGTTCTCAATTAGAGCTCTGCGAGAGAAATTACAAGAACCATTAAATGCTATTGAGTTGTAAGCGTCGGCAAAAGAGCCAAGTTTTGGGTGCGAGATTCCAAAACTGTTTCGTGGTCGAATAATCTTAATCTCGAGTCGTTTTTCCTGTATCAAAAAAGAAAGACAATCAAAAAAATGCTGATTCCTTATGGAAAGGGTATTTTTCATCTTTTCAAGGTTCTCTATTTCAAAATAATCAAGAACACTTCTTTCCTCCCCTTTTACTATAAAGTCCGCATCCTCTTGTGTAAGCAAATCATTGATAATTAGTCTCATCTTACCACCATGATAAAGGAACATAGCAAATCCATCAGATAACACTTCAATGGCGGAAGAAGAAAAGAAACCTAACATTAAGTCAAATGAAGTAGCATTACAGAGACATTCTGAGAAGAAACCTACTGGTTCCCACTCAGTTCTTGAATCAAACTGTCTATGATTAGGCCAAATTACATCATTCTTTAACATAGCAATTATCCTATATAAAACAATTTGTACACATTATATCGTCACCAAGGATATCAACGAGGGTTGTTCCTTTTTGATTCCTCTTCGCATCCTCCTGACGCTTGATGATGTCCAGTTTAATTTGTCTTACTCGTTCTGGCTTTGCAAGGTCGGCAAGTGTTTCTCCTTGAATCCAAGTATAACCATCCTTCTCAAAAGACATCGCCTTTTCGTAAAGGTCAGGATGTTGTTCAAGCAACCACACCCATTCAATTCGTTGCTGGAAGAAACAGAAGTAGCAGCCAGAACGACTTCTACAATAGGTACCAGTCTTTCCATCCACTTCAAAAGGAATTTCCTCATAGTAGGCAGGAACACCTACACCACTTTCTCTTAGCAACCGGAAAATATCTTCTTTTACAAGTACATCATCGTTATCAAGTAATGGAAATTCCTCTTCCGTCAGTTTTCCTACAGGATAATCAGTAGTTTGAAGGAACTTGAAAACCACATGATTGAAGAGTTTAACATCCAGGTCAAGAAGTGCATTCAATTTCTTTGAGTAGTAGAACTGCTTTGTAATTGGCTTTCTTACCACTTCCATAATATCTTCCTTCATGCGTTTAGGGCAAAGTTCCTCATAATATGCTTCTATTTGTCTGAGGTTATCGTTGTTCAACACTTTGTTGATGACATCAAGGCTCCAAATATTTTTCCGGAAAGGAAACACAGCTTGGATATTAGACTTTGATGAAATATAGCCATCACGATCCTCATCACCACGGATACCGACATAGCTTACAGCATAATCCTCCCCTGCATATCTCTCAAACTCTGCCAACTTCATCTTCTTCGTACACCAACGTTGTTGTGGAGAAGGAAGGAAACCGCCCATTGCCTTAAGAAAGTGCTCAAAAGGAGTTGGCTCCGGACTTCCCTCAGCTGCTCGCAGTCGTTTAATACTGCCTAGATAAGCACTCAAACGGTCTATAAGTACTTCTGTCTCTGCCAGTTCACAACCTGTATCAGAGTTGTAGTACTCAATCTTAAGTTGAGGATATTTCTGCTTTAGATAAATGGATAGTGCAGCACTATCCTTTCCACCAGAGATACCTAATATGTGTCTTACTTTAGTCATTATTTAATTTCTTCTGAAGAATTCGCATCAAGGTGTAAACATCAAGGTTATTGTCACCTGTCAGCAAATCATTAATCTTCAATTCAAGTTCGTGCGAGCGTTTCTCTTCCTTCTCGTCAATTTTGTAGTTCATACTTTCAGAGAGTAAAGCCTTTTGTTCACACTCTTTGAATAGGTAAACTAAATCATCATGAAGTTTTGGTTCTTGGTCATCTGTCATACGCTCAAGGGGGGAACCAAGGACAGCGAAACAAACAGACTGATACCATTCAGTTCTATTATCAAACTGAGCCATTGCGTGCTGAAAAAACTCTTTCTGTCGAGGGTTCAGCAAGTGCGGCTTAACCTTTGACAAACGTTTTTGGATTTCCTGCACGTATTCCGCATATTCACCTGATTCAAGTCCAAGGCTTTCGATGAGATTACCCTCTATGCGCTCAATAAGCTGATTATAACAACCACGTAATTCACGCACAGCCCTTTGGATTACATAGCAGTAATCCTGCACAGCTTTCTCATCTTTCAACATATCATCATCATAACCCAATGCCTCAGGTAAATCTTCAAGGAATGCCTTCTCGGGATCTTTAGCATGAGCAAGTACCTCTCGGAATTTGATAGACTCTTCATGCGGTAACGACTTGGTTTGCTTCGCATAATCGTTAAGTTGACGATTATAAAAGAATATAAAAGGTTTTATAGTTTCAATGAAAGCTCCTCCCTTGATTGTCTCGTTGTCACCAAGATTCAGAAACTTGCGATATTGATTGAATAGTTGCAGTTTGATACCATCAACAGCATAAGCCTTAATCTTGAACTCACCAATATGTTTCTTCATCAGATCAAGCAACTCCAGGTTGAAGTTAGGTATGTATTGACCATTCTCGCCATATAGCGAATAGTCCTGGCGCTTAATGAAAAGATAGGTTGGAAGCCAAAACTCCAAAACGCCATCTTTAATCTTGTATGGCTGCGTTGTCAGTTTCTTTACTAATTCTGATAACTTGCGAGCTTTCTCTCTTGTACTCTTAACGAAATCTTCACAGGCATCCCACAAAGTCTTAATGTCATGATTGGAAGGAGCATCGGTAAATTCACCATTCATGTGAAGTCCTGTATTGCGGAGCAAGGAGTAATAGATTGTCTTTTCAGGCGGAAACTTATCTTTTTCAAATCCCAAATCGGTTTTATTACTATTTTCCAATAAAGCTTGTAAATACTTTGCTTTAGCTCCGGAAATATTACTACTCAGTTTATGCTTGTTGAATAGTTCATTATTAATGATTGGTGTCAAAGAATATATATCTTCGCATACGGCTGATAAGAGTTTGTTAAAATCTAGATGAGAATTAATTTCTTTTTCATTCCCCTTATAAAGCCACGTAACATCTTCGTTATACGAGAAAAGGCTTTCGCTCAAAGCTTTATTTAAGAGTGCTTTCTCATACTCGATTAATTGCATTATTTCCTTGAGCGCTACACGGTCACTCTTATCAACAAGCACCTTCTCAATAATATACCGATACTTCTGTATATTATGAACGTGACCTATCAGTTCGTCAGTATTATTGAAGAAAGCAAAAATAATAGCATGCTCACAATTTTTGCTAAACTCAACCAAGTCTTTATACTGTTTGTCTGTTGTAGCAAAAATCATCTGCACATAACCATCCACATCACCCACAGGTACTATGTCCTGAGGTTGACTCAACAACTGATACTCAAAATATCGTGGTGTTCCTCGATGATAATAATAGGCTTTTACGGGCGAAACACGATTATTAAAGAAAACCCGAAGGTCATCAACAAAATTTACAGGCTTGGGAACTACCAGACCAGCATTTGTCATTTCCTGCTCGATATTAATGTCTGTACCCTCAAAAAGAATTAATCTCTTCTTATACTCAGCATAACGAATTATCTTACGTCGTATAAGTTCATGCAATAAACTGTTTGCAGACTCTATTCCCAATGCCATAATTGCATAATCGGCCATATCTGACTGAGTCATCGTGAATCCTGCATTACCAAACAAATTCAGCAATCCAATAGCTTTTACCATCTTTATCGCATCAAGCATTTGAATGGAATCTTTCCAATCTGCACCTTCAACACGTTCAATCGAAAGACGGATAGCACTCCATCCTGTTGAATCACTATTAGCATCATTAAGATATGAATGAAAAGAGTTCACTACATAATCATATACCTCAGCAAGATTATATGTTCTTTTTCCTTCAGAGGTGAATCCAGAGATGGAATGAGGACCTTTTGCATTCAAGAAGGAGAAAAGAGAACGCTCGTTCTGTCCATATCTTTGGATGGCACGTGTTACAGCATAGGCCGCAAAAGTATCCATAGGATAGAGCCTGCGGGCAGTACTAAAAGCGAAATCGGCAGAGATAAATTTACTTTCAACTGCAAGGTGATGTATCCTGTGGATATTTGTATCCGAAATATCGAAATTGAATTCAGTAGAGATATGTTCCGCAGCAAGATACAGTAATTGTTCTATCGGTTCTGCGAAAACAATCTCTTGAAAACGTCCCTTAACCTTTGTCCACTCATTTTTCTGTTCCTTTGTTAATTTGCGTGAATATGCCGAAAAGTTCTGATGTAGAGTAACAAGCAAGAGTGCATTTCTTTCTGGTGTACTAACCACCTCACACAATTTTTGTATGAAATAGAGCTCCTCTTCTGGTGTATTCTTTGCTGCATGCTCTAATACCTTGCCAAACTCATCTATTACGACAAGAAGAAATTTGCTTTGTTTCTTTATTTTATTGCAATATTGCTTAAAGAGCTTCAACGCATCATCTTCTTCTGCACCTGTAAGTCCTTTTAGTTTGGGAAGCAATAAATCATGTAGAGACATTGAATCTCCAAGGATATTTAGAATCTCAAACTTGCCATCAAACAGAACCTTCGGATTCTTTAAGAGAGTACGGTTATTTACTTCCATTAAATCATGCTCAATCTGAAGCAGAAAGGAAGATTTTCCTGTTCCATAAGTTCCAATAATTGAGAAAGCATGAATACCCGTTTGAAAGCCGTTAACAATCTCCTGCAACACCTTTTGTACATTGGGCGTTACAATATAATTTGAACCTTCAACAATTCCATTCTCTATGCTTGCTGATAGTGTAAATGTTTTCTTAACCATAGTATTCGTTAAGCACCTCCTTACTGCTTATTTCGTTTAGAAACTGCAATTGACGAATACCTGCAGTATCAGAATATCTAACATCATCAATGTGATGAGCTTCTATTATTTTACACATTTCAATTACTTCCATATCATTCATGCAGAATATCAAGCCAATCTCTTGCAATAGGTCATAACTAACCGTATTATCATTGCCTTTTAAAACAAGAATGGCATAAAGAAATATCTGCCACGATATTTGTCGTTTGCCTTCAATATTAAACTGATATTTTTTTCCTTCTGAATCTGGACGAATAATATCCAAGTCAATAAGCAACGAACTATAATCATCTAAGGCCTTTGCTTTTAGAGGCATCACATAATTCAATAGTAAGGTACCGATATCCTTCTTGACAGTATTTTCATTATATTGATTTTGCTTGCCTTCCTCGGACATTATCCTCTTAACGAAATGTAAAAGATGTTGACGTTCAAAAGATTTACGTTCCCTCTGAAATTGCACAAACAGTAAATTGTACAAAGTTGCCCCTCCTGTATTAACTAGTAGGAAATGAAGTAGCCACAGAGTACCTAGATCCTCAACAAAAGGATCCTTGCCTCCATCTGCAGAAAAGAGATACTTTGCAATAGGAGTTAGCCTGTCGTTTTGTATCAATCCAAACGCTTTCATCCAATAACGAATGGATGATACCATGTTTTTACCAACTCCTAAGCCTATTACTGCATCAGGACTATTGAAATCTTTCCCAGTCGCAACAAAATCATAGCCCTTCTTCAACCAAAGTGTTTTGCAGGGAAATGACTCGTGCCCAGAAAAAGTGTATTTCTTTATCTTATTCATTGATTTAAGTTCCGTAACAGGCAAAAAAAGAACGTACCCTCTTCTTACCGTACTTCCTTACTGCGCCTGTCCTGGAAAATTAGGCTGGAACGAAATACAGAGAAAGGGTACGCCTATTACGGCGTACCGAACTTCCTCAAAGGTTCGTTCCAATAAAGTTTTTCCAGGACTTTGCAGTATGGAACCTTGTCAGATAGCTGATACTATCAACTTTGCCAATAAAATACTTTGCACCGCAGCAATTTACATCACCTTTCGTCAAAAAAAACTCAGGCAATAGCCACAATGCGGGAGCAAAGGTAACAAAAAAAATTGAAACGTGTGAACTTTTATCGGGATTTTTTTACCTATTTTAATATAAAGCCAACCTGATTGATCTGTTTTTATAGAGCAGGAAAGCGTCTTCGAAAGGTACGAATTTCTTCTCAATGGTGCAAATATGTGCCTCGAATTTTAATGTTTTTTGGGGGTGTCGGGACACATGTGGGACACAAGACATACATTTGAGCATTCTAAATTCGGGAGTGATTTTTTTATGAGGTACATACACCTGGCTGTTTTCGGTGGGTGTTCGGGACGATGTGAAAGACCTACGATTAGGGTCTAATGGAGTAACTTTTACAAGGTAATGGCAGGTCTTTTAGAAGGCAAAAGACCTACTATTGCAACGCACTGATTATCTGATGGTTACAAAGCTCACATTCGACGCATTTCTTTATGCAAAGATACTAAATTATTCTGAATAATTCGGAAATTCGAAAAAAATTTTTGCACTTTTCAAAATACATACACCTATTTTGATTTATATCATTGTATATTAGGATGTTAAGTCGCTTTAGATATACACCTATAACTACACTATAACTACACTAAATATACACTAAAAGTACACCTGATTGAATTGGCAAATTCTTTCTCCGCTTCGCTATGTTCCGAACTTGCTCGCCTGAGTTCCACTATATATGAAAGATGTGCGAAGAAAGCGTCCCTTGGGGCCGAGCGAACGAATTGACGAATTGACGAAATAACTAATTCTGGCTTCACGATGTTACGCGTTACAAAGTGCCGAGCGAACCAATTAACAAATTGAAGATTGAACCGTATTGATGAGCCACTTTGGGCGCGATTGTGAGTAACTCTTACCTTTGCACCCGCCTATAGATAATATTCTAAATGTAAGATGTTAAAACATCCTATTGTTTAGGATATGCGGTCATGATTTTGTAGTTTTGCTAGAGATTGTGGCCGTGGAGGACGAGAAGATAAGTAACTTAA
>JAEEGL011863164.1_pt1 | contig 13215 bp, 12 predicted proteins | sample 9134231 | NCBI WGS metagenome assembly JAEEGL01 (sample SAMN16246548, study PRJNA631951) | gut metagenome | biome: gut microbiome; feature: rumen; material: fiber-attached | host: Bos | place: Iran: Karaj | collected 2018-10
CTCTCTTTACTCTTTTCACAGAATAAAAATGTCCGTCATACAATTGGTATTTCGTACGATCATCGCATAAATACATGTTTCTATTTATAAAAGAACGATTACCATAAATAATATTTCTTACTATAGTCGGAGTTATTCTCCAACTATCACTTAATCGTAATTTATCCTCTTTTCGTTCTTCAAACTGATCGTACATGTATCTCGGAACTATACGATACATTCCTGACCTGTGAAATATTCCCCATGCGATATGACGGCATCTCCATAGCATGCGATCATACGTATGAACTTCTGAGAACGTCGTCGGATATCCTCTTTTCCCTTCACTAACCAAAGTATCTGCAATTGTAGGAAATACTATTTCTTCTCGAGTATACTTAAGTCCCTGATCTCTCAAAAACTCACTTTTGCTTATCGTATCAACTAATTTCTCAAAAATTTCTTTTTTATAAAAGCTGCCTTCTACCTGAGATGCAATGATGTCATCTCTTCCCATTTCATTCATGATGTAATATAGTTGTCCATCCTTTAAAGCTTTATTCCCTGGCCACCACTGAGACTGTTCTTTTATGATGTGCCTTTGAAAACCAGCGTCATATCTCGAAATATAATCTTCAATTCCATGCTTTACATACATATCATTTGATGCATGTAGGATATAATAATCAAAATCCATTATATTGCTCATAAATATGAAATTAGATATGTGCACATCCATAAGTGCTCCATCGCCCCAATCTACATAAAAATGAGCTGGGTTTAGATACACATCTGTAAAATTCTTTTTATGAAGTTGGTAAAAACGTTCAAATTCATCGCCAAACTCCTTGGAAGCGTGAATTACTATAACAATATCTGGGACAAATTTTTTAAAGTTGTTTACCTGGTCCAATACTACTTCTGGCTGTTCGTGTACTGGGATAGACGCTACAATTCTCATATTATCTGCTCATTCTCTTAAATTCGTTTATATTTCGGGGATTCACAATAGACTGCCAGCGTTTAACCAGCAATATAAAGGCACTGATTACTTTTTTATATATTTACATCATAAATGTGTCCCTCAGATTATCTCTCTGTATCTTACTAAAACACTTATGCAACCTGTTTACTAATAAATGGGAATTACTACCGGAATCGGCATTACTGAAAAAAATAAGTATCGCGGTACTTCAAGCACTGATGATACTCACTAATGCTGTTCCCCTCTAACAATACTTCTATGCTATTGGATGATGGATTTTCCTGACGTCATCCACATTTTTGCTTATGAATAATTGATATGAATCCTCTCTGGAAACTTTGTCTCACAAAGTGTACTTTGTGAGACAAACACAAATCATATAGTATTACAATTTGATTGCACTTTTTCGCTAACATATTAATTGTCACACGTTTATTGCACATTGTCAAATATTTGGATGAAAATTTTTGTTTTTGCGTCACGTAAAAAGGATGGCTTTTCGCCATCCTTTAATACCTCCGAAATGGGGTCTGACCCCATATGCTTTATTCATAAACAACCGACCAATCTCGAAAACAAAATTGTAACATTTCCTGTAAAGCGGTCTGACCCGCTGTTTCAGTGTTCAAAAATAATCATTTTATGCTCTCAACTACATTTGAAGACACAAATGAAAGCTCTGTTTCTTCCCCCTGATCAAGTATACTCAAAAGGCGGCATGCAGGACCTGTAGGATGAGTACGCCCTAGTTCCCAAGCCTCGACCGTTTTTTTAGACACGCCCATGTAATTTGCAAAAACAGTCTGGGTCATGCCTGCTTTGTTTCGAATATTCTTAATTTGACTGTTTGAATACTTAGTAATGGGTGCTATTACAAACACAGTCTTCTTAGCTTTACCAATTCCTTTTTCGTAATCTATAGCTTCCTGTAATCCATCACGTAAATCTTCAAATAATGAACTCATGATTTGTCCCTCCTGTTTTTTGCAGCCTCATCTTTAAGGGATTTAACAAGTTTCTTAAGCATTTTTTTTCATTTTGTGTTAGATTATCTTGCTCATCTTTTGTGAAAGCCGTAATTAGATAAATAACCTCATACTCTTCAAAATCAGTATAGCAAACCCTTACACTTCCACTCTTTCCTTTATTTTCCAAAGGAAACCTTACTTTTCGTATTCCTCCAGTGCCTTCCATCACCGGTCCCGATTGTGGATCTTTAGTAGCAATAATTGCAGAGCAGTTAATTCTTCATCGGTCAATCCGATTTCTTTCCATCTTTTTGTAAAAAGCGGAACTTCTATAAATGTCCTGCTTAACATATAATCTTCTATTCTCATACTTATAATATATCCTACATTGTAGGGTGTCAATATGGTCATATTTGAACTACCCTTTCCGACGTGGAGTAGTCGGTGAGGGTAGTTCATCTTCAACAGGAAGACAGTAGTATGCATAGATAAAGTTCAGCGCTTTAAAGAATTGGTGAAAAAATATAGTTTTAAATGGATGATGGAAGCCTCCGCTTTATTTAGGAGCGGAGACTTCTATCATACGATCTTTAAAAGGAATATGTTCTCTGACATCTAACGATGGATTAAGATAGTTCTCTAATACAGTTATTTTTGTATTTATTTCATCATAACAGTCCTTACAGAAGTCTTTAGATAAGCTAGCATCCATTCCTGTTTTTAATATATCTTCTATGGATATATCTTTTCCCTTACCATTCACTGATGTTGTGTGTTCGCCCCAATACGTGCTGCTATAAGTAATGTCATATGCCGGAGCTAGTTTCCATCCGTATTGGTCGGTGTGCATGAAAGAAAAGTTTTTGGTGTGATCATCTTGATTATGGGCAACAACGTTAAAGGTCATGATTCGATATAACTGTTCTTTATCCAATTTTGCGTCTTTCGTAAGTGCGCGTGTTAATTTAAAAAATGTTTCATAATCACATGATGGAGCTCGATAATCTGCTTCCAAAAGGGCAGCAAATGTGATAGTGAATATTTTTTCTTCATGACTTCTGTCAAATCTTTCTGTTTTAAAATATCCTTCACATTCAGAAGAAGGAATCAAAGCTGTTTCCGTCATGGTTATACCGCAATCTTTGGCGCATAATGAATAATCATATTCACGCTTGCCACTTATTTCAGGATCATTTTTGGATGGAAATTTAACTATCCACTGGCGGTTATCCTCTGAAAGAAATATTTTGGGTCGTGTTCCTCCACTTGAACCCCCCATCTTATACAGAATATCTAATTGGTCTGAGGTTTTGGATGAAAGAATATTTTCACATTCTTTTGCAATTGTATCGAAATCTAATCCTGCATTCCTATAATCAAAATCGGTTTCTTTGGATGGTATATATTCAAGCGCTCCCATCCCGTTTTTTCCAACATATGCCAGTCTGTCCAATGTAGTTATTTCACTTTTTTTTATACCGATTGATTCTAAATATCTGTCTAGGAGTAATTGTCCCCAACTATCAGGAAGACTATCCGCAAAAACACCGAATAATCCACCAAAACGTTCTAAAGCTCTTTCATGTGGGACAAAAACATCATTTCGTAGAGGTAATGAAAATGGACTGATTGAAAAACCATTTTTTTGCCATTCACCATCATATTGAAAAGCTATTCTTTTATCAGGAGTTTCTGCAAGTATTCCCACACGCCTCCCGTGATAATATACTTCTAATGTTTTATTTGTTTGCATTTATAACCTCTTCGATGCTACTATAAACCGGCTTTGTAAACAGATTATTAATTTCCTGTATCAATCCTAGCTCCATTGTTAGTTTTATAAAGGATTCAAGTGATATCTGACCTGTTTTTTCAAATTTACGAAGTGTAGCATAACTTACATTACTTCTTCCGGCGAGCTCTTTTTGTGTGATTTTTTTTCTTTTCCTTATATTTTTAATCTTGTTAGCAAGTTTTAATGCTACATCAGAAGGGGTATCCCATAAATAGTCTATATTATCCATGATTCTTTGTCCTTTCATTTGCTATTATTATAGCAATAATGCGCAAATAAAGCAAAGAATTGATATTATAGTAGCATTTTATAGGAGAAAGCAAAAAGACGTATATCTGTAAAAAATTATCAATTCGTCAGTGTATAAGATACCAAATTTCTGATGAAATTCAGGAATCTATACTATCTTCGAAATTATAGTTAAGTCTATGCAGCCTTCGATAAAAAGTTGCTCTTGACACGCCACACATTTTTGCAGCATCGTCTGCAGTGATCAGGTTATCATGATACATTTCATATGCTTTCCAAAATTCATCAGTTAGAGGTAACTCTTTTGCTCCAAACTTAACTCCTCTTGCTTTTGCGGCAGCTATTCCCTCTGCTTGCCTGATCCTTATATTATTCCTCTCATTTTCTGCCACAAAGGATAGTAGCTGTAATACAATATCAGAAATAAATGTTCCCAAAAGATTCTTATCTTTACGAGTATCCAAAAGTGGCATGTCCAAAACTACTATATCTGCTTTCAAAATCTTGGTAATATATCTCCATTGTTCCTGAATATCAATATAGTTACGTCCAAGCCTGTCAATGCTTAGTACAAACAACGCATCTCCCTCGTTTAGAATACTAATAAGAGTTTGATATTGAGGCCTTTCAAAATTCTTACCAGACAATTTGTCAACAAATATGTTTGAAGATTCTACTCCTTCCTTTGTTAAAGCTATTATTTGGCGGTCCTCATTTTGGTCCTTAGAACTAACGCGAGCATAGCCATATATTTTTCCCATATTAGTCTTCTCCTTTTAATGCACAAAGGATAGTAATATCAAAATAAAACCAGTCATGTTACAGTTTTGAGGCATTAGTAAAAACCTTTCATAAATTACTTCTTATTTCCAAGTACTTGCGCAAGTAGTGGTGGAAAAATGGGCGTGAATTCGCCTAGACAGCTTATATGCTGCAAAAATGTGTTCTAGAAAAAGCACAGGAAGTATATTAACACTTAATTTAGTTGAAGTATAGATGTAAAATTCTTAAGATTTTCTGTATATCGCAATAATATTCAGAAAAATACGTCTTATGATACTAAATCTTTTATTATCACATATACTGCATTATAAGTTTTCTCATCAAGACCAGACAGCATGTCCATGAGATCAGTTTTATTAGAATCTCTCTCTTTTTCAGAAAAGGTCTTAAAAAAGGTTTCCGGAGTAACATTTAAATATTCACATATTTGGAAGAAGTTCTGAATTGTAGGAAAAGATCTAAGATTTTCTATATTATTGATATAGCCTGGATTCTGGCCAAGTTCAAGACTCATTTTGCGCGCAGAAACTTTAGCTTTTTTTCGAAGTTCACGAAGCCTTATTGCCATTTTTTCACCCATTTCATCAGCATATGCCATCTGATCATCCCCCTTAGAAGTGAAATATCAAAAAGTACACTTTATTGGATTATAACATGTTTTTTGTGCTAATATCTTTCATCACATCAAAAAACTTTGAATATAATTTAATAGACAAGATCGTCAAAAAGACCTTGAAACGTAAGTAAATACGCCTCAAGGTCTTAATTATATTCATATTCTAATCACTATTCTCAGATTGTCTCAAGCTCAGCTGCAATTGCGTCGAGGAACTCCTCAGATCCAAGCTTTACAGGATTTGGAAGTGATGTGATAAGAGCAAGGTCGCCTGTCATACGGCCTGATTCAATAACTGAAAGTGTAGCCTTCTCAAGTCTATCTGAAAACTCCATAAGCTCCTTGATATTATCAAGTTCTCCTCTTTTTCTAAGAGCACCTGTCCAGGCAAATATAGTAGCTACAGGGTTAGTCGATGTAGGCTCGCCCTTAAGGTACTTGTAATAGTGTCTCTGAACTGTTCCGTGAGCAGCCTCATATTCGTATACTCCACTTGGAGATACCAGAACTGAAGTCATCATTGCAAGAGATCCAAAGGCTGAGGAAACCATATCACTCATTACATCGCCATCATAGTTCTTGCAGGCCCAGATAAATCCGCCTTTAGACTTCATTACTCGAGCTACAGCATCATCGATAAGTGTATAGAAATAAGTGATTCCGGCTTTCTCGAAATCTTCCTTAAATTCCTTCTCATAAATCTCATCAAAGATATCACGAAATCTTCTATCGTATGTCTTACTGATAGTGTCCTTTGTTCCAAGCCACAGCTCTTTTTTCTCAGAAAGAGCATATTTAAAGCATGCTCTGGCAAAGCTCTCTATGGAAGCGTCCTTATTATGTATGCCCTGGATAATACCAGGCTCTGTGAACTCATGAATAGTCTCTCTTATCTCTGTTCCGTCGGCACCGGTAAATACAAGCTCGGCCTTGCCTGGGCCAGGGACTCTGATCTCAACATTCTTGTACACGTCACCATAAGCATGTCTTGCAAGAGTGATAGGGCTCTCCCATGTTCTTACATTAGGTTCAATTCCCTTTACCATTATAGGTGTACGGAAAACTGTTCCATCAAGGATGGCTCTAATAGTTCCATTAGGGCTCTTATACATCTTTTTAAGGCTATATTCCTTGACTCTCTCATCGTTTGGAGTAATTGTTGCGCACTTAACTGCAACACCGTATTTAAGGGTAGCATTGGCACTGTCAACAGTTACCTGATCATCAGTCTCATCTCTGTGTTTAAGGCCAAGATCATAGTATTCGCTCTTAAGATCCACATAAGGCAGAATCAGCTTATCCTTGATGAGCTGCCACAGAACTCTTGTCATCTCATCCCCATCCATCTCAACAATCGGTGTTGTCATCTGAATTTTTCCCATTCCATCCTCCTGTAAACATTTCTGCGTAAATATCGATACATATATATTTTTATACATAGACAGGTATCTGATAATAAGCATATGTCTGGAAATCCGATTTGATGCTTGCATCATCAGAGGATTTCGCAGACATATGCGCTTATCAGATGCCGTCCTTATAAATTACTCATACATTTCAAGCAGTCCCTTGTCCAACATATTCTCATATGCATTTATCATATGCTGATTGGCAAGTTCTTCTGCCTTGTCAGGGTTATTCTCCTTGATAGCCTCCATGATGAACTTATGCTCAACATTGGATACTGCACCTCTGCTGCTTGAAAGAGTCTTCTGTCTGACTCTCAGTACATAGCTATGATAATCCTTGAGAAGATGCTCCAGCATCTTGGAATTACATGCTTCATACAAAATAGTATGGAATCTGTTGTCAAGCTCTGCCATCTGTTCCATATGGCCTCTTGCAGCGTGAAACTCAGCAAGATAGATGACCTCTTCCATCTCTTCAAGCTGTTCCTTGGTAATGTTCTCACAGGCCCATCTTGCACATAATCCCTCAAGCTTGGACCTGATCATATAAATATCCCTGATATCCTTGACCTTGATACCGGTAACATAGGCTCCCTTATTAGGGATGATCTGAATAAGTCCTTCAAGCTCGAGCTGCCTGAAGGCTTCTCTTACAGGAGTTCTGCTAACGCCAAGCTCCTGGCCGATAGCAACCTCCTTAAGTTCTTCATGATCCTTGTATTTACCATTTAAGATATCTTCTCTTATTCTGTGAAATACTCTGCCACGCAGTGAATATTTGTCAGTTACTTCTTCTTTTAGATCGCTATTTCCCATATTAGTCCTCTGTAGTCTTGCGACTTACTATTTCTCCCTCTCTGACAATGATGCCAAGTTCTTCGCTGACTTTATCTATCTCTCTGACAAGTTCATTGTCTGTCATAACGGTTACTCGTCCGCCGGCATATTCTGCATCCACCCACTTTTTTATACTGGTAACAAGTGGTGATGTCTTGGACAGTACATGCTCATCCTTTAATTTATAGTGAACATTTATCCAATGAGCAATTCCTGCAAGTCCGGATGTATTCGAAACTGCGCTTACAGGTGGCCTTCTGAGGAACTTCTCAGTATCAAAGATATTGTAAATCTCTTCATTTTTGAGAAGTCCATCTGCATGGATTCCTGCCCTTGTAACATTAAAGTTCTTACCAACAAAAGGCGTATTAGCAGGAACAGTAAATCCGATTTCTTTTTCATAATACTCAGCCAGATCTGTTATCACCTGAGTATTCATGCCATTAAGAGTACCCTTGAGCTGTGCATACTCAAATACCATAGCTTCAAGTGGTGTATTACCTGTTCTCTCACCGATTCCAAATAATGAAGTATTAACAGAGGAGCAACCATAAATCCAGGCAGTTGTTGAATTAGTTACCGCCTTGTAGAAGTCATTATGTCCATGCCACTCAATAAGCTCACTTGGAACACCGGCGTTTGTGTTGATCGCATATATGATTCCCTGTACGCTTCGTGGAATAACCGCACCAGAGAAGTTTACACCATATCCCATTGTGTCACAAGCTCTTACTTTAATAGGAATCTTGTATTCATCCTTGAGTTTCATAAGCTCAAGGCAGAAAGGAACAACAAATCCAAAAATATCTGCTCTTGTAATATCTTCCAGGTGGCATCTGGGACTGATACCTGCCTCAAGACACGAACGAACAATACTAAGGTAATGGTCGAGAGCCTGCCTTCTTGTCATCTTGAGTTTCAGGAAGATATGATAATCTGAACAGGATACCAGAATTCCGGTTTCTTTCATTCCCATAGATTTAACCAGTTTGAAATCCTCCTCACTGGCTCTTATCCAGCTGGTTACTTCCGGGAACTCATAACCTCTTTCCATACATTTATACGCAGCATCACGATCGCTCTTACTATATAAAAAGAACTCACTCTGGCGGATCATACCATTAGGACCGCCAAGTTCATGAAACATATCATAGATATGAACAATCTGATCAGTTGTATAGGGGGCTCTGGACTGCTGACCATCTCTGAAGGTGGTATCAGTTATCCAAATCTCCTTGGGCATATTGTGAGGAACGATTCTGTCGTTAAAAGGAATCTTTGGTACTTCCTCATATGGAAACATATTTCTGAATACATTTGGCCTCTCAACATCGTCAAGAATATACATATGCTCTTCAATCTGGAGCAGATTATTCTTGTCATTCATAGTGACAGGTCGATTTTGGAATGTGTTATTATCCTGCATAATATTTTTCCCCGTAATATCGAAAAATTGTTCGTTGGGTATAATTGTATACAATCATACCATTCATGTCAACGTGGTAAAGTTATGCAGTTAATTGACTTTTTTTCACCATTTTGTATTAGACTGTAAAAAGAAAAAAGCGGTCTGCAATTCACTTGCAAACCGCCTTTATTAGAATTTGTTTTTCCTGTCAAAATACTTCTTCATTTCTTCAAGAGGTTCAGGCTTAGCGTATAGATACCCTTGAATATAGTCAAAGCCCCTCTCCATCGAATACTGGCTTTGAGCCTCATCCTCAACACCTTCTACCAGGGTGATGAAACCATTTTTCTTAAATACCTCTATCATATAAGTCATGATGTCATCCATTCTCTCATCATCAATCGACTTATATAATAATGTCTTATCAAACTTGATAGTCTTTACAGGACAATTCATTACTCTTTCAAATGAAGAATATCCCGTTCCAAAATCATCCAGATAAAAATGAATTCCTGCCTTGGTAAGAGAATTCATATTCTCGTTAGCCATTTCATAGTTCTCAAACATTGCAGATTCTGTTATCTCAAATCTGATCCTGGATACATTAAAATCATATCTTTCAATGATATCCATAAGGTCATAATAAGCGTTCTTGTGAGAAATTTCTCTTGAAGAAACATTTATGGAAATAGCATCAAAATCATAAAACTCATCAAACTCAACTATGGCTTTGCACACCTTATTGAGAACTATACAGGTGATAGCATGGATTGTTCCGCTTTCTTCTGCTATAGGTATAAATCTGTCAGGACTAATAAGCTTCTCTCCAAGCCTAAGTCTTGTAAGAGCCTCCGCCGCCTTGAAATTTCCGGTTTCTACGCTGTATATAGGCTGGGCATACACTACAACCCTTTCATCGTCGAGATCTAATCTGTTACGTATATCTTCAAGAGCGACAGCAATATCATATTCTTCAATAAACTCATTAAAGTCGCCAGGTTTTGTAACATAGAAATGGCTGCTGTTCTGATTTTTGAAGCGCCTGGAAATGTATTGGAAGTACTGCCTGCATTTGGTGGATGTCTCAAGTTCCGGATAGACTTCTCCTGAAATCATGACATAGTTGATAGGGACGCTCATATCCGCCCTGGCACCGTCAAGAACACCTCTAATATTGTTGATGACACTTGTAAATTTCTGGTAGTCATCTACTCTGGTAACAGCTATAAATCTGTTCTCCGCTACCCTGAACAGAGTAACCCTTGGCTTTATAGCTTCCACTGCTCTGCATATAGAAACAGCCTTCATAAATATATCATCGACATTATTTCCAAAGCTTTCTACATTAGGATATTTTAGATCAATATAGCTAATATAGAATTTTCTTTTTCCTATGTATTTGTCCACATAAGACAAAAGACCATATTCATTTTGGCTTCCGGTCAGGTCATCATACGGATTTGAATGGAACAGGACATATCCGAGAGCAAATACAGGCACATAACTCATTGCCATAAATATAGAATGAAATTTGTCAATCGACAGAATTTGGAACAGTAAAAAACATATTTCTATAGGAACACAGATGATAACTGCATGCCATATGACCCTTGCAACATTTGATCTGTTGCTGAGAGTTGCATTAAAGCAAATGACCGCGCAAACAATACCTGCTCCGCTATAGTACTTAACAAAATGCGATATATCGATTCCATCAACCTCAAATGAATAAAAGTGTCTGGCTGCAATCTCGATTATCACGCCAGCAATATACACCACTGATAAAAGCGTATACATCATGATAAACTCTTTACGCTGCGCTCTCCTGACGATCGACATCATATTCACATATGAAAAGATGCAGAACAGTATTCCATTATATAAGATCAGGAATATCAGAAGCTGTCCCATAAAAAGATAGCGATTAAAATACAGGTCAGGATTATTTGCTACATGAACTATAGAGATCTGGATCAGTATTGCAGCAATAGAAATAATTATTCCCCCAAAAATATACTTAAAAACATATGTCTTCTTGGGCTTGGTGTACAAAAACAGCATCAAGATAAGGCCTGCCATAATGAGGCCCGCAATCTCACCTATATAGTTATATGAAATAAACATATTCTCATCCATATTTTCATATTATCATAAAACCGATAATTTAATATTAAATAACTATAAATAATTAATGTAATAAAGGCTCTGCGCTAATACGCAGAGCCCTTTGTAATAATAATTATTATTCTTCTGAATTTGCGGCTGCAACCTTATCTGCTCTTGCCTCTACTTCTTTGGCCTGAACGTCTGAAGGAGCCTGCTCATATCTGTTGAATTCATACTCAAAATCACCGCTTCCACCTGTCATGGAACGAAGCTGTGTACAATATCCAAAGAGCTCCATCATAGGAACCTCAGCTTCGATAACCTGTTTGCCGGTAAGTGAAGGATTCATTCCAAGTACACGCCCTCTTCTCTTGTTAAGATCTCCCATTACGTCACCGGTGTAGTTATCCGGAACAGTAACCTTGAGGGATACAATTGGTTCAAGAAGAACAGGAGTTGCATCCATAAAGCCTTTCTTAAATGCATTAGATGCAGCTACCTTGAAGGCCATTTCAGATGAATCTACAGGGTGGTAAGAACCATCATAAAGAGTAGCCTTAACACCTACTACAGGATAAGCTGCAAGAGGTCCTCTAAGGACTGATTCAGCAATACCTTTTTCTACTGCAGGGAAGAAGTTCTTGGGAACTGCTCCTCCTACAACCTCCTGATCAAATTCATAGGACTTGGTAACATCACCAAGAGGAGCAAAACGCATCTTAACATGTCCATACTGTCCATGTCCGCCTGTCTGCTTCTTGTACTTGTACTCAACATCCGAATTCTTACGAATAGTTTCTCTAAATGCAACCTTAGGCTTGGTTAGATCAATAGCAACCTTATATACATTGAGAAGCTTACTCTGAATAACTTCAAGATGCATATCGCCCATTCCATACAGGAGTGTCTGGCGGTTCTCAGCATCATTGACAACCTTAAGTGTCTGATCTTCAGCAGCAAGCTTGGCAAGAGACTGCGCAATCTTGTCGATATCGCTCTTATTCTGTGCATGATATCTCATATATGTATATGGAGTAGAGATATCCATCTTAGCATACTGAATAGGGTTAGCCTTGGTTGAAAGAGTATCTCCTGTGGAGATATCAAGCTTCTGCAGAGCTCCAAGATCGCCGGCATGAAGCTCAGGAACCTCTGTAGCCTTATTGCCCTGAAGGACATAGAGCTTACCGATCTTAACCTCAGTTTCCTTATTTGCAATATACATAACATCATCGGGTTTGATGACACCTGATCTAACCTTGATAAGTGAATACTTACCGATAAACGGATCGATCATAGTTTTAAATACAAAAGCAGTCTTTGGCTTGGAGAAGTCAAAGTCAGCTTCAAAAATCTCGTTAGTACTCGTATTGATACCAGCCATCTTACGATTCTCAGGGCTAGGCATATACTTGACGATATCATCAAGAAGTGTATAAATACCCTGACAAAGAGTACTTGAACCCATCTCTATAGGTACAATAGTTCCGTCACAAACATTAGAACGTACAGCAGCTCTGATTTCTGCCTCTGAGAAAGTATCTCCGTTAAAATATCTGTCCATGAACTCTTCAGAGGTCTCAGCTACAGACTCTATAAGAGTGTCTCTGCAAAGCTTTAAGTTAGCCTGGTTGTACTCAGGAACTTCACACTCAACAACCTCTTTGCCTTGCCATCTAAAGCCCTTTTCCTGAATAACGTTGACATAACCTACAAACTTCTCATTTTCACGGATAGGAAGGTTAAATGGCGCCATCTTCTTGCCATATTTATCAGTCATATCCTGCACAACCTGTCTATAGGAAACATCATCTATATCCATGTCCGCAACAAATACCATTCGCGGCAGTTTGTATTTCTCACATAATTCCCATGCTCTCTCGGTACCAACTTCGATACCTGCCTTGCCTGATACAACAATGATTGCTGCATCTGCTACACTCATAGCTTCCTCAACTTCACCGACAAAATCAAAGAAACCTGGAGTATCAAGAAGGTTTATCTTGTGTCCGTCCCATTCAAGCGGAATAGTTGATGTGCTGATTGAAATATGTCTCTTCTGCTCTTCTTTATCGAAATC
>JAEEGL011929391.1_pt1 | contig 13215 bp, 11 predicted proteins | sample 9134231 | NCBI WGS metagenome assembly JAEEGL01 (sample SAMN16246548, study PRJNA631951) | gut metagenome | biome: gut microbiome; feature: rumen; material: fiber-attached | host: Bos | place: Iran: Karaj | collected 2018-10
AGCGTCAGAGACAGCGGCCTTACGAACTCCTCGATGACCATGAGCGGGAATATGAACGCTACAGGTTTCAGGAGATGCTTGAAGAACCCCGGTCCGCCCGCCTCGCGCACGCCCGCGATCTGCGTCACGAAGAACACGACGACCGCCAGGCCGAGCGGGAAGTTTATGGAACTCGTAGGCGCAGCCAGCCCCGGGAAGTGGCCCGAAAGCGGTAGGAGCCCCGAATAATTGCTGAGAAGGATGTATATGAACAGCGAAGATACCACCGGCAGATATTTTCTGCAGGCGTACTCGCCCATTACGTCCGTAAAGAATCTGCGCTGGACGTCCACGATAATCTCGAAGATGTTCTGAAGGCTCCTCGCCTTAGGCACCATCTGAAGATTTTTGCCCGCGATATACGCCCCCACGCAGAGTATGAGCGTGATCATTAGGCTCGTGAACATCTGGCTTGTAAATGTAAAAGATCCGATCGTAAACATATCGACTCCCAGGTTCTGCTGTACTGTTCCGGTCAGAAATCGGCCCGCCTGATGACCGAATTCACCGAATATACTTTTCCGGCGACGCTCAGGGCCACAGCCGCGGCGATTATGCATGCCGAAAAGTCAAACGGTATAATATTCCTCGCGAAATAAACCGCGAAAAGCGTAGCGGCGTTGATCGCCCAGCTCGCGATCATCCGCTTAAGCACCATGTTTCCGCTTACAGCCGCGTCGGCGTTTGCCTCATCCTTGATGATCTTCTTCCAGAGGATCGCGTACTTCAGATATCCCACGATCCATCCGAACGCCCCGCCCGCTATAGCGCCGTATACGTATTCCATTAAACCTCCGAAGCCGCTTTCGGCTTCACTGATATAACCTGCAAACTATATACCAAGTCCGCGTCAGCCGCAAATGGCGGGCATGCGATCCCGAAGGATCTCCACCATGCGCTCGCACGCGTGTCCGTCGCCGTAAGGGTTTACGGCATGAGCCATCGCGTTGTATTCGGATTCGTCCGTGAGCAGCCTCTTCATCATCGAATAGATCTCGTCCCTGTCGACGCCGGCGAGCTTTACGGTTCCGGCCTCTATCGCCTCCGGGCGCTCCGTCTCGCGGCGAACCACGAGCACAGGCTTTCCGAGCGAAGGAGCCTCCTCCTGCATTCCGCCCGAGTCGGTAACGATGAAATACGACCTGGCCATCAGGTTCACGAACGGCTGGTAGATGAGAGGCTCTATGAGGTGAACTCTCTCCGCGCCGCCCAGCACTTTGTCGGCAGTCGCGCGCACCTTAGGATTGAGGTGCACCGGATAAACTATCTCGACGTCGTCGAATTCCTCCGCGATCATGCGGATCGCGCCGAATATGTGCTCCATGTTCTCGCCGAGATTCTCGCGGCGGTGGCACGTAACGGTTATAACGCGCCTGTTTTCGAAATCGAGGTTCTTAAGCGTCTCGTCCCCGAACTCGTACGGCTTGCCCGCGACCTCGAGCAGCGCGTCGATCACGCTGTTGCCCACGATGAATATCCTGTCGTCGGAAACGCCCTCGCGCAGGAGATTCTGCCTGTTGCGCTCCGTCGGCGCGAAGTGGATGTCCGCGATGTGCCCCGTGAGCACTCTGTTCATCTCTTCCGGCCACGGAGAATACTTGTTGTACGTCCTGAGACCCGCCTCGACGTGTCCGACCTTTATCTGCTGGTAGAACGACGCGAGCGCCGCCGCGAACGTCGTAGTTGTGTCGCCGTGAACGAGCACGATGTCCGGACGCTCTTTTATAAGCACTTCCTCGATGCCCGTAAGCACGTTCGCCGTGATCATGCTGACCGTCTGGTTGGGCTTCATTATGTTGAGATCGTAGTCCGGCACCAGGTGGAAAAGATCGAGGACCTGGTCGAGCATCTCCCTGTGCTGCGCGGTTACGCAGAGCACAGCCTCGATGCCTTCCGCTTCCTTGAGGCGCTTAACGAGCGGCGCCATCTTGATCGCCTCCGGCCTTGTGCCGAATACTGCCATTACTTTCATTCTATAAACTCCTCGCCTGTAATATCCTTAACCGTTATCGCCTGATATTCGGCCGTTTTTTTCATATCTGAAACGGTCTGATTCGGTTTTGCATCATCTGTTTCGTTTATGATGTCCTCGACGCGCGTTACGTTCTGCTCATCGGACGCCTTGTCCTCTATCGAGCCGATGCGCTCGTTGACGTGGATCACGTCGCCCGGCTTGTAGTCCTCCGGCACCCTGATGTGCGGAACCATCGAGTTCGCGTCCGTCAGGAACACGAGGATGTACATCGCCGTTATCGCGATCAGTCCGAACGTCTCGACGAAAAGGTCGCGAGTGAACAGTACCGAAGCGACGCCCATCATGCCGCTGATGCCGTAGAGCATCATTACGGTGCGGCGCTGGCCGAATCCCGCGGCCATGAGCCTGTGGTGGAGGTGGCCCTTGTCGGCCTCCATTATCGGCCTGTGGTTAACTATGCGCCTGAAGATCGCGAAGCCGGTGTCGAAGATCGGAAGTCCGAGCACTATTACCGGGATGATCATCGCGAACACAGTCGCGCCTTTTGTAGGGCCGATTATCGTAAGCGTCGCCAGCATATACCCCAGGAACAGCGAGCCGCTGTCGCCCATGAATATCTTCGCCGGGTGGAAGTTATACTTCAGGAAGCCGCACGCCGATCCCGCCACCGCGAGCATCGCGAGAGCCGCGATATACGAGCCGTGGATGTACGCGGTGTACGCTATGCACAGAGAAGCGATAGCGGACACTCCCGCCGCGAGGCCGTCCAGACCGTCTATCAGATTTACCGTGTTGGTTATGCCGACGATCCAGATAACGGTTATGAGGAAGCATACAACGCCCGGAAAATAACTGTGCGTGTCGCCGAAGAACGTTCCGAAGTGGTTGGTTACGAATTCGATCCGGATGCCGAAAGCGAACGCGACGCATGCCACGCCGATCTGTCCCAGGAACTTGACCTTCGCGGGCAGATCCTTCAGGTCATCCACTACTCCGAGTATGTATATGAGCACTCCGCCGGCGAGAACGCCGTACAGCTTCGAGACCGGCTGATACAGCATGTAGATGTGCGGTCTGCTGTTGAAGTACTCCGTAAGCATAGGCACTGACACGAATATCGCGATCAGCATCGCTATGAGCGCCGCCGCCGCGATCGCCATGCCGCCGAAGCGCGGTATCGGCTCCTTGTGCATACGCCTGTTGTCTTTAGGAATGTCGACCGCTCCTATCTTCGGAGCCAGCCTGATGGCGACCGGCGTGAGCGCTATCGCTATCAGAAGCCCCGCGAAGAACGGCAGAAACAAACTCATGTAAAAACTCATGTCAAATAATCCGTCCCGGCCGCGATCCGGCGGTCATCGGGACTTAATCCCCCAGCATTACAACTCTCATTCCGGCCTCGGCGAGTATATCGCGCGCCATATCGTCCGGATACCCCTGTTTTACAACTATGCGCCTTATACCGGCGTTTATTATCATCTTCGCGCAGATCACGCACGGCTGATGCGTCACGTAGATAGTTCCGCCCTCGATGCTGAGTCCCAGCGTAGCAGCCTGGATTATCGCGTTCTGCTCGGCGTGGAGCGCTCTGCAGAGCTCGTGGCGCTCGCCGGAAGGCACTCCCAGCTTTTCGCGCAGGCAGCCGCCCAGTTCCTCGCAGTGCGCGATGCCGCGCGGCGCTCCGTTGTAACCCGAAGCGATCACGTGCTTATCCTTGACTATAACGGCTCCTACCTGACGGCGCAGGCACGTGGAGCGTGTCGCCGCGAGTTCGGCCATCTGCATGAAATACTCATCCCAGCTAGGTCTTTTACCCATTGTCTTACCTCCGCTATTCCGCGTTCGCGAGCATAGTATCCTCGTCGAAATAAACCTCCACGAGATAGAGGCCCTGCGGCGGCGCAGTGTGCCCCGCGTTCTGACGGTCCTTGCTCTCGATGATGTGCGGCACCGCAACAGGGTGGATCTTGCCGGTGCCGACGTCCACAAGCGTTCCGGTTATTATACGCACCATGTTGTACAGGAATCCGTCTCCGACTATCTCGATCTCGACGTCTCTGCAGAACTTATCGTTTTCGAGATATTCCCTGCATTTAACGTCGAGCTTATGGACCGTGCGCTGCATCGATTTCTTCCAGTCGCTGCCCGCGGACTGGAAGCACGCGAAGTCATGCGAACCGACGATGAACTTCGCCGCCTCTTTCATCTTGGTGATGTCGAGCGGCCTGCGCACCTGATAGAAGTAGTTGCGCTTGAATATATCGTCTTCCTCGCAGTTTCTGATCTTGTATACGTACTTTTTCCCGACGGAATTGAAGCGCGCGTGGAATTCCGGGTCGACCTCCTCCGCGGACAGGATCCTTACGTCCCCGACCGTCTGGGAGTTCATGCCGCCGTACAGGCTGTTGTTGGCCGCGTACATGATCTTTTCCGTAGGTATGCCGAACTCGCCGCTGAACGTCGCGCGCTGCCCGTAGGCGTGCACGCCGGCGTCGGTACGGCTTGTTCCGTTAAGCTGGATCTCCGTGCCGCAGATCGTGGTGAGCGCCCTCTCGAGCTCGCCCTGCACGCTGCGCTTGTCCGGCTGGCGCTGCCAGCCGCAGAAATCAGTGCCGTCGTATTCTATGGTAAGTAAAATATTTCTCATTTAAATCTCCGTTATTACGAAACCAGAGGTACTCCCGCGGTTCCTACTCCCTGGCAGAGTTCGAAATCCCTGACAGCGAGATTGAATTTCAGCATCGCGTTTGCGAGGTTCAGCTGAGCGCTGTACGATCCGAGCTGAGCCTGCTGAACGGCTGTGAGCGTGCAGTATCCCGAATTGTACTGGAGCTGCACGAGGCGTGCCGTCTCCTTAGCGTTTTCAGCGCTTACCTTGCCCGACTGGACTTCCTGATAAGCCTGCATCATGTCCTGATACTTGCCGGTTACGTCGATCCTGATAACGTCAGGCTCCATCGCGTACGCGAGCGCCGCGCCGGAAACCTGATACTGACCCTTGATGTATGTCGCCGAGTTCGACGGATAATCCTTTACGGAATTGAAGCTGAGTTCGGCCATGTCGAGGTTGTACGCCGCGCCGGTGATCTCGAGACGGTTCGCGAGAGCGCTTGCGATCGCTTCGTCCAGAGTTACCTTCGGCAGCTCAACGCTGTCCACTTTGTCTGTGAGCGTTACCTTCTGCATGAGGTCGTATCCGCAGTAAAGGTTGAACGCCATCCTCATCTGATTCAGGCCCGCGAGCGCCTTCGCGTAGTTGTCGGTCGCCGTGTTCAGATCAGTCTGAGCCGAGAGCACCTCGAGCTTCGACGCTGTGCCGCGGTCGAACTTCTTTGCTACGCTGTCCGCGATCGCCTTTGTAACGTCCATGTTGTCCTTGGCGATCCTGGCGGTCTCCTCGAGATTTCTGAGCGTGAAATACTGCTCGTACGCCTCTCTCTGGAACTTTCCTACGCGCGCTTCATGGTTAGGCTCAACCATCGCCGTTGCGAACGTTCTCATCCTGCGGAGCATCTTCGAGGACGACGAGTCGTACGTCCAGTATGCCGCTCCTGCCAGAGCGCCGTACGTCTCAACGGCGTCTTCGAGCTGGATATAGTCGCTAGCCTTTTCGATAGCGCCCTGCGCTACCGACTGATCGGTCTTCTTCTGGAGCTCGAGCTGAGCCATAGTCGGGCTGTTCTCAAGCTTTTTGTACATGCCGTCGAGCGTCAGATTAATGTTCTCGCCGGTGAATACGACGTTCTTGTTTGCCGCGTCGAGGGCCGCCGTGTTGGTGGCGTTGATCGTCGTCGCCGCGGAAGCCGTAAGCGGAGCCGCCGCGATCATCGTCATCGCCAGAGCCGCCGCTGTCGCTATGCTGATCAATCTTTTCATGCTCTTCTTTTTTCCTGTCCTTTCATCCCTTGCAAGCTGTTCCCTTTTGTTGATGTCGGTCTTTATATTTCAGTTGTCTGAATCAGTTTTCGTCCGCTGCGGCGTCCCCGGACACCTCCGGTGCCTTCGCTGCTGCCGGCGTCTCTTCCCGGGCCGGTTCCCTGCGCTTCAGCGCGAGGTTTATCGCGATGCCCGTTCCGAGCAGTCCGTAGAAGACCGGCATCGTTGAAACGCTCGAGTCGTCTACGAGACCGGTGAACACGAAGCCCATAACGCCGAGGAAGATCCCCACTCCGGCGAACTCCATGAACGAGTCGTATCTGCGCCTGAAGTATACCTTAAAGCTCTGTACCGCATACATCACGATTATCGCCAGGAACGCGACTACCGAAATGAATCCGGTGTTTGTCCACATGCCCATGTACATGTTGTGAGGCTTGTCCACGATCATGTAGATCGGCCACCCCGCGTTGAGCTTTCCGACGTAGTCGTTGTGCGGGAACTCGAGGCAGTACATGTCGGCGCCGTAGCCGAAGATCATCGTATCCTTCATCATCGGTATCGTGCGCGACCAGATGTAGCCTCTGCCGGAACCGAAGTTCTGATTGTTCTCGAAGCCGACCGCCGGCACGTCAGTGAGCGGCGTGAGCTTTCCGAGCTCGTTCAGCAGGGCAACGCCCTCATTTCTTACCATGAACGCCCAGCTCTTTCCGGCCGTGTCGATCACGATGTAATAGTTATCGTTGTCGTCTACCGCAGGCTTGAAGGTGATGCCCTTGAACCTTTCGTCGGTTATTGCGTACGTGTAGCTCTCTCCGGTCGGCTCGATCGGGATGACCTCACCGTCCGTATCGAGGAGCATTACCGAAGTCGGATCCTCAGGAATCGTGGTAAACGTGCACTGATCGCCGTTCCAGCCCATGATTATGTCGTTGCCTTCCGTCTTCAGGAAATCCAGGTGGCCGACAGGCGAATCGATATCGCCGTCCGGCAACGCGTCAGCCGTTTCGACCGCCGCCGCCGGTTCGGATCCGCCGAGCACTCCCTTTACTTCAGGAAGCCATCTGTCCGCGGTGACCGCGCCGATCGCGACCGTTATAGCCAGCAGTACGATCACAGGCTTCCACCACTTTACGATGCGTGCGTTCAGGAGCACTACCGCGAGGATCACTACGACGAGCATTCCGAAGAATCCGCCCGAAGACGCCGATCCGATCAGGTTGAACAGAAGCAGCGCCCAGAGCGCGCCCCAGATGATCTTCTTCCAGACCGGTTCCTCTTTGCCGCGCATTACAGAGTTGATGAATATGACTCCGAAGAGCGGTATGAGAAGCGTCAGGTAGAACGATACGTAGTTGATGTTGTATACGGTCTGGTAGATCTGCCTGTTCTGGAACGTGAACTGGAAGAACTGCTGGCCGTTCGCCGCCGCCTGATCTATGAGGCTCCAGAGAGTCCCGTTCGAGGTCATGAAGTTCGGCGCTATCATCTTCTGGCCCGCGACCGTTCTGAAGAAGTCATGGTCGAGAGCCTGCGTAAGTCCGAGTATGCCTGCCATGGCGCTCGTCACGGCGAGCGGGTATACGATCCATTTTACGTTCTCTTCCGTGTTTACGGTGTTGATTATGTAGAACAGCACCACCAGATACGAGAGCAGAACCGCCGTTCCTTCGAACCTGTCGTTCCAGCCGAGCCACGCGAATTCCTTGTATTCGCTGAACGCGAACGACAGCAGGATCATTATCGCGTAGAGTCCTATCGGCCAGTAGTAGTTCGTGCGCTTTATCGCGAGCGACTGCGTTACGAACTTGAACAGCAGGAAGACGATCACCGCCACCGCGCAGATGATGATGAACACCATCTTGTAGTAGCTGAAGAAGTCTGTGAGCTGATTCGCGCCGCTGCTCCAGTAGAACTGATCCATCGGCCTCTCGTACGTCTTCATGCGCACGATCAGGAACACGATCGCCGTAAAGATCACCGCCGGTATCAGTCTTACCCAGTACGAGCTCTCGTCGATGCTTCCCGCGTATCCCATCTGGAACGCGTATCCCGGATCCTTGATCTTGTTCGGCTTCGGCATCGAGCTCCGGCTCTCCTGCCTGTCGGCCCTCTCTGCCTGCGGCTTCTGTGTTTTCTTGACTTTCTTTGCCATGTGGCTTTTCCCCTTTAATCGATATATGTCCGCGGCTCCGGCCGCGGCAGGCGTCTATTCGAAGCACGCCCGAACGATCTCAATTATTCTGTCCTGCTGATCCGGCGTCATCTTGTTGTCGCTCGGCAGGCACAGCCCGCGCTCAAATATGTCGCGTCCGACGTCCATGCGCGAAGGTCCCGCGCTTCCGTCCGCCTTCTTCGCTTCGCCCTCCGCCGTCACGTACGCGCATCCGGCGTAGATCGGCTGCATGTGCATCGGCTTCCAGATCGGGCGGCCCTCCGCGTTCAGAGCGCTTATCGCGCCGAGTATCTCTGTCGGACAGCTCTTTCCCGGCTCCGGCTCAAAGTCCGCGGCCAGCGCTCCGCGCTTCTGGACGCACATCGCGCTTTCGTCTATTAGTATGCAGCTGAGCCAGTAGTTCGGCTCGGACCGCATTGTGTCTGTCGGGTTCATCGATACCGGAAGGTCCGCGAAGCCCGCCCTGTACCTCTCGTATATCGCTTTCTTCTGCGCTATATGCTCCCCGAGGTGCGGCAGCTGTCCGCGGATGACTCCCGCCACGACGTTGCTCATGCGGTAGTTGTATCCGAGCTCGTCGTGCTGGTACCACGGCGCCGGCTCGCGCGACTGCGTGCTCCACTTGCGGACCCTGGCGGCGGCCGAAGCGCTGTCGGTCAGGAAGCATCCGCCGCTCGACCCCGTTATTATCTTGTTGCCGTTGAAGCTTACGGTATTGTATTTTCCGAACGACCCGGTCTGGCGTCCCATGTACGACGCTCCGAGCGATTCGGCGGCGTCCTCGATAAGCACCGCGCCGTTGTCGCGGACGATCTTCGTCAGCTCGGCCACCTTCGCGGGCGTGCCGTAGAGGTGAGCGCACACCACGATCTTTACGTCCGGATAGATCTCAAACGCTTTTCTGAGCGCTTCAGGATCCATGTTCCACGTATCGCGCTCGGTGTCGATGAACACCGGTATTCCGCCCTCGTACGCCACCGGGTTAACCGTCGCGCCGAAAGTCATGTCGGTGCAGAACACGCGGTGTCCCGCAAGGGCTCCGCGCCCCGCTTCGGGCGCTCCGTAAAGCTCGATGCCCGCGAGCCTGAGCGACAGGTGGAGAGAAGCCGTGCCGGACGACAGCGCCACAGCGTTGCCGCATCCCGTGAGATCGCTTATGCCGCGCTCCACGGCGTCGATGTTCTCGCCCACTGTCGACATCCAGTTGGTGTCGTAGGCCGCTTTCATGTATTCCAGTTCTCCGCCGTGCATCGTCGGCGAGGAGAGATATATTTTCTTTTCGAAAGGCAGATAATCTTTATTCTTCAGCATCAGGTTTATCTTTCCCGCCGCTTCCCATGAATTCCTCCATGGTGGCGCTTCCGTCCGCGCTTATCCCCTCGCGGCTCAGCACCTTGCCGGCGGTCATCTTTAATATCTTCAGGTCGAGCGCGAGCGAGCGGTTATCCACGTACCACACGTCGAGCGCGAACTTGTCTTCCCAGCTTATAGCGTTGCGGCCGTTGACCTGCGCCCAGCCGGTGAGGCCCGGTCTGACCTCGTGCCTGCGCGCCTGCTCCGGAGTGTATCTGTCGAGATACCTCACGAGCAACGGTCTCGGTCCGACGAAGCTCATATCGCCGCGGAAAATATTGAACAGTTCGGGAAGCTCGTCCAGGCTCGTGGCCCTGAGCCACTTTCCGAAATCAGTGAGACGTTCCTCGTCCGGGAGGAGCTCGCCGTGTTCGTCGCGGCCGTCCGTCATCGTGCGGAATTTGAGCACCGTGAATATTCTCGCGTCCTTCCCCGGGCGTTCCTGCCTGAAGAGGACAGGCTTTCCGAGGTTCTTCGCCACTTTATGCGCCAGCCATGCGAAAAGCGGCGAAAGCACCGCAATCATAACGGCGGATACGACTATATCGAATGCTCTTTTTACGGCGTCTCTGACCATATTCGCTCCGCGTTTCCCGCCCCTTTTCAACTCTCCGCGCGGCGGCCCGATAAGGGGCGGCCTGCATAAGCGCATACCTATAAAAGATTATACTATATTCACGGCAAAAAACAAGACCGCGGCGATATGTCGCGGTCTTTCATCTGCGGTTATTTTCAATGTTTCTCCGCCGCGCGCAGCGGGCGGTGCAGGTCTGCCCTGTAGTTCAGCGCGGAGTGCCCGGGCGGCACAATGCTGTGCGCTTCGGCAGGTCAGCCGTTCGGCAGGTCAGTCGGATCAGCCGGTCAGTCGGTCCGGATGCCGAGCAGTCCGGCCGCCGCCCCGCCGAGCACGCTCGCCTTCTCCGCCTCGGTAAGCGGCGAGCGTCCGATAAACCCGATGTCGTCGGCGGGGTCCGCCCACGGACTGTCGGTCGCGAAAAGGACGTGGGCGGGCGGGAAGGTTCGCACCATCTCCGCGAATTCGTCTTCGGTGAGCATCTGCTTCGATCCGAAGGCGAACCTTCCCGCGGCGGCGGCCTCCTCCGCTGTCAGCCCGCTGTTTTCCCAGTACGGCTCGTCCGGAATGTCAGGTATCATCAGGCCCGTCGAATCGGCCGTATCGATATACATGCCGGTTCCGGCCAGAAGCTCCATTACGAGGTCCCACTCCTTCCAGCCGCCCATATGGGCGCCCACAAGAGTTATCCCTTTTATCTCATCCATGACCCTGCGGAGCATCGGCACAGTCGCGCGGTGCACGCCCGGGTATCCCTTGTCGTATCCCGCGTGCGTCACGACGATCAGGCCGTATTCCGCGGCGGCCTCGAATATCCTCATATAGCGCGGGTCGTCCAGATCGCACTCGTGGAAGTACGGATGGACTTTTATTCCCGGAACGCCGGCTTCCTTAAGCCTGACGACTTCTTTTCTGAAATCGCCGTCCTCCGGATGAGCGCATCCGAAAGAGAGCAGCCTGCTCGAAGGCAGCCCTTCCGGATCGCCGGACGTCTTACCGGCCGCCGCGCCCCTGTAATCGCGAAGCGCGCCGAACCGCGCCTCTTCGCGCTCGTTCAGCGCTATCGCGGCGTCGTTGATATGCTTCACCGAGTGAGCGGACGTCGCCACCGGAAGTATCACCGACAGATCCACTCCGGATCTCGCGGCGTTCTTCCTCAGCCCCTCCGCCGTGCCGTCGGAAAAAGGCGCAGTATGTGCAGAGCGGCGGAGTTTTTTGATAACTGCCGCCGCTATTTCATCGGGATATGTGTGCGTATGAAAGTCGATTATCATCTGTAAGCCTATTCTTCTCCGTCTTCGAGAGCTTCGCGCATCGGAACGAGAACCTTCTGCTCGTAGCACGCGAACGCGTCTTCTACCTGCGCCGCGTCAGGCTTCTTCGTGCATACGGAAACCAGAGGAACTATTACAAGTCCCGCGAGCATGCAGAACGCGCCAGCGTTGATCGGCGACTGGAGCAGCGCCGGGAACATCGGGCGAACCGCGACGTTCGCGAGCATAACCACGGTCGAGAACATGAAGCATACCCAGCACGCTGCCTTTGTCGTCCTCTTCCAGTAGAGGCCGTAGAGGAACGGCGCCAGGAACGCGCCCGCGAGAGCGCCCCAGGATACGCCCATGAGCTGAGCTATGAACGTAACGCTCGATTTGTACTGAATGAGCGCTATAACTACCGAGATCGCTATGAATACGACTATAAGGCCGCGCATCGTGATCAGCTGGCGCTTCTCGCTCATGTCCTTCATGATAGCGCCCTTGAGGAAGTCGAGCGTCAGAGTCGAGCTCGACGCGAGCACCAGCGAAGAGAGCGTCGACATGGAAGCCGACAGCACGAGTATAACTACGATGCCGATCAGTATATCAGGCAGGCCCGAAAGCATCGCCGGGATTATAGCGTCGTAGCCTTCGGAAGCGACGTCCACGCGGTCGGCGAACAGACGGCCGAATCCGCCCAGGAAATAGCATCCGCCGGCGATTATGAACGCGAAAGCCGTCGAGATGATAGTGCCCGTGTCCACAGCCTTCTCGTTTCTGATCGCGTAGAATTTCTGCACCATCTGCGGAAGGCCCCACGTGCCGAGCGAAGTCAGTATAACGACGCCGAGCAGGTTAACGGGGTCAGGTCCGAAGAACGACGCGAAGACGCCCGGCGTATCAGCTACAGCGGCGTCCGTAACTCTGCCCATTCCGTCGAGTGCCGCCATGAATCCGCCCTGGCTGTGCAGAACGGCCAGTATAACGGCGATTATTCCGAATATCATTACGAGTCCCTGGATGAAATCGTTTATTGCCGTAGCCATATATCCGCCGGCGATTACGTAGATGCCGGTGAGCACCGCCATCGCCACCACGCAGACAGGATACGGGATGCTGAACGCCATTCCGAAGAGACGTGAAAGTCCGTTGTAAAGCGAAGCCGTATAAGGGATCAGGAACACGAACGTTATTGCCGAAGCCGCCACGCGCAGCGAAAGGCTGTCGAAGCGCTTTCCGAAGAATTCCGGCATAGTCGCGGAATCGAGGTGCTGCGTCATGATCCTGGTGCGGCGGCCGAGTATGCGCCACGCCATAAGCGAACCGATCAGCGCGTTGCCGATTCCGGCCCACGTCGCCGCTACTCCGTATTTCCAGCCGAACTGTCCCGCGTATCCCACGAATACGACCGCGGAGAAATATGACGTGCCGTACGCGAACGCAGTGAGCCACGGGCCGACCTTGCGGCCTCCGAGCACAAAGCCGTTTACGTCGGTGGAGTTGCGCCTGCAGTAGAGTCCGATTCCCACCATTACGGCAAAGAAGATAATTAACAGAATGATTTTAACAGCCATTATTCAGTACCACGCCTGCCGCTTCCGGCAGGTCCTTTCGTTCTCTGCGCCCCGTTCTCCGCTTTCTTTATCCAGTTAAAGCGAAAAACCACGGCGCACCGTGGTACAGTATAACGAAATATTGAGAAGAAAACAACAAAAAAATCAACACCGGCCGCATTCCTACACGACCGGTGCTACGATTCTGGGTTAATTAACACTTCTGGTGGACTCACCCCTTTCTTCAGTTCGTACTTTCCATTGAAACTAACTGTCAATTCCGCTCCGATGTGGTTCCGAACCTTTTTGCGGAAGAAACCTGCTTTGCGGGCACCTGCCTCGCATGCTTTTCTTTCCTTGTGTTCACCTATGTTATACCATATTGTTAAAATCTTCGCAACCCTTTTTCTGAA
>JAEEGL012824711.1_pt1 | contig 13215 bp, 9 predicted proteins | sample 9134231 | NCBI WGS metagenome assembly JAEEGL01 (sample SAMN16246548, study PRJNA631951) | gut metagenome | biome: gut microbiome; feature: rumen; material: fiber-attached | host: Bos | place: Iran: Karaj | collected 2018-10
CGGAGCGCTGCAGCTATCTCAGGCTGATCCTGGAGAGGTTCCTTCACTACGCAGTCGGACGGGACGCGAGAGATCTCGAAAACATCCTCCACACGATATACGTCAGCGACATCAACTACAAGATCCAGGGCCTGGGCTACTGGTGCGTGATCGCCTGGATCGAAGCTGCGGTGCTCGACATGCTCGCCCGGTGCGCCGGTCTGAACGTGACGGAGCTTTTAGGCGGCAGGAAGCGGGACAGGATCGCGATCTACGTCGCGTCCGGAAACAGGGAGACGACGCCGGAAGAAGAAGTGGACGTATTGCAGAGAAGGGTCGACGAGACGGGCGCCCGCGCCGTGAAGTTCAAGCTCGGCGGAAGGATGAGCAGGAATGCCGACTCGATCGAAGGACGCTCGGAAGGACTTCTGTATCTTGCAAGAAAACATTTCGGCGACGGTTTCGTGATCCACTGCGACGGGAACGGTTCGTACGACGCAGAAAAGGGCATCGAGATGGGCCGTCTTGCGGAAGAGATCAACGCGTATTTTTACGAGGAGCCCTGCCCCTTCGACGATCTGTGGGCAACGAAGGAAGTCGCGGACGCTCTGGACATCCCGCTTGCCTTCGGCGAACAGGAAACGAGCCTCAGGCGCTTTGCGTGGCTTATTGAGAACAATGCGTGTCAGGTTCTGCAGCCGGATCTTCAGTATACCGGCGGCTTCATCCAGTGCATTAAAGTCTCCCGGATGGCCGAGGCCGCGAATATCCCGGTCACGCCGCACGTCAGTAAGGGATTCGCGTCGTACAACACGCTCCTTTATAACTCCGTGATCGCAAACCCCGGACATTACCATGAATACAAGGGATTCAAGACCGCGACCGATTATGCCGTATCGAAGATCGACGTAAGAAACGGCTTCCTGACCGTGCCCGAAGGGCCGGGACTGGGCTTTGATTTCAGCAGCCTGTTCATGGAGGAAGGCTGCCGCGTCATATCGGTCATTGAATGACCGAAGACCGGACCGGAATGCTCCCCTGAAGGCAGATCCGGATGTCAGCAGAACCTTGGCGGATGCTTCAGACACAGGAAGAGCCGCGGCATGAAACATGCCGCGGCTCTTCTTTCATGTATGCTGCAGTTCGTCGGTTCAGTCAGCCTCCTGTCTTTTGACCGCCTTCAGCGAATCGATCAGGTCCGGAATGGCAGCCTCAAAATTGACGCCGTACCACGGATCCGCAGGGTCCTTCAATGTCTCGGCGATCGTCTTCGCGGTATAGTCCGCCGCGATCTTCAGGGCGTCTGTTCTGTCGATGCCCAGCACGAACGCGCCGGCGAGCACGCTTGAAAAAATATCGCCGGTACCGTGGTAGGATGCCGGTATCCTTTCATTCTGGTAGAAGAAGAATTCATCATTTGCGGCGTCATACCCCATGGCGCCGGTCTTTCCTTCGGAAAGCGCCACGCCGGTCAAGATCGGCGTCTTCGTGCCGAGAGAAGCAAGCGCTTTCAGCATTTCCTTCACATAGTCTTCCGTATACGATTCCCGATACGCAAGCCCTGTCAGGTAGCTTCCCTCCGTGATGTTAGGGTCAGCGATGTCCGCCACGGCGCACAGATCCGCGTTTTTCTTCGCGTAATACGCATCGAATGCAGGATAGAGTTTTCCGTTGTCCCCCATGGCAGGATCCACGAAAACGAGCGTGTTTTCGTTCCTGAACGTCTGAATGATATCGATGACCGTATCGATCTCCTCTTCGGTCCCGAGGTATCCGGTGCAGATCGCGTCGAAGGTAATGCCTTCTTTCTTCCAATGCTCTGTGATCGGCTTAAGTTCATCGGACAGGTCCCTGCACGTGAAGCCTTTAAACATCGTATGCGTGCTGAGCACGGCGGTCGGCAGGATCACCGTTTCGATCCCCATGGCAGACAGAAGCGGCAGGGCTACCGTCAACGAGCATTTTCCGAAACAGGAGATGTCCTGGATCGTCAGTATTCTTTTCATGTCTTCATTCCTCCGGTTCGGTCTGATGTCAGATGTAACGTTCTTCTTTACTTTCTGCTGCCGCTACTATATACTTGATCTGATAATATGGAAATAATCAGAACAGGAGATTTTTATATAACCAGATGAATTACACGATCAACGCCGCCTCCCATGTGCCGGCGTATCTGCAGCTTTATGCCCTGCTGAAGAAGGACATCACGGACGGCACTTACCCGTACGGCAGCCGTCTTCCCTCGAAGCGCACGGTCGCCGACGAGACCGGTCTAAGCGTCGTGACGGCGGCGCATGCCTATGCCCTGCTCTCGGACGAAGGGTACGCGGAAGCGCGGGAGCGGAGCGGTTTTTTCGTGACTTACCGTGAGGAAGACTTTACTTCGGGATCTTCAGGCGCCGTGCTTCCCGAAGAAAAAAACGTGCCGCCGGACCATCCGCTATTTCGGAGGCTTTCTCCCTGCACGGCCGGCGATTTTCCGTTCAGCGTGCTGTCAAAGACCGTCAGACGCGTACTGTCGGAATACGGGGATGCGCTGTTTGTCCGTTCCCCGAACCAGGGATGCGACGAACTCAGAGCCGCGCTTTCTTCCTATCTTGCGCGCAGCCGCTCGATCCATGTCAGCCCCGGTCAGATCGTCGTCGGATCCGGCGCGGAATACCTCTACATACTCATTGCACAGCTGTTCGGGCACGGTGCGTCCTTCGCGCTCGAATCTCCGTCCTACGAAAAGATCCGGCAGGTATACGATTCCTGCGGCATCCGTTGTGAAATGATCCCGCTTCTTAATGACGGCATCGACACTGCCGCTCTGCGTCGCGTCAAAACGGCTGTTCTGCATACGACGCCCTTTCACAACTATCCTACCGGCATCACGGCCGGCGTGTCGAAAAAGCGGGAGATCCTGCGCTGGGCAGCTTCCTGCGGGGCTGTCGTCGTCGAAGACAACTACGATTCCGAGCTCACGGTGTCCGCGAAGCCCGAAGATTCCCTTTTTTCGATGTCGGATGGGGAAAACGTCATCTACGTCAACACTTTCACCCGCACGATCGCCCCGTCCGTCCGCATCGGCTACATGGTGCTGCCGAAAAGGCTCATGGAACTTTTTACGGAGAAACTCGGCTTCTACGCCTGCCCCGTTCCCCTGCTCGACCAGTACGTGCTCGCTTCCCTTCTGCAAAGCGGCGATTACGAACGTCACGTGAACCGCGTGCGGCGTAAGAAGCGCAAGGACCCGGTCTGATTCCTTAATAAGGCCGCAACCGTCTTACAAAGCCCCCTGAAGCGCGCTTCAGGGGGCTTTGTCATATGTCCGCCGCAAGCAAGAAGCGGATCCGCGGAGGCTTATTCGTCCTCTGCCGCTTCCTCCTGCGCTTTCTGAATGTCCGGGAAAGCCGAATACATCGGCATCACGCTCACCTTTTTGAACTTCCGGTCTGTATAGTTCTTCGTGATCTTCATGACGAGCGGGGCCAGCGCGACCACGCCGATCAGGTTCGGCACCATCATGAGGCCGTTGAAGGTGTCGGAGATGTTCCACGGAAGATCCACGTTCGTTAAGATGCTGCTGACGAAGATGATGCCGACGAACAGCACCTTGTAGATGATCGCCGTCTTCTCGCCGAACAGATAAATCCAGCTGCGTGTGCCGTACAGGCTCCAGCCCAGGATCGTCGAGAAAGCGAAGAACAGGACCGCGACGGCGACGAACATGCCCCCGAAGGAGCCGAAGTTGTTCGTGAAGGCCTGCGCGACGAGCGTGTTCTTGTCCATGTCCGCGAACGCTGCGACGACGCCGCCCGTGGACAGGTCGATGACGCCCGACGAGAGGACGACGATAGCGGTCATCGTGCAGATGATGATCGTATCGAAGAAGACTTCGAAAATGCCCCAGAGGCCCTGGCGCACAGGTTCCTTGACGTTCGATGCGGAGTGGACCATGACGGAAGAACCGAGGCCCGCTTCGTTCGAGAAGATACCACGTTTGAAGCCCATTTTGATCGCCGCGCCGACTGCGCCGCCTGCCACCGCGCGCGCGGAGAACGCGAACTTGAAGATCGCGGTAAAGATCGCGCCCAAAAGATCCAGATGCGAGAACAGGATGACGAGCGCGCCGATGATGTAGATGACGGACATGAACGGCACGAGTTTTTCAGTGACGCGCGCGATGCGCTTGATGCCACCGATGATGACGAGGGATGCCAGGATGAGCAGGACCGCTCCGGTCACCCAGCGCGGGACGCTGAAAGCCGCCTGCATGTTGCCGGCGATCGTGTTCGCCTGCGCGAGGTTGCCGATGCCGAAGGAGGCGAGCACCGCGAAGCACGAGAACAGGACGGCCAGCACGCGGCCGACCGTTTTCATGCCCTTCTTCGAGCCGAGGCCGTCATGCAGGTAGTACATCGCGCCGCCGGCCCATTCGCCGTTCTTGTCGCGGCGGCGGTAGAAGATGCCGAGCACGTTCTCGGAATAGTTCGTCATCATGCCGAAGAACGCGGACAGCCACATCCAAAAGACCGCGCCGGGACCGCCGACCGCGATCGCGCCCGCGACACCGGCGATGTTTCCCGTGCCGACCGTTGCGGCCAGCGCCGTGCACAGCGCCTGGAACTGGGAGATCGTTCCCTTGTCCTTCGTGTGCGTCGTGACGTTCTTGTCGAAGATCCGCCCGATCGTCTCCTTCATCCAGTGTCCGAAGTGCCCGATCTGGAAGAACTTCGTCAGGACGGTCATCAGAACGCCCGTGCCCAGAAGGATTGCAATGCCGAACCAGCCCCATATGAAGTCGTTCAGATCGCCCGCAATGAAATTCAGTACTGCCATGTCCGCTCCTTTCGACCGCTCAATGCAGGGCGCCGTTCCGGTGCCCTGCATAAGAGAAGACAGATGAGGCCGCAAGGCTTCATCCGTCTTCTCTGACATATGACTTCATGACCGGTCTGTAGTCCAAACCGTCTTTCTGTCCTTTTGCCTGAGAGATTCGTCTTCCGACTTGCACCTTCGGCACTCCACTTAAGGAGTTCTCCAGAAATCCGTCCGCCGCCGGTCTCAGTCTGATCCCGGCAGTTTCTTACGGTCTTCATGTGAATTTTGATTCATTATAACCCGCGGATACCGTATGCGCAAGTAGTAAATTGGCAGAATTTCCGCATATATATGCGCCGGCGCGGGGCATCATGCACAAATCTTCGTTCTGTGTCTCTCTTGAGAAGGGCGCCGGGCAGGCCGGTCCTCAGCCTTTTTGGTCAAACGTCCCCTCGAGCGCCCTCCGGATGCTTTTGACTCTCGCGATCTGCAGAAAGATCAGCGCGCCGGCGACAAGGACCGCAAGTTCTCCCAGTGCGACGGTGCCCGCGCTGAACCAGAACGGCTCGTTGAACGCAAGCTTCAATTCCCATCCGACGATCAGCCCGTTCACGACGGATCCGACAAGCGCGCCGAAGAACAAGCCCGCCGCCTCACTCTTGAAAAGACGCCTGCCGTAATGGATGCCGAAGACCGCGATCGCCGTCGCCGCCGTTCCGAAGATGACGTCGTACGCCATCATCGGCGAGAACAGGTTCGCGATGAAGCACCCCAGGATCAGGCCCGGAATGTAGCGGATGTTGTAGAACGCGAGAAAGATCATGATCTCGGAGATGCGGAACTGTACGGGACCGTACGCGATCGGCGCGACGGCGACCGTCAGAACGACGTATACGGCCGCGATGATCGCGTTCGCGGCCATGTAATAGATACTTCTTTTATTCATCTTACTCCTTTAAAAGGGCGCAAAAAAACAGCCCTGGTTTTGTTTAACGACAGGATGGCGCAAACGAACTGTCGGCGCGTATCATAGCACAGGAAGCGGGCCGTGTCAAGCCCGCTTCCCTGTTGCCTTCATGTGTTTATCGCCTTACGAGAACTTCTCCTCGAGGTCTTTGTAGACTTCCGCGAACTTCTCCAGATAGTCCCGGATCGCGATGTGCTGCGGACAGATCTCCTCACAGAGCCCGCAGTGCAGGCAGTCCTTCGCCTGGCCGTGGTCCTTTCTCGAGCGCTCGTAATACTGGCTGTTCGTTCCGGAGCCCGTGCACGTCTGGTTGTACAGGTCGAAGTATGCCGGGATGTTGATGTTCATAGGGCACTGCTCCATGCAGTATCCACAGGCCGTGCAGGGGATCTCGATCGCGCGCTCGATGATCGTTCGCGCTTCGTTTACCACCTGCTGCTCCTCTTCTGAAAGCGGCCTGAAGTCCTGCATGTAGGACGTGTTATCCAGAAGCTGTTCACAGTTGCTCATGCCGGAGAGGACCGTCATGACGTTCGGAAGCGACGCCGCGAAGCGGATCGCCCAGGAGGCGGGAGAAAGGTCGGGGGACGCCGCCCTGAACACGTCAAGAGCCTCTTTCGGCAGCTTGTTCACGAGCGTTCCGCCCTTCACGGGCTCCATGACCACGACCGGCTTTCCGTATTTGACGCACAGGTCGTAGTTCTTATGGGACGCGATGACCGGGCTCTCCCAGTCCAGATAGTTCAGCTGGATCTGGATGAAGTCGATGACGTCTCCGTACTTTTTCAGCATATCCTCCAGAAGCGCTGGACGGTCATGGAAGGAAACGCCGATCTTCCCGATATACCCCTCTTCCTTCTTCTTCGCGACGAATTCGAAGGCGCCCTGGCGGCAGGTCCGCTCGTACCGGTCCACGCCCATGTTGTGCAGAAGGTAATAATCGAAGTAATCGACTCCGGTCTTCTTCAGCTGCTCCTCAAAGTATTTCGGATATTCCGCGCCGTCGTAGATGCGGATGATCGGCATCTTGTCGGCCAAAAGGAACGAATCGCGCGGATGGCGTTTGACGAGGCACTCCCGGATCGCGATCTCGGACATTTCCCCGTGGTAGGGATAGGCCGTGTCGAAATAGGTGAAACCGCGTTCCAGAAACGTGTCGATCATTTGCGAGAACTGCGGATAGTCGATGGACTGTTTGTCGTTGGGATCCAGAACGGGCAGCCGCATGGCGCCGAAGCCGAGTTTTTTCATCGGAACACTCCTTTCATAGATATGCGCTTTTGCCGGCGCAGATCAAATATCAGTATCACATTTCTAATGATACATCATTTTCCTAACATAATCAAGCAAAAAGCGGATATCTTCCCGGCATTTCGTCCTCAGAAGCACGCGATGTTGCTGTCAGTCCTCGATTCCGTTCCTCCGACGAGCACGCCGTTCTCAAGCCGCACGATCATCTGTCCCCTGCCGAAGGAAGGAACGGACAGCTCCTGCCGGATCCTGTGGCCGCGTCTTCTAAGAGAAAGCGCGAGATTCGGATCGAAGCGCGGCTCCACGGTGACCGTGTCGTCGCGCATCCACTGGAACCGCGGGGCGTCCAGCGCCTGCTGCGGGTCCATGCGGAAATCGACGTAGTTCGACACGACCTGCACGTGGCCCTGGGGCTGCATGTAGCCGCCCATGACGCCGAACGGACCGACGGGCAGGCCGTCCTTCATCAAAAAGCCGGGAATGATCGTATGATAGGTCTTCTTGCCGGGAGCGATGCAGTTTGCGTGTGCAGGGTCCAGGGAGAAGTCGGCACCGCGGTTCTGCAACGCGATGCCCGTGCCTTCGACGACGATGCCGGAACCGAAGCCCATGTAATTCGACTGGATCCAGGAGACCATGTTGCCCTCATGATCCGCCGCGCACAGATAGACCGTGCCGCTCTTCGGGGGTATGCCGTTAGTGAAGACCTGAGCCCTGTCCGTGATCAGTTTTGCCCTCTCTGCCCCGTATTCGGGAGCAAGAAGGTCCTGATACGCCACTTTCATGTACCGCGGGTCCGTGACGAAGAAAAATGCGTCCGCGAACGCAAGCTTCAGCGCTTCGATCTGAAGATGAAGCGTACGTGTATCATCCCTTCCGATGAGTTCGAACTCCTTCAGGATGTTCAGCGCCATCAGCGCGACGATCCCCTGCCCGTTCGGCGGGATCTCGCATACTTCATATCCCCTGTAGTTCACGCGGATCGGCTCGACCCATTCCGCACTGTGCGCTTCAAGGTCTTCCTTCCGAAGATAACCGCCGTATTTCCGGCTCTCCTCATCGATCCTTTCCGCAAGTTCCCCCCTGTAGAAGGCTTCGGCTTTCGTCCTGCCGATCAAACGAAGCGTTTCCGCGTGATCCGGAAGCCTTATCATGTCGCCGGCTTCATACGGCCGTCCCCCAGGTGCGAAGGTGTCGAACCAGGCCTTGAAGCAGGGTTCTGTCAGCGTCTGCCTGTAGAATTGATACGACGCCTTCCAGCTTTCCGAAAGGTTCGGCGCGCAGGGGTATCCGTCCCCGGCATATCGGATCGCGGGCTCCAGCACTTCCTCAAGGGAAAGGCGCCCGAAGCGGGCGTTCGCTTTTGCCCAGGCATCCGGCGCGCCGGGCACCGTGACGGGCGTCCATCCGCGGACCGGCATTTTTCCGTCTGCGTCCTTTCCGTCCTTTAAGATGCGTTCGAATGAGGCGAGCGCCGGCGCTTTCCCGCTCGAATTCAGGCCGTAAAGGCGTCTGTCCTTCGCGCTCCATATGAGCGCGAACGCATCCGATCCGATCCCGTTCGCGGTAGGCTCCACGACGGTCAGGGCGGCTGCTGATGCGACGGCCGCGTCGACCGCGTTTCCGCCGCGTCTCATGACTTCCAGGCCTGCCGCGGCAGCCTGGGGGCTCGAGCAGTTGACCATCCCGTTGCGGGCATAGATCGGAAACCGCTGGGAGGGGTACTTTTGAAGCAAGGGGTCAAAACGTGTATCCATGTCTCCTCCATAAAAAAGGCCGGCAGTTTCCCTGCCGGTCCCGTTCAGACGGCCGGTCCGGCCATTGTGTCCTGATCGTTCTTTGTGCTCTCATCCTCTTCGAGCGCTTGGGACGCGCGGTTCTTCCACCGGCCGCTTAAGAGATAGACGATGCCGATGTAGAACGGCACCGTGCCGGAGATCGCGTTTCCGTACCAGAAGCCGCGGATCCCCCAGTTCAGCGTGACGCCCAGAAGAAGCGCAAGCCCTATCCTGCAGAAGATGCCGTCCAGAAGCGCGACGGCAAGGTTCAGCTTCGAATTGCCGGAGCCGTTGATCAATGCGAAGAACGGCGGCCTTAAAAACGCGCCGGCGTACTGGATCATGGCGACGGGCACGTATGTCAGGGCAAGCGCAAGGACTGCCGCATCGTCCGTGAACAGACCGTACAGCCATTCCGGATGCGTCAGCGTGATGAAAGCCATGACAAGCGACGGAATGAATACGATCCACATCGCGTGCGCGACGACCTTCGGCACGCGTTCCAGTTTCCTCGCGCCCAGGGCCTGCGCGATCATCGCGCCGCCCGCCGACGAGATCGCCTGTGCGATGACGTTGATGATGCTTTCGAGTTTCCGCGCGACGCCGGTCACGGCGACCGCTTCGACCCCGTAGCTGTAAACGTAGGAATTGACGAAGAGCATGGAAAAATTGATCGCGGCGGACTGGATGACCATCGGGATGCCGAGGCCCGCAAGGGGCTTGGCGACTTCGGGATGGATCTTAAAGTCCTTCAGCCTGAAGCTGAATTCAAAGGATTCGCGGTTTTTGTAAAGAAGCCGCAGCGCGAACAGGAAGCTGATGCCCTGACCGATCACGGTGCCGAGCGCCGCGCCGAACGGGCCGAGCTTCAGCCCGATGACGAACACGATGTCCAGGATCAGGTTGATGACCGAGGCGATCGCGATGAAAATGAACGGATGCTTCGAATCGCCCATGCCGCGAAGGATCGCGGACACGAGGTTGTATCCGTAAATGAAGACCATGCCGCATGCGCACGTCACGACGTAGGAGACCGCCATGTCCCATGAATCTTCCGGCGTGTTCAGCCATGAGAGGATCCCGTTGTGGAAAACGAGGCAGATCGTCATCGCCGCGACAGAAGCCGCGAGAAGGACCGTGAAGAGCGTTCCGACCATCTTGCCGACCAGGTCCTTCCTGTTCTCTCCGACGTATCTGGAGATCAGGACCTGGCCCGCGTTCGAGCAGCCCATCGCGACGAACGTGAAGAGCATCAGAAGGTCGCCGCCGACGGAGACCGCCGCAAGCCCCGCAGGCCCCACGTAATTGCCGACGATGATCATGTCGACCATGTTGTAGAGCGTCTGCAAAAGCCCCGAGAAAAACAGCGGCAGGGCAAACCTCAAAAGCGTCGAAGGAACGCTGCCGACAGTTAAGTCGCGGATGAGGCCTTTTTCTTTTTGAACAGCCGGTCTGTCTTCCATCAGTATGCCCTTTCTTCATGATCGCTGCCTTTATTCTATCATCGGCACCGCTTCTTTATCAAGAAGCACGGAAAAAAGACGTCGGAAGCCCGTAAAAAAGACGCCCTTTAGAGAGCGTCTTATTTACCGGTCATCCGGTGCTTCTTGGTCAGGCCTTCATCCTCTTTTTCCGGGATCTCCAGCAGGTAGTATTCCCAGCCGTTGATCACGACCGTCTCATGATAAACGTCCTTCCTTCTGTATCCGGAAGAGTAGTTCTGGTGATTGTGCCCGTGGATGAAATAGGCTGGCCTGTACCGGTCCATCAGTTTCAGGAAATCCGCGAAGCCTTTATGGGGCAGATCCGAAGAATCGTTAAGCCCTTCCGCCGGCGCGTGCGTCAAGAGGATGTCAAATCCATGGTGCTTCCAGATCTGAGGCAGGACCTTCAGGATCTTCCGCCTCATCTGCGCAGGAGTGTACATGTTCTTTCCGTTCTTATAGCGCATAGACCCGCCGAGGCCCAGGATCCGGATCCCCTTGAATTCCACGACCTTCCCGTCGATGCATTCGCAGCCGCCGGGAGGCGTCTCTTCATAGCAGTCGTCATGGTTTCCGTGCACGTAATAGAGCGGCGAGCGCCCCATCGTCACCAGGAATTCCAGGTAATGCGGCGACAGGTCGCCTGCCGACAGGATCAGATCGATGCCGTCCAGCATGCCGGGCTTGTAAAAATCCCAGTATCTGCGCGATTCCTGGTCTGCGATGATCAGGATCTTCATGCGTCTCCTCCGATCCCTTCAAGGCTCTTCACGCCCTGCGTCTCGACCAGTTCCCTGACGCTTTCCCGAAGATCCTGCGTCCTTGGGATGTGTCCTTCGATGTTGTCCATGAGCCAGCCGGTCTTCTTCAAATCCTTCAGGACCCTGACGGAATGGATGGCTGGCGAGAGGATCTCGTTCTCCGAGTGCAGAACGCCGTAGAACGGCGCAAGTTCCCCGTTTTTTACGCTGGAAGAAAGGAAGCGCGCGAGTCTTGAAACGCCCTCGGGCACGTTCTTGTTGATGAGAAGGTCGATCGCGCCGGTATCGAAGCCCCAGAAATAATTCAGGGCGCGGTGGCCGCTCTTTTTGTCGACGTCCTCAAAACTTCCGCTCCGGATGCTCTCGATGATCCTCTGATAGATCGCGCCCCAGTTCCACAGTGTCATCGCGAGGCTCTCCACCTCGTGGTCTTCCGTATAGCGGTAAAGGCCGAATTCCCGGTGGAACTCTTCCGAGGGTGCGAGCAGCTCGCGGCCGGAGATGATGCTGATGCCTTCATTCCAGAAGGTCACGCGCGGATCGGCCCCGATCTCATCGGTCCATACGACGTGGACCTTCGCGCGCGGATTGACCATCTTCACGCCGTTTGCAAAGGCGTTGAGGTTTAAGATGTTCGAAAGGATCGGACAGTTCGCGACATATCCGATGTCGCTCTCTCCCGCCATCGCGCCTGCGATCACGCCCGACACGAACTTCGCTTCGTAGGTACGGGCATAGTATGTGCGCAGATACCGGTGCGGATAGTTCAGCGCGCAGCACAGGATCCTGACTTCGGGATGCGTGACCGCTTCCTTTAAGCATACCTGCAGAAAGCGCGAGGACGTCACGAAGATCACGTCCGCCTTGTCTTTGACCGCTTCTTCGATCAGTGCTTCGATGTTATGATCATCCGCGTTCTCATAGGCCTTCGTGACGATCTTGTCTCTGAAGGCTTCGTTGACGTGCTGGCGGCCGAGTTCATGCCCGTAAGTCCAGCTCAGCGTTTCGGGGGTCTTCTCGTAGATGAAGGAGACGTTCAGGACCTTCTCAACAGAGAACAGACGGTCCAAAAGGCTCTTTTTCTTCGCTTCCTCGTCGTCCGTGACGAGTTTTACCGTCTCCTCCTTGGTGCTGAGTTCAAACTCGTCCCAGATCTTCTCGATGTCCTTTTTCATCTGATCCGGCAGCGCGTCGTTGATTGCGTCAAACCCGTAGATGCCGATGCAGATTAGATACGCGTCGGACTCCGTCAGGCCGCTCAGCCTGTTTCCGCCCATCGCCCGGTACGCGCTCTGGAAGCGCACATAGGAGGATTTGATCTGGCGCAGGTCCTTTTCCGTCGGCGGATTGTCTGCGGAAAAGCCCGTCAGCGTCAGGAACCTGTCATAATCGCCGGGCTTTGAAAAGTCCAGGTAATTGACCGGGACGATCCGGTAGAACGAAAGGAACTCGTAGTACACCCTGATCTTAAGGTCGTCGGAGTGCGCCGGAATGATGCGGGTCACTTCGCCGGGCACCGATACCGCGTTGAAGAATTTCAAAACGCTCACGCGCTTGTTGCCCTCGACGACGTAATAGCGGTGCAGGTATTCGTAGCACTTGATCGGGTCGCGGATGCCTTCGTTCAAATGGGCGTTGATCAGCGACTGGTACTTCCAGGCAAACTCGGTCGAGTCGTCCATCAGCGGCATGAAGTTCGACGCGAAAGCCGTTTTGCGGCCTTCGGAGTAGGTGCCGACGATCTGATCCAGCGGGATCTCCTGCAGCCCGAGTGCCTGTTCGGACATGCCGTTCGAACCGGCCGTCAGGTCTTCCAACACCGGAAGATAAGGATCCTCTCCCTTCGATATCTGTTCATTATAACAGCGCTCGCCTAAGCGGAGCGCGTTTTGGTAAGTTGTGTCCATGATCAGTAAGATACTTCCCTTTTCATGTATTCAAGGAGCTTATAAAGCCCTTTAAGAGGCACACTCTACTCTTTTTTTGTCAAAAAGTCAAGCGCCGTATCACAATGCGCCCGTCAAAGCTTTCTGGTCAACTACCCGCGGATGAATCCGCAGGCTTGGAGTAAGTAATCCTCACAGGAGAATACGACTCCAACTTTCGCAGATACGGCCGGCTCGCCGAAAGGATCTCTCCTGACAGTGGAGGCCCGCCAATTAGAGCGTTACCGGGAGAGTTGCCATTCC
>JAEEGL013501605.1_pt1 | contig 13215 bp, 15 predicted proteins | sample 9134231 | NCBI WGS metagenome assembly JAEEGL01 (sample SAMN16246548, study PRJNA631951) | gut metagenome | biome: gut microbiome; feature: rumen; material: fiber-attached | host: Bos | place: Iran: Karaj | collected 2018-10
ACTTCTGTTACCGGTTCGATTCCGACCCGTATGTCTGCGGCATGGGAAAGGACAATCTGTTTGCGATGGGAGAGATCTGAATGGTCAGGAGCGTCAAGCCCACGGATGACTACGTCCTGCAGAACAAACGCGCGTGGGAATACGACGCGTATGATTTCTGGGTGCGCACGGCGGGCACGCCGGCAGAGCGGGCGCGGCAGGATCTGGAAGACCCCGTTCGGATGCTGCGGCGTTTCGCCGCGTACTTCGACCGTTTCGAAGGCATCCGGGTCGCCAACATCTGCGGTTCCTGCGGGAAAAAAGCGATCCCGCTGGCGATCCTGGGCAGTGACGTGGTGGTCTTCGACATCTCGGAGGACAACAGGCGTTACGCCCTTGAAACGGCCGAGGCCGCGGGCGTCCGCATCGGCTATGAGGTGTGCGACGTCATGGCCGTCGATCTGAGCAGATTCGGGGAGACCTTCGACGTGGTGTTCATGGAGGGCGGCGTCCTGCACTATTTCCACGACCTGGACGCGTTCATGGGCATGATGCGCAGCCTTCTCAAGCCAGGCGGAAAGATGATCTGCAGCGACTTCCATCCGTTTACCAAGATCGCCGACGCGCTGGGGATGCAGACGCCGGTCATGGATTACTTCTGCACGGAGGTGTTCGAGGGCGAGATGGCCCACGCCCGTTTCTACGACGAGGAGGTCCGCCGCCGCATGCCCCGCTGCAGCTACCGCAAGTATACGGTCAGCGAGATCATCAACGCCATCATCGGGAGCGGAATGACGCTGACCCGGTTCGACGAGCACCCGTCCTGGGCGAACAAAAAACTGCCGGGAGAATTCACGGCAGTGGCGGTCAGATGATCGGAAGGCTCGCCCATGAGGCGAGCCCCGGCATGAGCGGGACATCGACATCCGGCGCTGTGACGCGCCGGTTTTGAATTGCGGCGCAGACAAAGGACAGCCGACGGCACCATGTGTCACGGCCGCCGCCGACCTGCGGGTTTTTAGTACGATCGGCTTACGGGACAGCCGTTCAGGCAAACAAGCCTTCGAGGGAACGGCATGCGTCGCCCCCGTCGTACCCTCTCCGTCTGCGCCGTGCCTTCCGCCGTTTATTCCGCCGGGTCGTAGTGACTGAGAGGCCAGCGCTCATTCGTGGCTTCAAAATCATCAAGGATAGCATCGCCGTACTTGTTGCGCATTTTCTGCAGAAAGAAACCAAAGTTGACCTTCTGGTAGTAGCCTCTTCTCTTAGCCTCATCAAGCAGCCTGTTATACTCCGCCTTTTCGTCAGCAGTCATCATCTCGGTACGGAGGCCGCCGGTGACATTTTCCATCTCTTCCATGTTCATTTCTCTCATGTTGTCTTCCATTTTCTTTTCCTCCTCATCCGCGGTGTGGTCGTTTTCTTTTCCGCAGGCGCTGTTTGCGTCTGACAGCCATGTGTGATCGTTTTGCGGAGGTCATGCTGTGCTTCTGACCCGATGTTCGGCACATCGGATCTCAGTTTTTCTTCCGCGCAGGCATTTGCCACAGAATGCCTGATGATTCAAGCGATTCTTGGTATATCGATGACCGGAGGTTTTCCCTTGAGCAAAGGAGTCCGCAGCCTGATCGTATCCCTCTCCCGGACGCAGGCGAGTTCCGGCGCGATATGCGCGCCATCAACCCCCGCATCAGGGAAGCGGAGAGCGGCTTTGGACCGGCCGGGGCCGGTACGGCAGGCTTGGGGGATCGACGAAACGGACATGCAGGGGCACATCCGGGTCCGGGCATGGAACGCCGGCAGGAAAAGAAAGTCCCCCGCACACGGCGACCGATCGGGTCTCTCCCCGTGCCGTGAAGCGCCGGTATGACGATCGGGACGCGATCGGCCCGATCCAAAAGATCTCACAGGGCCTTTCTTATTCGTCCAGCCGGTAGAGATACGAGATCATGTCATAATCCCGGCTGCCCCATCGGTGCGTTCCGCCTTTGAATACCTTTCCGCCCATCTTTTCGTAGAATCTCCGGGATTCGTGGTTTTCTTTCAGGCACCAGACGATCATCGTCTTCTTCCCGGCTTCTCTGAAGCGGTCCATGGAATGCCGCATCAAAGCCCGGCCGATGCCGTTCCCCCGTCTGGAATACCTGACATAGAGCGCGATGATCTCACAGTCGGCCGGCGCCTCATCCGTCGTCTCGTTCCAGGCATAGCCCAGGACCTCGTCCCCATCCGCGGCAACGGTCATTCTGCGGTACCGCCGGATCTCGATCCGATACCGCTGCGCCGCGTCCAGGGAGTCCAGATAGTCATCCTCGATGATGCCCCTGTACGCGGTCTTCCAGTCTTCCGTCAGGATCTCCGCGATCTGCATGACGTCTTCTTCTTTGGCTTGCCTGATGATCACTTGTCCCCCACCTTTTCGCAGCGCCGCGTGCGCGTCACCGTTTTTTCTTCGGTTCCGGCAGCTCGTCGAACATGGATGTCAGCAGTTCCGCCAGGAATCCCCGATCGTCCACATTGTCCACGAGCAGCATTTCCTTTGCCCCTTCATAGGGGATCTCCCGGTCCGCGTCCGGCATCATCGCCAGCGCGGACTTCGTCGGTTTGACCAGGAAGCGGTCATCGTAGATGCCGCCGACGATCCTGCCGCGGTAATAGAGAATGAATTCGCCCATCATGGTCCGGTACGCAATGCCCTCCAGACCGGAGAGCTGATCCAGGATGAAATCCAGGTATCCTCTGTCTGATGCCATGCCGTCTCATTCCTCCCCCACAGCGGTCATCGGGATATTGCTTGCCGGCCGGGCATCCCCCGGCACCTGAAAAAGATGAATTCCGGGCGATGAACGGTCCCGCCGAACAGGGCGGGATGCTGCTCTCGCATTTCATCCGAAATGTGGGCTTCCCGGCATTCCTCGATCATGAGTCCCGCGCCGATCAGCCCGTTGATCAGGGTCGAGACCGTTCTGTGGTAACACTCGTACCCGTTCACGACCCAATCGACTTTGCGAAGTCCCTCCACGCAGTAGTTCCTGAGATTCGCATACAGGCGCTCGCCTGTTTCCGTGCGGGTGTATCTGTCATATGCGCCGTCCCATGCCGTAACGATCGGATGGGACATGCTGAACACCAGCGACGCGTCCTTCTTCATCAGACCGCGGATCTTCGCCATCAGCCCGCAGAAGTCCTCCGCGTAATCGAAGGCCAGGGAACTGGTGATCAGGTCAAACCGCCGGTCGAGCGCTTCGATGTCTTCCATCGCCATCCGCCGGTAGACGATGTTGTCCGCGGCATTGTGTTCTTCTGCATACTTCAGCATTTTCTCCGAGATGTCGATCCCCAGAACGGATCCCGCGCCCATGTCGGAATACAGCTTCGCATGCTGTCCCATCCCGCAGCCGATATCCAGGATCGCTTTTCCGTGAAGATCCGGAAGCATTCCGAGCAGGATCGGAGTCTCGATGCAGTCATTGAAATTGACTTCATTGCCCCTGCTGCTCCGGAAGTGTTCGAAAAAGGCTTCGTTGTCGTAGATGTTCTGCTTTGACATACAGACTCCTCCGCGGCGGGAAGGATCCGCCGCCTGCGTCAATCCGTTATCAGCCTGAGATAATACTCGTCATTGCCCTCGAATATGCCTGTCCGCCGGAATCCGTGGCGTTCGTAGAATCGTCCGGCCCGCATGTTGTCCCTGTGGACGCCCAGGGCGATCGAGCGCCGTCCGAACTCATCGTACACCATCGCGATCGCTTTCTCGAGCATTGTCCCTCCGATGCCCCTCCCCCGGCAGGCCCGGTCCACCACAAAGCCCATGACCCGATAGAAGGGCTTCCCTCTCATCTCGGCCGGGTCGGTATCCCAGGCCAGCGCTTCGCCGATCATGATCAGGCCGACGGGCTTTCCGTCGATGCGGGCCATATACGTATACCCGATCAGCCTGTGTTCCGCCCCTTAATCCGTCACTTCCATCAGGTCTGAAGCGGTTCCCACCCAGTCTGAGGTGATGTCGTCCCTGTCGATCGCCGCCGCGTCGTCGCAATTCTCATGCGTGAGCTGTTCCAGTGTGATATCCATGTCTTTTCCCCGTCCCACAGCCGCATACATCATCATCCGCATATCGTCAAACCGCCGAACGTCGGCACATCCCGTCCGCCGTAAAGCGGAGTCTTCCGATACGATGATTCGCCGCGCATCCCGACAATCCTGCAAGGGGCGGCTCCCGCGGTGCAGATCCGCACCGTTCGGCCCGATCCTGTCATCGGGATGAGGGACCGTCGTACAGGCTGCCGAAAACCATTCCGCGGCATTCATTGATTTTGCCGCCCGAAACTGGTATAATCCCCGTATGAAAGACCGGCGCGGCAGACCACAGCCGGTGCCTGACCCGGCCGGCCCGGGCCGCACCCGCCGGAAGATCCGCCCGCGCCGGGCATGCGGGCCTGCCTTTGGATCGGAGGAACAAGGATGAAAAAAGCCATCACCGCTCTGCTGAGCATGCTGATCCTGCTGAACGTCCTTGCGGTGCGGCCCGTCCATGCGGATCGGTCCGGAGAGCATGAACCGCTGTTCGGAACGCTGTCCTATGCCTCAGCCATCTCCGGCGGGGCCGTCGGCGACAGCTTCTGGTATTCCGACGAATGGCTCACCGGAAGCCCGGAGGAACGCATCGACGGCCTGGCCCTTGTCTCGGCTCAGCTCTCCGCCTGCGCGGGCAGCGCGGAAACCGCCGCCATGCTGCGAAAGCTGGGGTTTTCGGATGTGGAAGAAGCGCGGTTTGACAGCGGGGACAGCCGGGACTGCGCCTATGTGACCGGCACGAAAACCATCGCCGCGGATACCGGCATCCGGCCTGTGCGGGTCGTCGTGTTCCAGAGCCACAGCTACGGGGAGAAGGGTTGGCTGCAGAACGTCACGGTAAATTCCGGGGAGAACTGCCCGGAAGAACACGCTTCATATGCGGCTGCAGCCGGGGTCTTCCTGGAGGATCACGATCAGATGCCCCGGGCTGAGGGCGAGCTGCTCTGGATCTGCGGCATGAGCCGGGGCGGCGCGATCGCGAATGTCGTGTCGGCATACCTGCTGGAACGGGAGAGCACCCCGGCGCTTGTCTGCTATACCTTTGAAGCGCCGGCAGTCACCCGGCGCGCGAATGCCCACGGCGATCCCTACCGCTGCATCCACAATTATATCAGCGACGACGACCCCGTGACCATGATCCCGATGTGGGGAATGACCCGCTTCGGGGAGGAGATGCTGCTGAACACGGAGACGCCCGACGAGCTGGCGGCCGTATTGTCCCGGACAAATCCGGACGCGGCCCGGGTCCTGGAGGAGACGGACGCGAACGCGTTCGGCGGCGACACCCGGGGCTTCCTGTACGGCCTGATCGGAAAGCTGACGCTCGTCGTTCCGGCGAGGGAGGACTATTCCGCCGTCCATACCGTCACCCTGCCGGGAGGGGACAGTTTCACATACACCTGCCAGGACGGGCTGGCGGCGCTCTGCCATATCGTCTTCGGCGGCGGGCAGGGGCTCGGCGGCCTGTCCGATCTGCTGGGGTACGTTCCCGATCTGGCCTGGGCATATCTGACGGAAGCCTGGGTGGCGGCAAACAGTCCGGAGAACGGCGCGGAGCTGCTTCAGCAGGCCGCACAGGTGCGCTGGGACGCGGCCGGGGCATGCCTGGAGCTGCTGCCGGAAAGCGTCGCGGACAGCGTCCGCAGGGAAGACGTATACGCGCTGCTCTGCGTATTCTCGCCGCTGCTGGTGGATCACAGCCGGATGACGGAAGGCTGGGAGCTCCCCGCCAGGGAGGAGACCCGGGACGCCGGGTGGGTCGATCTGTCGACGCTGACGGCCGCGGGAGGCAGCGCTTCCCGGCTGGTTTTCTCCCATCAGCCGGACGTGATCCTCGCGCGTCTGAAGCTGATGGCGCCGGCTCCGGTCTTCGCGGGATACGGCCTGAGCCTGACCGCCCCTGCCGCGGGGGATCGGGCGGACAAGGCGCCGGCCGAGATCCTCGGGCAGGGCGATCCGGCTGACGCATCATGGCTGCGGGTGGAACGGGCCGCGTGGCTATCCGACGATGATGACGCTCTGGCCGATCGGCGCGTCCATTACCTGAAGGTCACCCTCGGCGTGATCGGGCACAGGATCCCGGATGACTTCCGATTTGCCCTCAACGGCGCGGAGCCCGCCGCACTGGCGATCCGGCACGAAAACGGGACCGCTTATGTCGACGGGATCTGGGCCTTCCGCCTGGGAGAGCCGGCGCAGGTCACGGTCCGCTTCGATCCGGCCGGCCACGGGGACGCCCCGGCGCCGTGCAGCGTCGAGTCCGGCACGATCCTGCGCTACAGCGGGATCCGGCCCGCGGATCCCGGGACGGTCCGGGACGCGGCGGGAATCTGGGCCTTCAACGGGTGGTCAGGCGAATGCGGAGAAGACTGGACGGATGTGACCGCAGTCGAAGACACGACCCTGCACGCCTCCTGGATCCGGGTGATCGACGACGTGCGGATGACCTTTGCCGTCCCCCGCGCGGGAGACAGCGCGGAAGAAGGTGCGCTTTCCGTGGTCCTGCCGGATGACCTGCCGCTGGAGGTGAGCGGCGCCAACCTGTATGACGCCGAAACATGGGAAGATGTCAGCGAGATCAGCGGGGACGGCAACTATCGCCTGATGGTCTCCGTGAAAGCGACGGAGGGTTCCCGCTTCCCGTGCGAAGAGACGGAGGACGGCGGCGTGGTCTATACGGGCACCGTGACGATCAACGGCCTGCAGCCGGATGCGGTCAACCTGTACGTCACCGTTAACGACGGAGTGACGGAATGGGAACTGATGTGCGAATACACATTTCGTCCTGAGGAAGGCTGATGTCCGTTCCGCGCCCGCACTGAGAGCACGCCGGAGCGGGACAGACCCGCTCCGGATCTCGAATATCGATCAGAACCGAAAGGAGAAACGACCATGAAATCGATCCGCATCCCCCTGCTCCTGCTGATGATCGCCGCCCTGCTCCTCAGCCTCCCCGCACTGGCCGAGGACGGGACGGAGCCCGCGGACGAAGCCGTAAACGAGGGAGACGGCTTCTACATCACCCCGATCACCGATGAGATCTTTGCGCGCATCTACGGCAAATCCTTCAAGGAGGACTGCACCGTGCCCCGGGAGGATCTGCGCTATCTCCACCTGCTCTATGTGGATCTGGACGGCGTGGAGCACGAGGGCGAGATGATCGTCAACTATCACATCGCCGAGGATGTGCTGGATATTTTCCGCCAGCTGTACGAGGCGAAATACCCCATCGAACGGATCCGCCTGGTGGACGAATACGACGCGGACGACGAGCTGTCCATGGAGGACAACAACAGCTCCAGTTTCAATTTCCGCTTCATCTCCCACACCACGCGGGTCTCCAAGCACGGCCTCGGCCTGGCGGTGGACGTCAACACGCTTTACAATCCCTACACGAAGATCGTGGACGGCGTGCGCATCGTGGAGCCGATCACGGGAGAGCCCTATCTGGACCGGGACGCGGACTTCCCCTACAAGATCGATCACGAGGACCTGTGCTACAAGCTCTTTATCGAGCACGGCTTCGAGTGGGGCGGCGACTGGGAGGACCGCAAGGACTACCAGCACTTCGAGATCCCGACCAGCGTGATCGAGGAATGGTACCCGGAAAACAAATGACCCGGGAAGAAAACGGCCGGGTGCGTCGTTTCCATAACTGAAACCGCATCCAAGGAGGTCAACACACATGAAAAGATCCATTGTAACCGCGATCCTTGCCCTGATGATGATCGTCGCCGGCACGGCGGCCGCCCGCGCGGACATCCTTCCGCCCTTCGGCTGGGGCCAGATCGGCCTGTCGGCCGTGGTGATCAGCGAGGAACTGCCCTTGTACAAGGAAGCAAGCACGTCCTCCGACATCCTGCAGACGCTTCACTTCGGGGACCTGCCCATCGTGACGCGGGAAGACGGGGAATGGGCCCGCTGCGTCCTCGGGGATGCCGAAGACTCCCCCGCGGGCTGGGTCAAAGCGGAAGGTCTTCTGATCGACCCTGCCTGGTACATGATCGACGCGGCGACGCCGATCTACGCCTCGCGCGACGCCGCCTCGGAGATCGTGGCCATGGAGGACGAGTTCATGCTCATGCCGATCCTGGCGGAGGAGGACGGGTGGATCCTCGTGGCTCATTTGGGCACGGCCGGGTGGATCTGCCCCGAAGCCCCCGCGGCAGGGACCGCAAGGCAGGACGGGGAACGGTTCGAGGCCGTCATTTCGGTGGAAGGCATGCCGGAAACGGTCCTTTACGAGCACGCCGTGAATACCGCCATCGGCATTGAGATCGACTATGAGTACGAGACCCTTGAGCGCCGCAGCGAACCCGACCGCGAGCTCTTTGTCTCCCTGTACGACGCCCCCGACAAGCCGGAAAACTATCTTGAAGTGACGTTTGCGGCGCAGGACGCCGACAGCGTGACCGCCGGCATCCGCGCCGCCCTCTCGGCGGAGTACGACCTGGTCGAGGAAGCGTTCACCCTCGACGGCGCGGGCGACTGCGTCCGGATCGACGCCTCCTGCGTCAAGGGGACCGACACGACGCCCGACACGCTGCAGACCGTGTATGTCATCCCCGCGCCCGGCGGCTGCGTCGTGGCTGTGGCGCACTGCGTTGCCGAGGCCGCCGAAGGCTTCGGGACCCGCTTCGGCTATATGATGAACAGCCTTGTGATCACCGGGGCCCAGGCGGAATAAAAACTGCATGACAGGTCCGCGGAGACGCGGGATACGGGATGGACCGTTCCCTTCGGCGCGCCGCGGACCTGTTCCTCTTTTCCCAAGCACCGACATCGAAACGGAGGGACGCTGCCATGCCCAACCCCATCCTCCCCCTCTGGGAATACATCCCCGACGGCGAGCCCCGGGTGTTCGGGGACCGCGTATACCTGTACGGATCCCATGACCGCGTGGGCCACCACGAATTCTGCGACGGCAAGCTGAAGGTCTGGTCCGCTCCGCTGGATGACCTGGACCACTGGGTCTGCCACGGCGACAGCTTCCGCACCCGCGGGGGGAATGACCGCGAAGCCGACGTGCCCTGGACGGATCACGACCTGTACGCCCCGGATGTGGTGGAGAAGGACGGCAAGTACTATCTGTTCGCCTACATCGTCGGCGCGAAAGGCGCGGTGGGCGTATCCGACCATCCGGAAGGGCCGTTCCGCCTGCTCTCGAACTACCGCTATACCGACGAGGTGGGCGACGACGGCATTTTCAACGACGCGGGCGTGCTGGTGGACGGCGACGGGCGGGTCTACGTGTACTACGGCTATGAGGGCTCCTTCATGAGCGAACTGGACGGGCACACCATGTGCGACGTGGTGCCCGGCACCCTCATCCGCCACCTGATGCCCGACGGGGAGGATACCCCCTGGGATCAGCGGTTCTTTGAAGCCAGCTCGCCCCGCAAGGTGGGCGACACCTACTATCTCATCTACTCTCCGCGGCACGGAAGCCGTCTGGCCTACGCCACCGCATCCTCTCCGCGGGGTCCTTTCACCTACCGCGGCTATATCATCGACAACGGCGTCGACTACCCGGCCGGCAATGACCACGGCTCCATCGCGAACATCAACGGGCAGTGGTATGTGTTTTACCACCGGATGACCAACGGCACCATCATGAGCCGCCGGGCCTGCGTGGAGAAGATCGCCATCCTGCCGGACGGGACCATTCCTCCGGTGGAGATGACCTCTCTGGGCTTTCAGGAGGCGCTGGATCCGTACGAGATCACGCCCGGGGAGATCGCCTGCGTGCTGAAAGGCGGCTGCTTCGTCACCGAAAAGGACGCCTTCACCCGGGTCGTCACCGACGTGAAGGACGGCTGTGTGATGGGGTACAAGTATTTCGACTTCGGCGACGACTTCACCGGCGACGGTCTGGTCTTCGCCGTCCGGACCCGGGGGACGGGCGTGCGCTGCAGCCTGCATGTCCTGCTGGACGACCCGGAGACCGGCCGGGAGATCGGCGTGTGCCCCATCGGCGCGGGCGATGGCGTCTACCGGGTGAAGACCGCACCGGTCAGCGGCCGCCATGCCCTGTATCTCGTGGCCCGTCATCACATTGAGGGCTGGACGAAGCCGGCATTCGACACCCGTTCGCTGATGGAGCTGGATTCCTTTGTGTTCATGAAATAGGCACCGGAGACATGGAAAAGGACCGCCTCACAGATCCGTGAGGCAGTCCTTTTCATATACCGCTGTCCGGGGCAGGACAGCGTCAGCCGTTCCCGTCCTCGTCGTCCCGGGCCTCGGCGGCCTCCTTCTCCCTGGCGATGGCGCGCTGCTGCTCTTCCAGCGCCTTCTGCAGGCGGCTGCCAAAGGCGCTCAGCTTCTGCTGCAGACCCTTCAGCAGGGCTTCCACGTCCACGGGCGCGGGCTTCTCGGCGGGTGCTTCCGCATCGGCCTTCTCGGCGGGCGCATCCGCATCGGCCTTCTCAGCGGGCGCTTCCGCGTCGGCCTTCTCCGCGCTCTGCGCCGGCCGATTCACGAAATTGTCGATGGCCTCGCTCACCTTCATCGCGATCTCGCCGGTCTCCTCGCTCACGCGGTCGGCAAAGCCGGCGGCATTGCTCAGGAGCGCTTCGAGCAGTTCTTCGCAGTTCGCGGCGGGATCCGCCTGCTGTTCCGCCGGACTCACATCGTCCAGTTCCTGCTCCAGGACCTCCAGCTCCTCCATCTCCTGCTTGAGCTGTTCGGTCGCGGCCTCGGGCTCGGTCTCGCCGCGCTTCAGCGTGCCGCGGATCCTGTCCGTCAGTTCGCTGATCTGCTTGCCGATGGCACTCAGGGTCTGCTTGCCCTTGTCCCGCAGCTCTTCCGTCTTGTCATAGCTGCTTTCCATCACCTCGCCGCCCTTCTTTACCAGGCCGCGGGCAATCTCGGCGGTCTTCTCGGCCACGGTCGCCACCGCGCCGACGCTGCCGTACAGTACGTCCTTCAGAATCTTCTCCAGTTCGCTCATTTTGTTATCTCCTTTCCGGGTCTCACAGCCTTCGGCTGTCATGATCGTGGGTCTCGGGGACTGCTCCGTCCTCATCCGGAGCATACCACAATGGTTTTCAAGTACAAGGGGATCGGATGAGAACAAGATTAGAATGTGTTAAGAATCCAGCCCCTCAGATCGGGACTTCATCCGTCACGATCCTCTCCCCCTCGTGGCGCAGGATGCGGACCGCGCGGTATCCGCAGGCCCGCGCGCACAGGCAGGCATCCGCAAAGCCGCCGTCCAGCAGGGCTTTGCTGTGCGCGTCGCTGGAGATGAACAGCGGCACGTTCCGCAGCGCCAGCTCCCGCAGCAGCGGGCGGATGGGGTAGAAGTCCCGCCGACGCCCGCGGTTGTATGCCCCGCAGTTCAGTTCAAAAGCCGCGCCGGTCTCCGCCAATGCCGTCAGGGCTTCCATGGCCGGCTTCAGGTAGCGGGGATCGGTCTCGTCGACGGCGGGATGCTGATGGTTGAACCGCGCCACCAGGTCGAAGTGTCCGACGATCCGGCAGCGGGTCTTCGCCACGACCTCCGCTTCCGCGGCATAGTAGGCGGCGCACAGGGCATACCAGTCGCCCCCGAAGCGCTCGCGGCACAGCCTGTCCACCCGGTCAAAGCTGTCGTCCAGAGCCACGAGCGCTCCGCCGCTGTCCGGCAGAAAGTGCGTGGAGCCGATCACGTATTCCGCCCCCGCCGGTTCCTCCCCCGTCCAGAAGGCGTCCAGTTCCACTCCGCAGAGGACATCCATGCGGCCCTCATAGGCGGCGCGCAGATCGGCGATCCTGCGCCGGTATTCCGCCCAATCCATGTGGATGTCCGGATCCATGTGGCCGGAAAAGCCCAGCTGCCGGAAGCCGAGCGCCAGGGCGGCCTCCGCCATGGCTTCGGGGGTGTCCGCGCCGTCGCAGAGGGTGGTGTGGGTGTGAAAGTTCGCGTGGATCATGCGGCCTCCCCGGCAAAGCCGGCTCATATCCTGCGGATGAGGATGGCGTTGGTGACGAAGGGGATCCTGCGGATGGCCGGCACCAGTCCCTCGGGTGGCATACCGTCCACCTCGATGGTCATGATGGCGCTGCCGCCTTTGCGTTCCCTGGTCAGGCGGAAGGCGGCGATGTTCAGGTCCTCGTATTCGAAATGCATCAGCTGGGTCACGCCCGCGATGACGCCGGGCTTGTCCTGATGCATGACCAGGATGGTGTTGTTCTGGCCGTCAAAGTCCACCGCCATGCCGTCCACCTCGTGCACCTGGATGTTGCCGCCCCCGACGCTGGCCCCCTGCACCACCCCCTCCTCCCCGTCGGCGAGGAAGTAGCGGATGCGTGCGGTGTTGGGATGCGCTCCGGGGATGTCCTCAGCGATGAAGGCATAGTCGATGCCGCGGCTCCGCGCGATGTCCAGCGCGTCCCGGATCTCGGGGGAATAGCTGTGGAAGCCCATGATGCCCGCCAGCAGCGCCCGGTCCGTGCCGTGCCCGCGGAAGGTCCGGGCAAAGGAGCCCGACAGCGTGATCCTGACCTTCTCCAGGCGCCTGCCGTCGATCAGCTTGTTGGCCACGCGGCCGAGGCGCACGGCTCCTGCTGTGTGGGAACTGGATGGCCCGATCATGACCGGGCCGATGACATCGAATATGTTCATGACTGACTCCCGATTTGACGCTGCGGCCGGACCGCGGGGCGATACGGAAAAGGGCTCCTCCGGCGCGCCGGAAAAGCCCTGAGCTGCTCAGTACATCGTGCCGTCGCCGGATGCCCCCGCATAGTAATCGACGGGGTCATCGGAAGGCTGCGCGGGCTCGTAGGCCGCGGGTTTGACGCTCTTCGGGGCGGGCTGCTCCATCTGGAGGAAGTCCGTGTTGATGATGCCCTGCGCGGCGGCGCCGCGGATGGCGATATCGGTCCGGATATCGCTGTTCTCGATCATGTGGCCCAGCGCGTAGAGCGGCACGCTGAACAGCCAGGAGAGGGCGGGGCCCAGCACCATGGCCGCGATCACGGCCGCGAGGCGGACAGGCTCGGCTTCGTACCGGCCGGCGGCGATGCCGACCAGGATCACCGCGCCGGCGGCCTCGATGAGCGCAAGCAGCACCCAGAACGCGACCCTGGCGATGACCTTCAGCTTATGACCCAGATTCATATACATCTCAGTCACGCTCCTTTCTCAGGCTCTTCCGGTAGAGAGAGAGCACG
>JAEEGL013624230.1_pt1 | contig 13215 bp, 8 predicted proteins | sample 9134231 | NCBI WGS metagenome assembly JAEEGL01 (sample SAMN16246548, study PRJNA631951) | gut metagenome | biome: gut microbiome; feature: rumen; material: fiber-attached | host: Bos | place: Iran: Karaj | collected 2018-10
CTTCCTCTCCGTCCCGTCCTTCGGACAGGAGCGTGAGCGGATCGAGCTGTACTTCGCTTTCGACGACGCCACCTTCCGCCCCGACTATTTGTCCAACAAGGCCGCTCTCGAGCGCATGGATTCTCTTTTTTTTACGCGCGCAGGTGCGCACATTGATTCCGTACTTGTCGTGAGCAAGTCCTCTCCGGAAGGATCCTATGCGTACAATGTCCGTCTCTCCGAGCGCCGCGCCGAGTCGATGCGCAAATATCTCGTGGACCGCTACCCGACCTTCATCGACCGGATCCGCATCGTCGCGGACGGTGAGTCCTGGGCCGAGTTCCGCTCCGCCATCGAATCTGATACGGAGATCAACGACGGGACGCGCCAGCGGATGCTCGACATCATTGATTCCGATTCCGCACCGGACCGCAAGGAGGCGCTGCTGAAATCGCTGCCGACCTGGCGCCGCTTCTACCGGGAGTATTTCCCGGAGTTCCGCGTTTCTGCGATCGACCTGTATTTCTACATCCCTGAGTTCGTGGTTCCCGACCTTGTTTGGACCATTCCGGCTGACGAGTTGAAGGTCCCTGTACGGGATCTTCCTCTGCGTGTTCCCGCGGTCTCCCCGGTCGGCTCGAAGATGAAGCCGCTCTTCGCCGTGTCCACCAACCTGCTGTACGACCTCGGCGGTCTGATCCGCCCGATGTCCTGGACGCCGAACATCTCCGTGGAGGTCCCTATCGGACAGAGATGGAGCGTGTTCGCCGAATACGATTTCCCCTGGTGGCTCACCCCGGAGAACAACAAAGCCTGGCAGATCCTGAAGTGGGATCTCGGTGCCCGCTGGTGGTTCTCGAAGCACGACGCAAACGACCCGATGGACGTCCTCCGCGGACATTTCCTGGGCCTGGACTTCGGCGCAGGTTACTACGACATAGAGCCGTTGCACAAGGGCTATCAGGGTGAGTTCCAGATGGTGGGCCTGGAGTATGGCTACGCCTTCCGCCTCGCCCCGCGCTGGCGCCTTGACCTCTTTGCCGGCGCCGGCTGGCTCGGCACGCACTACCGCTATTATCAGGGCACGTCGGACGACGTCCACCTGATCTACCAGCACGACGGCAAGCTCAACTGGTTCGGCCCCACCAAGGCCGGCGTGAGCATCAAGTATATTTTCACCCGCAAAGCCAGGAGGACCGCCAAATGAAAACGTTGAAGCATAAATCCTGGCTGCTTGCCGCCCTGCTGCTCCTGGTCGCCGCCTTCGGCTGCCAGCGCCGCCCGCTCGAGGTGATGTACAGCACCACCGCACGCGTGATCGTGAAGGTGCAGTGGGACATCGTCGTGGAGACCGATGTCACCGCGGAGACCGAGATCGAGAAGCCTACCGGCGTGACGCTCTACTTATTCCGCGACGGTCAGTTCTACAACCAGATCACCACCTCCAACGTCGATTCCGTGGAGGTCCAGCTCGAGACGGGCAAATACAAGATGTACCTGATCAGCCAGAGCCCCGATGAGTACTGGCGCATGGAGTTCGAGGACCTGACTTCCTTCGACAATGCCGCAACCCGTCTCCGCCAGAACACGACTGCGACCTGGGCCGCCCGCAAGAGCGACGACGAAGAGGTGGTGGAGAACCCGGAGATCCTTTTCGCCGGCGTGTCCGAAGAGTTCGAGATCACGGAGAAGATGACGGAGGACTACCAGTATTACTATACGAACCTCACCAAGCTTCGCCGCGCTTCTCAGAACAACACGAAGGGCGACACCAAGGGCGGGACCAAGTCCGACGACGAGATCTACTACGAGGAGCGCGTAGAGTACTACACCATCCGCATCCCCATCGTGGCGTCGAACATCGTCTCGCAGCTCTACGTATCCATTTATGCCGGCAATATTGATGTCCTTCAGGCCATGCGCGCCAGCACTTCGGGCATGGCCCGTACCTTCGAGCTCACGCAGGGCGTGACAGACAACGAAGAGGCCATCCAGGTCATTCGCGAGTGGAAACTCGTCATGGATGACGAAAGCCGCCGCGTAGGCCACCTGGACGGCATCATCACCACCTTCGGCCTGCCGAACAACGAATCCGGTTCGACCGACCGGGATCCGTCCCTGAACGTAAGTACCCTGCTGGTCGACAACTCCACCGTCGCCGACTACGTGTTCGAAGTGGGCGACCGCATCAAGATGCTGGAGCCCAACCCGGGCTACCGCCACCTCTTCCGGCTGATCTTCGGCTCCGTCGAGGAGCCCGCCATGGTCCTGCCGGATGTCAAACCCGAACCCAGTGGCGGCGGCGGCTTCACGGCCGGCGTCGAGGACTGGGGAGAAGAAGTGAATGCCGACATTCCGCTTTAGAATGATAACCATTTATAGATTATAATAATAAACACATTGATATGAAAAAGATTTTAATCCTCACGGCATCCGCCGCCCTTCTCCTGGCCTCCTGCGCCAAGATTGAGAACAACACGAACACGGTTCTGAACGAGAATGTTCCGATCGGCTTCACGAACTACGCCCCCCGTTCTATCACAAAGGTCGGCGACACCTATGTCAACGGTACTACACTTGTAGATAACAAGGAATTCGCTGTCTATGCCTGGGAAACCAACTACAACACTTTCCTTGACGTTGACCCCGGAACGCCTAATTTCATGAATCCCGCTGTCGTTACGTGGAAAGGTGATGAAACTGACGGTGACGGCAATACTTATTCCCCCGTCCGTTACTGGCCTGCCGGTGACAATCCGCAGAACCTGTCCTTCACGGCTTATTATCCTTACGGTGGAGCCGGCATCACCGCGCCTACGTTTGCCAGCGGTGTCGGCACCTATGCTTTCGTAGCCCAGGGGGCTTCCGCTTCTATGGTGGACTTCTGCGTCGCCGACGTGGTGAACGACCAGATCTATGGAAACACGAATGCCGGTTCCGGATACAAGCAGACGGTTAAATTCACTTTCAAGCACCAGCTTGCCAGAATCCAGTTCAAGTTTAAGAAAGCTTCCGGCCTCGATGATACGACCGTTATCGAACTGGTCGATGCCAAACTGAACAACATCAAGACCCAGGGCACCCTCACCGCCACCTATGCGCAGAATGCCAGCCCTGCCGTCAACGCTATCGGTACGACCACCACCACCTGGTCTTCTGTCGCAAAGGCCGCTACCCCTATCGTTTATGATGTAACGCTCAATCAAGTCAATCCGGAAAGCGGCAGTGAGATTGTCCTTACCGAAACAGCTTCCACCGTTCATAACGACGACATCTTCCTGATGGTTCCCCAGAACATGGCGAACACCGAGCAGAATCTGACCGTCACCTGGAAGGTTAAGGTTTATGACACCGCTGCAAATGCAACGGCCAACAGTTCCACCGGCCTTCTCTCCGAGACCACCAATACCAAGACCCTCTCCCTGTACGGCGACCTGGTGACCAGTGACACCGACAACACATCGATCGGTGCCATCAACTGGGACAAGAACAGCTCCGTGACTTACACCATCACCATTGGCCCTAAGCCCATCTGGTTCACCGGCGTGGTCACCGCGTGGGCTGCCGAGCAGGAAGGTTACTTCAACGTGCAGTAAAAACTGAATCAAACAGAAATATATATTCACAATTAATTCATTAAAGCTTTATGAAAAAATTAATGTTTATCGCGGCTTCCGTCGCTCTGGTCCTCGTCTCTTGCGCAAAGACGGAGGTCCTCTCGGTAAGCGAGGACAGTGCCCACGCGATTGCGTTCGGTACTTATAGCCCTCGTAGCATCACCAAGGCCGATGCAGCCAACTATGCTGCTGGCGCTACGCTCATCGACGGTGCCCAGTTCAAAGTTTACGGCTGGTATACCGCCAATGCTACTTCTTTCACCGGCTCCAACGGTAGCCAGTTTATGAATTGGTACACTGTGACGTACAAGACGGGTGGTAACTCTGATGGAAATGGTAAGACCAACCTCTATCCTGACGGTTACCGTTATTGGCCCACCGGCACAACGCCGAATTGGCTGAGCTTCTATGCTTACTATCCTTCAAACGCCGGTACCATTACCCCTCCCACTGGTCTCGGTGCTTTCACCTTCACGGCTGAAGATGCCGCCGCCGACCAGGTCGACTTCATGGTCGCTGATATGGTCAAGGACCAGACTTACAGCACGGCTAACAGCCAGCCCGGTACCAACAGCACTGTCGACGGTGAAGTTCATCTCACCTTCCGCCATATGCTCACCAAGGTCCAGTTCCGTTTCAAGACGACCGCTGATGTCGCCGATGCGACCAAGTCCAACATTGAGATTTATCTGAAGGACGCCAAACTGCAGGGGATCAAGAATACAGGTACCCTGACATCTTCTTTTGCCGGTACCACTTTCGGAACTGCCTGGAGCGCCCAGAGCGGTAATCAGGAATACGAGGTTTTCATTGGGGGTGCTGATATCAACAACAAAAAGCTCACTGCTAACGCTGCTGACGCATCTGCCGCCCCCGAGGATATCTTCCTGATGGTTCCTCAGAATATGGTTACCCAGACCGGCACCAACCCTCAGGCGCTTTACCTGAAGTGGGATGTCAAGGACCTCGTGACCGGTGTCACCACCGAGAACGAAGCAACCGTTTACTTTAAGGACGACCTTAAGAACGGTGACGATCCTGATGCCACCGGTTATGCCGCCAAGGAGATTGACTGGGCCAAGAATATGTCCGTCATCTACACCATCACCATCAGCCCCAAGCCCATCCTCTTCACGGCTGAGGCTGCAAGTTGGGATGCCGATGTGGAGGGCTTCTTCAACGTCAACTAATCCGACCCTTTTTATCCATGCGGGCCTGACCGCCCGCATGGGTACCAAAAACACAAAACAAGAATGACAGGAATGAACAATATATTCGGCAAACCGGCAGTGGCCATCATCCTTGTTGCAACCCTTATCGGCTGCGGCAAGATTGACCGGCCGGGCGACGAATGGAAGGACCTTGTCGGCGACAAGCCGCTGAGATTCTCCTCTGCCGTCGCCCCTACCAAAGCCTCATCCCCGCTGGTCAGCGGCGCCACTTTCGGAGTTTTCGCCTTCCTTCAAGAAGGCAATGTTGCCAATGGTACTGTGGCGCATTGGGCCGATGACTGGGACAGCCAAACCGATGGTACGCAGCAACCGTCCCCGAATTTCATGTTCAATCAGCTTGTCAGCAAGACGGGAGCAGACGATTCCAACGAAACTTCTGACTATACTTATTCTCCGCTCCATTATTGGCCCTCCAATAAGGAGAATACCCTGTCCTTCTGGGCTTATGGGCCTCATAACCCTAGTGTGTCGCTTTTCGAAAGTGGCACCAGTACGACCTATACAGAAACTTCCCATGGCCTTCCGGATGTCCAATTTACCGTTGCGGACGGTCGTGACGATTTCATGACTTCAGATCTCCTGGCTGACCAGGACTATTCCTCCCACGATGGTGTAGCTTCCTTTGAATTCCATCACCGCCTGTCCTGGATTGAGTTCAAAGCTGCGACGGCGGCTGATTACACCGATCTGGGTATTACGTTCACTGTGACTTCAATCAGGATTATCCATGACTATAGCACGGGGGTGTACCGTCAGAGTTCGTCCGGCTGGAGTAACCTTTCTTCCGAGAGAGATGAAAGCGATGCCATTACTGCTTTCTCCGGAACTGTGCTATTGGAGTACAATAATCCAAAGCCATGTTCCAATTACCCTGTGTTGATGCTGCCTCAAGATATGGATCATACCAGTAACGGTGGTGGAAAAGTTACGGTTCTTATAAATTTCAATCAGCGTGATGGCTCCGGTCAATACAACATCAACAAAGAGGTTGCTTTCGAGCTTGACCAGGTCTCTGGTATCGATGCTTGGGAAAAGAATAAACGGTATATTTATACCATCCTGGTTAAATCCGATGACGCCATCAACCTTACTGTTCAGGTTCAGCCGTGGGAATACTGGCTCGGAACAAGCGATTATACGGAGAGTGTCACCACTACCAAGCAACTGACGTGGGATGACGATACCTACGTGACCGGTAGCGGCTCCAATTGTACGGAAGAGGCGTCGTTCACAATTGATGGTGTGTCCGGGACCTACAAAGTGCTTGTTCTTAAACCGGGGACCAGTCTTAAGGGCAGTTTCATCTTCGATACGCCGTATCGGGGGACATGGTATGCCATGCTTGAGCCCATTAACGGCAGTAATGATGGCTCCATTGTATTCAGCAATGACAAAGTCTTGACGGAGGGGCTTGTCGGCAACGAATCCACCATCGAGATCAAGGCCAGTGGCGATGCCACCACTGCACAGTATGCCGTACTTCGTTTCATGTGTCGCACGGTGCCGGTGGATCCGAACGATCCCTCAACGGCGCAGACGCTTTATGTGAGTCCAGCCACTTTGGGCGGGCAGTACGTTATTAAACAGAACATCAACTAGCGGAATGAAGAAGTTATTGATATATATTGCCTTAGTCCTTGTGTTGTCGGCGTGCGCCGGGATCCCGGGTATTCAGTCGCCCTTGGGCGATTCGAACATTCAGATCGGTGTTTACGTGGCTGGTGGCGGTGCCGTTACAAAAGGTAGCGTAACGCAGATTACCGATGGTTCTCCCGGCGAAGGTACTTATGGTGAGAACTATCTCAAAACCCTGGATTTCTTCTTCTATTTGGAGGGATCTGGAGATGATGATGGTGTGGATTATAATAACCAGCCCCTTCCTTCACCTAAACCAATCTATCATATTCACAAAGATAATGTCAATGCCAATACGACATGGACTTTGGGAGAATTGGCCAATCGTACTGTGCTGGACGCTATTTTTGCAAGCAGTGACAGATGTGTTGTATATGTCATTGCAAATTACACGCCTTCCACCCCGTTTGCTACACAGTTTGCTGATCAGAATAATTATAACTTGAAGCGTATAGCACTTCGGCAGTTGGTTGCGGAGAGCGTTTTTAACAAAGTGAGCACCAATGGAGAGGATGGTGAGCCTCAATCGTGTTTTGTCATGGAGGGAAGTACGGAGATTCAGCGTACATTGAAATCCGGATATTATTATGTTTCCGGAAACGTCCCTCTTTACAGATCCGCATCTAAAGTCCGTCTAGAGGTTACAATTCCGGAAAGCCTGTATGATGCAGGCAACCCCGCTGACTATGCCAATTATCCGGACCGGAGAGTGAAAGATGGCAATGGTTTTACCTGGATTCCACAGCCTGAAGGTATGAAGGCGGTCCTTGTTCATGGTGTGAAGAAAGGTATCATCTGCGCTATGGACGAGAGCTACAGTTACAACATCGCTAGCACTGACTACTTTGCAGAAGCGTCGTCCACTGATCTAATAGATGTCTACGGCCATGCTATGCACTTGACGAAAACCAACGAGACCAGTGGAGCGGTGGTGTCCAAGTCCTACGAGCATAAGGTCCCGATGTATTCCTATCCTACATCGGATTGGAAGGGTAATGCTAATAATGAGACGCACATGATGCTGGTCCTGCCTTGGGCGCGGCTTAACGACGACGGTACCATTAATGTGGTCAAAAACACCTATTATCAGATTCCGATCTCGGTGAATCCTACCGACCCTACTTACCAGCTCAAGCATAACCGTTACTACCGTATGGAGGTTACGGTTGGTATTCTTGGCAGTTTTGAACTGGAAGATAAAGTTAACCTCTACCCCAGCACGTATGTTATTCTGGACTGGAGTACAATGAATGACGAAAGCACTCAGTCGGTGTCCAATGTCAACATGGCCCAGACTTCGTATCTGGCCGTAGCGACGCACCGGGATACGCTTAATAACGTGACTTCGCATGGAGTGGAGTATGCTTCTTCTCACGACGTCACGGTGACCGTCACCAAGATCGAGTATTTGAACTACAAGAACAAAATTGTCCGCATGGCCAGAATAACTCCTAGTCAACCGAACCGTATTTACTATTATACCCAGAATAGCACGACAGGAGAGTGGGATGTTTATAATTCTTATGAAACCTCCACGGGCATTTATGCCAGTTACGTTGCAAATGCAACAACTAAAGAGGGATACATAACATTAACACACACTATTCCCTCAAGCCAGTATACTCCTGTGAATGTGTATGTCACCGTTTCTAACGGGGTTGTGCAGGACGAGGAGATTATATTCACACAGTATCCGCCGATTTCGATTGAAGGTAATTTGTCGAATGGGTATGTATTTGTGAAGGAGTACTCAAACAGCAGTGAGGTAAACAATATTTACACAGATAACGGTGAATGGATTGGAAAGCTGAATGAAAGGACCGGCGCCGCAAGTCTTACGGCTACGGGGACTAACACAAATCCTATGCTTTATTCCATAAAGATATCTTCTTTCTCTCCCACCGACGATTATATTCTTGGAGATCCCAGGGTATCAACCCCATCGACCGTTGCCCCCAACTGGTATGGTTCCATAGCTTATTATTATAACCAGGCAGAAGCGGCTTCGCATGGCAGCTACACAACTGAGACGGGCACGTTCTATTTTAGTTACAGTGAATGGCAGGCGAATCAGTCAATTATTACTCGTGAAGATGAGACAACGAGCAATAGTTATTCTAATTTTACAAACAATTGGTACTTATATAATTCTGAAGCGAATGCGTACGGCCCGGACTCTAATGGATACTATTATTGGAGGACTGGCTCTGGCGGCTGGGGCGGAGGCAATTACACTTACCACAGAAGGAGGTACTCCTATACGGGAACCAGATATGTCGTAAGCAGCGGTTTAACCAATTATTATCCCACCAGTACTGGCGGAACATCCATGATGATCGCTCCCGAGATTCTTATTGCCTCCTCATATGGTAAGACGACGTATTCTGAAATGACCTTGGATAGGGCCGTGATGAGATGTGCACTGTATCAGGAAGATGGATATCCTGCCGGTCGTTGGCGTCTGCCTACATTCGCTGAGGTGAAGTTTATTATGGGGTTATCTACAAATAATACAATACCTACACTGTTCCAGATGGATAAGCCTGACTATGTTGGTTATTGGTGCGCAAACGGTAAGGTTGTGGCGAACAATAGCGGCCAAATATTATTAGAGACCCCTGGGAATTATACGAATTCCAGTAATACTGCCCCGCGTTGCGTGTATGATCTTTGGTATTGGGGTGACGAACATGAACTGTATGCTACAACTTGGCATCTGGGTGATAACGATTAAAACGGCAATCAAATGAGAAGACTGAAATACATACTGCTTTCCGGCCTGATGTTGCTTGCCGCCTCCTGTGTGGAGGAGATTGTCCCGGACACGGGCCAGAGCAACGAGCCCGTTGACGGAGAGAAGGTGATGGTCACCTTCAGCGTTGACTTTGCTGCCAGGGAATATGATAGCTGGGGAGATGGTGCTGCCACCAAGGCCTTTGGTGAGATGACCAAATCTAAGCGCGATGGATTGAAGATTCGTGTCTACGTTTTTGATCAATACGGATTGTTTACCGAATATGCCGATGCTGTGGTTAGTAGCCCACAACCGTCGACAATTCCTCCGGATGATGCTACCGTTGCAGATGACGAGACGGTTTTCTCCGTAGAGCTTTCCCGGTCCAAGAACGCACGCCGCCTGCATTTTGTCGGCGTCGATGATACCTCATATTCTGTCAGTCAGGAGTATTCATACGGTTCGGAAGGAACGTTTATGAGGGGCCTTACCGTTGCCGGCAATGTCGATGCCTATTGGGCTCGATTAATTCTGGAACAAGGTATAGACGATAATACTCATTTCCGCCGTATACCGCTCCTCCGCAACTTCGCCAAGATTACTCTGGATTGCACTGCGACTAATTTTACCCCGAATGGCTTTACCGTAGTGAATGTGCCGACCAAGGGTTGTGTGGCTCCTTATAACACATCTTCTGGAGGATTTGCCACTTTCTACACAACCAGTACGTCTGGAGGAGTTATCAGTTCTACGCCCACCACATATAAAAACCTGCTGAATACTCAGCACTTCAAGGGCTATAGACCTCTTAATGCAGAATGGGCCAGGCCGGCTCCAACCTCGGGCACAGGGGACTCCGGACTTACATTCAACCCGGTTAGTAAGGTCAATAATGCGTATACCTGCACCCCTGCCTATATGTATGAAAGTCCTAATGCCGACGGAGGCGAGAAAGGATATACCTACCTGATTGTCAGGGGCCGTTATACTGGCAAGAACAGTGATACTTATTATAAGATCGACATTACATATAAGGAAACAGAAGGATATGGTTATACTGATGAGGAAATCGCAAATGGCGCAGGTGTCGCAACGTTCTATAATATCCTTCGTAATTTCAACTATGTAATCAAGATTAACGGAGTTACTTTCGAGGGTTATCCATCTGCTTATGACGCTGCCATAAAACCCGCTGCAAACAATATTTCCGCTTCCATTCTTGCGGAGGGGGTGAATAATGTCAGTGACGGTAATCAGAAACGCCGCCTGTTTGTCAATAAGATTTATGCCATGTACAATGAGGGCGGGCCAAAGCAGGATCTGAAGACAAAAGCTTATACATATGAAGGTAATCTTCAGTCCGTCAACATTATGGTGTTGGAACAGGATGCAGGTATATTCGCGACAAACGGTGAACCTTATGTAGATTCCAGTGCGTCTGCTGATGCCGATGACTACAAACCCATCAAGTTCACTCTCGCGGAACCTACGGACTCACCTAAAACAGCTGTCATTCGATTATTTATCAAAGAGTCGCCCACGTATGAAACATTGTTCCGTGATATTACCATTGTATCCAGACAGTACTATTCTTTGCGGGTTGACTGCACGGATGTCGTCCCTACATCCAGCGGGTCCTCTTTAAACGCACAGCTTTTGGTCCCGGATGGCATTAACAAGAATCTGTTCCCCCTTCGCTTTATGTTGGAGCCGGAGAGTAAGACTGTTTATCCTGATGCCACCAAGAATCAATTGCCGGTTAATGTCGGCAAGTCTATTCTGCCTAATCATGATGAGGATAATTCGTTCCAATATGTCCGCGCAATCACATATGACGAGTATAAGAATGCTCAATCCAAGGCGGTAGGAGGAACTAATTATAAGTTGCTGGATGTCTGGTTCAAAACAAATACTACGGCCAGCAAGACGAGGATATATGCTTATAACGAGTATTTCGTGAAAGCATCTGATACTTTCGAGAACGGTAATCCTGTTTTCGAGGATGGTGATCTTGCGGTGGCAAAAGTTGTTGCTTCCGATTACTATGGTGCCGGGAATAGTTATAATTACGTTGTATTTAAGACTGTCCGCGCTTCGGGTAAAGTTAATATCACGCTTGCCGAGGGTTCGGAGTCAGAGACAAAGTCGGATTATAATCTCGCCACTGCGACGGACAGGACCGGGCCGGTCAATGGGGTATATACCTATAAGGTACCGTTCTTGACCAAGACCTTCAAAGGCAGTACATATACTGCAACGGTCGAGTATCCAAACGATGGTAGTTTTAGCCAGACTATTTACGGCTCGGCTACCCAGGAGCGCCGCTATCTCTTCCTCCCTATAGGCAGCTTCGCCCCTACTAATCTCACTAGCGAATTTGGTACTACGGAGCGTTTCAAGAGCGGTATTATTTATGACCCTACCCATTTTGACACAGTAGATCCTGCCAACTGCGGTAAGATTGCTTTCAATGCCAATGGTACTTACGAGGTTGATGGTCGTGTCGCTAGCTCAGATTCAGAATACGAGGGCTATAAATTTGAAGATGCAGCTGGCTATCATATTGGCGCTTTCAGACATACGGCTTATTATACTTCGCTCGATGAAAACTGGACACTCCGCTTCTATCACTCAACCAGCGGTGCACATAATGCACCTGAAGACGGCGCCCACACCTGGCGCGATGACTGGTATGCAGAAGTGACTGTCGGCGCTATCACCGCGGCGCACGCCAAAGACTTCCAGGCCAACGCAACCGATAATGCCAGTGCCCCTGCTGACGGCCTCTTCAAGATGCCACTCACGTTCCAGGCGGCCCCTTAGCAGCTTCCAATGTCCCGGACGCCAGTCCGACAGCGGACCGAGCCAAGTGCAAAGAAGTCATGCACCGAGTGCATGACTTCTTTGTTTCATCCCTTTGTCCTTCCCCCCCCCTTCCTTCGTCCTTTTTCGTCATCCCGGGCTTGACCCGGGATCTCCCTGCTGCCGGGGGCACCAGTACCCCATTTTGCTCCCGGCAACCCGACGGCGAATGGTGGGCGCGGGAAGGGCTTTACTCCGAAGCGGAGTCTTCGCCGAACAGGGCGTCGCAGAAGGAGGCGGGGGAGTACACGGGGAGGGAGGTGTAGCGGCTGAAGGCCTGGTCGCCCGTGATGATGGCGTCGCAGCCGTTGTTGAGTGCGCAGGCGATCTGGGCGGCGTCTTCGTAGTCCGGGATCCGGCAGTCGTTGGCGGCGTCCAGGTCGAAGCGCTCAATGCTGATCACTTCGAGGAATGAGGTCAACCTGCGGATGGCCTCGCGGAATTGCTCTACGGAGCCCTTTGCTGACTGCGTCTGGACGTAGGAGGCATCAATGATGGATTGTGTGGTCAGGCAGGCGTACAGACGCCGCTTTTTGATGACCTGCAGCAGGGTGAGCGCATCATGATGGCTGGGTCGGAGGTCGCTGAGGATGTCCAGCAGGACGTTGGTGTCAAGGAAGATCTTCATAGCCCCAGGATACTTTTCAGCCGGGGATCCCGCTCTATCTCCCCGGCCGGAATCTCCCCGATGACCCGACCCAGGTCGCGCAAATCGTCGTCCGGCTCGAATTCCGCCCGCACAAGACGGGGGATGGCCGGCTCGGTCGCCGCCTCCAGGATCCCCGTAATGTAATTGTTGAGGGAGCGCTTCTCCCGCTTGGCATTGCGCTTCAGCCGGTCATACAGCGTCCTGCTGATACGGATGCCTGTCTGGATGGTCGTGTCCATAATTGTTATCATTCTCGCAAATATATAACAAAATGTTATAATATACAAGAAATGATAACATTTGTAGGGATGGCTACAGTAGCGCCCGGACCTGCTCCTCGGTGAGGCCGGTCAGCCGGGCGATGGTCTCCGTTGGGATTCCTGTTCAGAAGCCGATCGGCTTGCGGGGCGCCTGCTTCCGTTCTTCGATTTTGGAGGACAGTTCCGCGATGGCGATGTTGGCTTGTATGGCCGTTTCACTATTCAGCACCGAAGAAAGCATTGCCAC
>JAEEGL014418399.1_pt1 | contig 13215 bp, 12 predicted proteins | sample 9134231 | NCBI WGS metagenome assembly JAEEGL01 (sample SAMN16246548, study PRJNA631951) | gut metagenome | biome: gut microbiome; feature: rumen; material: fiber-attached | host: Bos | place: Iran: Karaj | collected 2018-10
CCGGCAGGAGCGTCGAGCAGCGAACCAATGTCCCGAAAACGATCGATGAGATCGTCGCTGAAACGTATGCGGATCCCAATCCCTTTCCGCCATTCAATTTCGAGTTCGCCATTACTCTTTTTGCACCACTTCTCCTTCTCTTCGCGTTTGTCTTTCTTGTCAGAAGGGCGAACAAAAAGCGGAGGGCGCATCGAATGCGCGCTCCGAAACCGGTCAACCGGTATGTTAAGTAATCTTATTCTGCAGGAAGCACAACTGAAAACGCAGTGCCCGCACCCGGTTTCGACCGAACGCGCATTTTTCCTTTGTGGGCGACTACGATAATTCGGGCGATGCTCAGGCCGAGCCCGTGGCCTCCCGTCTCGGATTTTCTTGCCTTATCGCTGCGGTAGAAGCGATCGAAGATCTTCGGAAGGTCTTCAGGCGGGATTCCCTGTCCCTCGTCCCGGACAGACAGGCTGCATGTACCGTCGTCTTTTTTTCTGCAGCTCAGGAAGATGTTCGTATCAGTTTCTGAATACTTGACAGCATTGTCGCACAGGATCCGGAGGACTTGTTTGATCATATTCCGGTCCGCTTTCAGTTTCAGGTCGTCGGATTCCTCCAGATGGAAGTGATGCCCGCTGTGCACCATGGCTTCCTCTTTCAGCACTTCCTGTATCAGCTCTGACGTACTGAACTCGGAAACTTCCATCATCAGCGTCTTCTTGTCATGCCGGGCCAGGAAAAGCAGGCTTTCGACCAGGTCCTTCATCCCGTCCGTTTCCTGGGAGATTGCCATGATCCCTTCCTCAAGCACTTCCGGATCATCCTTCCCCCAACGCTTGAGCATATCGGTATAACCACGGATGACTGCGATCGGGGTCCGCAGCTCATGGCTGGCGTCCGAAACAAATTGTTTCTGGCTGTTATAGCTTCTTTCAATGCGGTCCAGCATCCGGTTGATGACGGCTGCAAGATCCTTCAGCTCGTTCTTTGTCCCGGCAATATTGATCCGGTTGGAAAGGTTGCTCTCTGACAGCGTTTCCGCCATGGATGTGATATCCCTGATTGGCGCAAGCACCCGTTTGTTCAGGCGCTTTTCATGACGGAAGAAATAGATCATGCGGATCAGATCGCATAGAAGCGCTCCTCCGATCAGGTAGCTCCAGAACGTGAACAGTTCCCGAAGCTGCAGCGTGACAAGCCATTGCTGCCCGGAAGCCGCCGGATAATAGAACTCAAGGGATCTGTCTGAGAAGGTTTTACGGAACAGGACCGACATCTGCTGTCCGATCCGCGGGAAGAACTGCTCCTCAGGCTTTGTGTCCGTTTGTTTAACGGTCAGGTATCCAACCTGCTTCTCCGTCTCATCCTCGCTCCAGCTCTCCTTCTGCAGTTCGTTCAGTTCTCTTGTTACCGGAATGGCGGTCGCAAAGCAGAACAGCACGGTCAGGATCAGGCAGATCGGAATGAAACTTCTTATCAGCTGGATGCAGTAGTGCAGTGCAATCCTGAATGTCAGGGAAAGACGAATTCTGCTCAGTCCACCGTGGATTTTCCCGCTCATTCGGTTTGCAAGTACCAGATCCCGCGTTTCGGGCTGTTGATGCGGTTTTTTTCTTTGATTACTCTTCGTCTTCTTCATAATCAAACAGATATCCTACTGAACGGATCGTATGGATCGTCTTGATATGATACTGATCGTCGATCTTGTGCCTCAGGTAGCGGATATAAACGTCAACGATATTGGAATCGCCGATATAGTCATATCCCCATACCTCATTCATCAGCTGGTCGCGTGTGACCGCTTTCCCCTGGTGCTCCATCAGATAGCGAAGCGTATCGAACTCCTTCCGGGTCAGTGCAACCGCCTCACCCTGTACATGGACCTGCCAGCTGCCTGTATCGACGGTAATGCATCCGGCCCGAAGGCACTGTTCTTCCTTCCAATTGGAAGCTGTATCACGCGCACGGTTCTTTTTCAGGGCAACGCGGATCCGCGCAAGCAGTTCCTCGATGGCGAAAGGTTTGGTCACGTAATCATCCGCTCCCATATCCAGACCCATTACCTTGTCGCTCACATCATCCTTTGCGGTCAGCATGATGATCGGCACGTCACTGGTATGGCGAAGCCTGCGGCACACTTCGATCCCGCTCAGTTCCGGCAGCATCAGGTCGAGGATCAGCAGGTCCGGATCCTCATTCAGCGCGGTATCCAGACCGCTTCTTCCGTCAAACGCTGTCAGGACTTCATATCCTTCATGCTTCAGCTCCAGTTCCAGAAAACGCGCTATCTTTTTCTCATCTTCAACGATCAGTATCCTGGCCATGATTTGCTCCTTCACTCAGCTGATGATGCACAAAGGCAGGAGATGCGGACAGCATCTCCTGCTGTGCGGATAATTTATCCGACTGTGACGGAAGAGTATCCGTCCCGGTCGTCGTTGATCTCGACTTTTCCCTCTCTGGTTTCGGCCTGAACTGGAATCTGGAGCGTAGGCACTTCGGATGCGGCTGCCGAGTACGCGCTGTGGTAGGTCGTAGCTGCCGGATTGGATTCAAAGAAGGAATCCATCGTCTCCTCAATCTCCTTCGTCTGCTTTCTCAGTGCGTCAGCAGGATCTTGCGCTGGCTTCTCCGTGACCTTCGCCTTTACTTCTGCAGCAGCGGTTTTGACTTCCTCACGGGCTTTGTCAAATGTTCCTTTGATCTCCGCAGCCTTTTTCTCATCGGTAAAGGACTGTACGGCGCTCGACACGGAATTCTTCGCATTCTGCGCTGCGTTCCGAACCATCTTTTCCAGGCTGTCAGAAGCAAAATCTTCATCCAGCTTGGTGAAAGAGAACTGGTATCCGAGGATCAGCGAAAGGATGAATCCGAAGATCGTCATGTGCGGTGCCAGGATCAGGCACAGTGCTCCCCACAGCACGGAGAAGTTCACGATCGGGGTTTTTCCTTTCTGTACCTTCACTCTGCTGCGATACAGCTTTTGAAGGATCCCCAGTGCCTTTTGCTTCGTATCGATGTGCTTGTCGGTATTGTTCCCGCTGTTCATCCTGCTTCCGCTGTCCATATGAGTATCCTCCTTCAGTCTTCCGTTCTTCTCAAGGTCGATCAGTGCTCTAGCCAGATTCCCGTCATGATAGTCAAGAAGGGCAACCGCCTCCTGATAGGTCATTCCGCTCTTTTTTCTCAGCAGCTCAATGTCTTCGATCGTATAGCTTGCCATCTCCGGGTTCTCCTTTCCTGTCGTTTCAACCGACACGTGCATCTTATCACAGGAATGCCTGTTTGTTCTGAAAAACAGGCAAAGACTTCATGAGAATCAGATTAAAAGATCACGAAGGAAACGCTGTGCTTATGCGCAGCCGCATTAATCCTTCGGATCAGGGGTATTTTATCACATTTGCCGTTTCATTGCACCGGTTTGTTCTTCTGCTCACGCGCTTCCGGACCTGTTTAATTGTAACTCTTTCAAAGAATCTTCATCTTTACAGGAAACAGGCCTTGTGGTACGATAATCTGAGAAATTTCTACAATATATGCAGGAGGATCGCATTGTCATGAGCAAAGATCAGATCATCAGCGGAAGCACTATTCTTGGTATTGAATTCGGTTCCACACGCATCAAGAGCATTCTGATCGACAGGGATCACAATGTGATTGCCTCCGGCAGTCATGAATGGGAAAACGATTATGTCGACGGGATCTGGACATACAGTGAAGAAGCTATTATGAACGGCCTTCGTTCCAGCTACGCCGATCTGAAGAAGGATGTGTTCAGCCGTTACCAGGTTCCGCTGAAAAAACTCGGTGGCCTCGGGATCAGCGCGATGATGCACGGGTATCTTCCCTTCGACGCAGGAATGAACCTGCTCGTTCCGTTCCGCACCTGGAGGAATACGATCACTGGTGAAGCGGCCGAAAAGTTGACTTCCCTCTTTTCCTTCAACATGCCTCAGCGCTGGAGCCTGAGCCATCTGTACCAGGCAATCCTGAACGGCGAAGCACATGTCGGGAAGATCGATTTCCTGACTACACTTGCCGGATGGATTCATTTCCTGCTCACCGGGGAGAAGGTCCTCGGTGTTGGAGACGCTTCCGGCATGATGCCGATCGATTCCGCCACTTGCGACTACGACGCCGCTATGGTTGCCGCATTTGACAGCCTGGTCGCGGACCACGGATATGCCTGGACTCTGAAATCCATTCTCCCCAAAGTCCTCTGCGCGGGGCAGGAAGCCGGCAGGCTGACCTCTGAAGGCGCTGCGCTGCTCGATCCGGACGGGGATCTTGAACCCGGCTGCCCCCTCTGTCCTCCCGAAGGCGATGCGGGGACCGGCATGGCGGCAACAAACAGCGTCCGGGAAAGAACCGGGAATGTTAGCGCAGGGACCTCCATTTTCAGCATGATCGTGCTCGAAAAACCCATGAGCAGGGTTTATCCCGAGATTGATATCGTTACGACGCCCGCCGGCAAACAGGTCGGCATGGTGCATTGCAACAGCTGCACCAGCGACATCAATGCCTGGGTCTCACTCTTCCGTGAATTTGCCGATTTGATGGGCTGCAGTACCAACATCGGTGACGTCTTTACAAAGCTTTTCCTGAAGTCACGCGAGGCTGAACAGGATTGCGGCGGGCTGGTAAACTTCAATTATCTGGCTGGCGAACCGGTTACCGGCCTTTCGGAAGGCCGTCCGATGTTCCTTCGTCTTCCCGATGCTCGTTTCAATCTTGCCAACTTTATGCGCGCCCAGATTTATGCCAGTATGGAAACCCTGAAGTACGGCATGGAGATCATGAACCGTGAGCATGTTGCCATTGACTGTGTTTATGGCCATGGCGGTCTGTTCAAGACCGAAGGCGTCGCTCAGAACGACCTGGCCGCTGCGATCCACGCGCCGGTTACCGTTATGGAGACAGCCGGTGAAGGCGGCGCCTGGGGTATCGCCCTCCTGGCTGACTTTATGGTCAATCGCGCGGAGGACGAGGCGCTTGAGGACTATCTCCAGAACCATGTCTTCAGCGGCATGAAGCAGATCACCGTCGCGCCGGATCCCGAAAACGAAAAGGGCTTCGACCGATATATGGAACGGTTTGTCTCCTGCCTGCCGGCTCAGAAGGCGGCGGCTTCAGAATTTAAGGATTGATCCGGAGGTGTCCTTTTGATCTCTGTCAGGGATTTTGAAACTGCGCTGCAGCTGAAAACGCTGGTTCCTTCCACCCGAACGGAATGGGATATCCGGACGCCTGATCTGAACCGTCCCGGCATGCAATTCTGCGGTTTTTATGAATTCTTTGCGTTTGAGCGTCCCCAGGTGATTGGAAAAGTCGAGATGGCGTATCTGGAGGAACAGCCGGAGGAGATGAGGAAAAAGATCCTCGAACGGTATTTCAGCTATCCAGTGCCCTGCCTGATCATCTGCAGGAACCTTACGCCACCCTCCGATCTGCTCACGATCGCCCGAGCCCATGATGTTCCGGTTTATTCCAGCACGCTGGTTACCAGCAAATTTGTCGCGCTTGCAATCCATTACCTGAATCGTTCTCTGGCTCCCCATATGACGAGGCACGGCGTCCTGCTGGATGTTTACGGCATCGGGGTCTTCCTTTCGGGAAAAAGCGGCGTCGGTAAAAGCGAAGCTGCGCTTGAACTCGTCAAACGCGGCCATCAGCTGGTTGCTGACGACGTGGTCGATATCTGCCGGATCTCGGATGACCGCCTGATCGGCACCTGTCCCGAGAAGGTTCGCCATCTGATGGAGATCCGCGGTATCGGCGTAATCGACGTGAAAGCTATGTATGGAATCGGCGCAGTCGCTTTTTCCAAGTCGATCGATCTGATCATCGAACTCGAATCCTGGGATGAGAATAAGGCATACGACCGGATCGGCCTGCAGGATGACAAAATCGAAATTATGGGCGTTCATGTTCCGCACCAGACGATGCCCATCAAACCCGGCCGCAATCTTGCCATTATTGTTGAGGTTGCTGCACGCAACTTCAGCCTGAAGCGTTCAGGATACAATGCTGCGCGTGAACTGACTGCTCTTCTTCAGGATGATTCAAATGTATAAGGAGGCTAAGGTATGAGAATTGGTATTGATGTCGGAGGTACCGGTATCCAGGTTGGTCTGGTCAACAATGATCTACAGATCATCTCGGAGGCTTCCATCCCGACTCGGACAGATATGGATTTTGAGGAACAGGTTCGGCAGATTGCGGCCTGCGTCCTGTCCGTGATTTCCTCGGCCGGCATCGATCCGGATGCTGTCGAATCTGTCGGTGTCGGCATCCCGGGTATCGCTTCCGATTCCGGTGAAATCATCAAATGTACCAACATGGGATGGCATCACGTCCTTTTCCGTGAGGTATTCAACCGCTATTACAACAAACCTGTTTTCGTCGATAATGACGCCAACGTTGCCGCCCTGGCGGAAAGCGTCGCCGGTGTCAGCGCCGGCACTTCCTCCAGCGTGTTCATCACGATCGGCACCGGCATCGGCAGCGGTATCATCATTGACGGAAAGATCTGGAAGGGTTGCCATGGGATCGGCGGTGAACTCGGTCATGTGATCTTCGATCTGGACGGTGTTCCCTGCTCCTGCGGGAATCATGGCTGCCTCGAGCGGTACTGTTCAGCTACAGCAATCATCCGCATGGGCCGTGAAGCGGTCAAGATTCATCCGGATTCCCTGCTTCTCCGGCTTGCTGACAACAATCCGTCAAATATCAATGCCAAGACTGTTTTTGATGCTGCCCGCCAGGAGGATCCTGTCGCTGTTGAAGTCTATCACCGGTTTATCGGATACCTCGCACAGGCGGTTGCCAGCGTCGTCAACCTGATAGATCCGGAAGTGATCGTCATCGGCGGAGGCGTCAGCAAAGCCGGGACCTTCCTTCTCAAGCCCCTTATCCGGGAATTCCCCCGCTATGTTCTTTTTGATGACCAGCCCCTTCCGGAGATCAAGCTTGCCGTTCTCGGTTCGGAAGCCGGGATCATCGGCGCAGCCATGTTGTCCTGATCTTACAGCCGATTTCATTGGAGAGGAAAACAGCGATGTCAGATTTCACATTCAGCCACCGGCGGGACGGAAGCTACCGTGTTGAATCCTATGAAGGCTCCGAGAACATGGTTGTCATTCCTTCTGCTTATGAAGGACAGCCTGTCACTTCCATCGCAGACAATGCTTTCTCATGGTCTTTTGTAAGGAAGGTCGTTATTCCCGATTCGGTCACTCAGATCGGTGAAGCCGCTTTCTCCTGGTGTGAATCGCTTGTCAGCGTTGAAATCCCTGAAACGGTCAGGATTATTGGTGAATGGGCTTTCATCGGGTGCTCCTCTCTCCGGTCGATCCATCTTCCGGACGGGCTGAAGAAGATCAATTATTCCACTTTCCAGTCCTGTTCCTCCCTGGTTTCGGTTGAAATTCCCGATTCAGTCCGGACAATCGGCCCGGAGGCTTTTTCCGAATGCAGAAGCCTGACTCGGATCAAACTCTCTGAATCACTTACGTCGATCGGGGACAACGCGTTTGCCTCCTGTGACGCCCTGACCGAGATCAATTTACCCAACTCGCTCTCGGAACTGGGCAGTGAGGTCTTTTCCGGCTGCAGTTCCCTGGCGTCTTTTATCATTGCGCCGGATCATCCGATCTTCTGCGAAAAGGACGGCGTCCTGATCAATAAAAAAGAGAAGCGGCTCCTGTTTTATCCTTTTACTTTCAAAGACAAGGTCTACTCCATTCCGGACGGGATTCAGTTTGTGGCTGAGGAGGCATTTGCCAACCGGATCAGTCTGGAAGAGATCATCATTCCCGATTCAGTCACGCAAATCGAACCGAAAGCATTCTACGGCTGTCGGGGCCTAAAAACCATGTTCCTTCCGTCTTCCGTCAGGCGTCTGGGGAGCAGCGCATTCCACAGCTGTTCTTCCCTCCGTGAGATCACCCTCTCCCCCAGCCTGATGGCGATCGAATACTCCGTCTTTTACGCCTGCAGTAATCTTGAATCCATCGTATTGCCGGATACGATCCGGATCATCTCTCCCTGCGCATTCAGTGGATGCGGTTCACTGAACGGAATCCGTTTTCCGGATGGCCTGATCGATATCGGTGAATCAGCATTCGAAGGATGCCGTTCACTGGAGAGTGTGGAACTTCCGGAAGCCTTTGAGACGCTTGGCGCCCATGCATTCGGTTCCTGTACGATGCTGGATTCTGCTGTTCTCGGCAGCCGGATCAGGACGATCCCGCCGCAGGCCTTCTCCCGTTGTGAGAATCTGAACCATGTCGTTCTTCCGGAAGGCCTGGAGGAAATCCAGAGTGAAGCGTTTGAAAGCTGTGAGAACCTGCTCACGCTCCAGTTGCCCGCCAGCATTACGGAGATCGATCCGGATGCGTTTTCCAACTGCCGTCACCTGATGCTTTTCGTTTATCCGGATTCCTATGGGGAAAACTACGCAAAGGATCGCGATATCCTGTATTCTGAGATTTAACCTTTCTGTTGAAAAAGGAGCTGTCATTGGATGACAGCTCCTTTTTTCATCGTTTCGTTTTACTGTTTCGCACCGCATTCAGGGCAGAACTTCGTTCCTGCAGGAATCGGTTTGCCGCAGCTGGTGCAGAAGGTTTCCGTTGCCTGCTTGGCACCGCACTCGGGGCAGAATTTAGCTCCGGCAGCGATCTTTGCACCGCACGCGCTACAGACAGCGCCCGCTGCAGATGCTGCAGGAGCGGCCTGCTGTCCGGGATTCATGCTCTGAGCGAACATCTGTCCCATCGCTGCGCCGGCACCCATCCCGACGCCCATGCCGGCCATGCCGTTTCCGTTGTTGGCTGCATCGCGCATAGCTTCCGCCGCCTGGTACTTGGCATACTGATCGAGATTTCCGAGTACACCCATGGAGGTGCGCTTGTCCATTGATTTCTCGACTTCTTCGGGAAGGGAGATGTTCTCGATTACAAAGCTGCACAGCGTCAGGCCAAGGGAAGCGATCTTCGGATTGATGGCGTTCGTCGCGTAGGTGGACAGCTCTTCATAGTTGGCGGCGAGATCCAGTGCGGGGATCTTGCTCTCGGCGATCGCATCACTCAGGCCGCTGACCAGTGTCCGTTTGATCTGTCCTTCAACGCCGTCCACCGTGAACAGCTCGGCGGTGCCGAAAACTTCCTTCAGGAAAGCAACGGGATCGAAAACCTTGAAGCTGTAGATGCCGAATGCACGGAGTCGGATCATACCGAACTCAGCGTCGCGCATCATGACTGGGTTGCTGGTCCCCCACTTCATGTCGAGGAACTGCTTGGTGTTCACAAAGTAAACATCCGATTTGAAGGGGCTGTTGAAACCGTATTTCCAGCTCTTCAGCGCTGTCAGGATGGGCATATTGCTGGTCGACAGCTCATAGCGTCCCGGCTGGAACACATCAGCGATTTCACCCTCGTTGACAAAGATAGCAACCTGGCTCTCCCGAACGGTCAGCTGTGCGCCCATCATGATCTCTTTGCCGTTCATGTTGTACTTGTGGACCATCGTCTTGGAAGAACTGTCAGTCCATTCGATGACATCAATCAGTTGGCCCTTGATCTTGTCGAGAATACCCATCTTTTTTTCCTCTCTTTTCTATTTTGTTTTCTTATTCATCCGTATCACAGCACAGGGAGTTCAGTGCAGGCAATACGCGGATTTCGACAATGTGCAGTTCAACACCGAAGAACTCTTTCATGTGTTCGATGCTCTCCGCTGTATAGTTTGTAAGCATGACTGTTAACGCCTCAAGCGTCATTTCGGTCTCCACTCCGTGGAGCGGGCATGCGAGAACAAGGATCCGTCCGTCCGAGTGGATCGTCGGGAGAATATGGATGCCGTTCTTGTCGCCTGCAAAGGAATTGCGCAGTGCGACCTCAAGCCGCTCCTTCCCGTAGTGCCAGCGTCCTTCCAGTTTGTCAAAAGGAGCCGATTGCGCAATCTCGATCAGCAGGCACGGACGGTCGGCATCCATGCGGCTCCTCAGGAGGCGCATATTGCGGTGCAGATCTTCACTGGTCCGCACCTTCCCGTTCAGCAGCTTGCGGAAGAATTCATGCCGGCAGATCTGCAGGACGTCGCGGGTATTGAACCGTTCGTTGTAGAAATCGGCATGTAAACGGTTCAGCAGGATTTTCAGCTCACTCAGGTAGCGGAGAACTTCATCTTCGCTCCTTCCCGCTTCAAAGATGGAAACATCAGGGTAATTTTCCTGGAGATAAGCCAGGATTTTCTCTTCTTCATCATGGTCAACAGCGATGCAGATACCGTCTGCATGGTGCTTGGCAAGACTGTCGACCGCTCCGTCATAGTCATGACGGATATGCGGCGGCTTAAAGCCGTGCAGCTCCCAGTTACTGATCTGGCCAAATGCGTTCAGGACATCTTCCTGATCGGAAACCAGCAGCAGTTTGTACATTCAAGACCTCCGCAGTTCACTGAATCTGACTTGTGTATTATAGCTCACACGTTCCGATAATGCAAACCCTTTTATTTTGCGGTGTTTTCCTGCAGTTTTTCCTTCGTGACCTCGACTGCTTTCTTCAGCTGAACGTCTTTTTCCGTATCCGCAAACTCGTACATGCCGTTATCGCCTTCAGGGAGTTCTACGATAAATTCCGGTGTAATGCCTTCATTATGGACTGCCTGGCCGGAGGGTGTAAAATACTGGGCGATTGTCATCTGGAACCCCGCGCCTTTGTCACCGATCGGATAGACGCCCTGGATGATTCCCTTTCCGAAGCTCTTGACGCCTACTACAGTCGCGTTTGCGCAATCGCGCAGGGCACCTGTCAGGATCTCGGAGGAACTGGCGCTGTTTTCGTTGATCAGGACCGTCAGCTGGACATCTACCTTGCCGTTCTTTGTCGGGTAATCCTCATGGTGCTCCAGGCCATCCCGGTATTTGAGATAGCACAGTTCTCCCTCGTCCATGAACAGGTCTGCGATATCCTGCGCCTGGTCGACCCAGCCGCCCGGATTGTCCCGCAGGTCAATGATAATTGCTTTAGCCCCCTGGGAAACGAGCTGGTTCAGTGCCGTTTCGAATTCTGTATCACAGTTGCCTGCGAACTCATACAGCGCGATATATCCGATCTCGCTGTCGATCATCTTGCTCTCGATCTGGTTGACATTGATCTCTTTCCGGGTGATCGTATAGGTGATCTCTTCTCCGTTCCGCAAAAATGTGACATCCACATCCGTTCCGGGAACGCCCCTCATGATGTCAACCGCTTCCTGCAGGTTGCTGGCTGTCACGAAAAGGTCATCACCGACCTTGTACAGGATATCCCCGCGCTGGACGCCGGCTTCCTGTGCCGGGCTTCCCTCAAACACCCGGCTGATCGTGCAGATCTGCGTGGTCATATTGGAACTGATCAGGACGCCGATCCCGACGTAATTCCCCGTGTCATCCTTCCACATATCTTCAAATTCCTTTGGATTGTAATAGAAGGTATAGGGATCGCCCAGCCCGGCAAGTACGCCCCGTGCGGCGTATTCGATCATCTTGTCCTGATCTGTTTCCTGGTAGAATACCTGGTTTGCCATATCAAACAGATCATAGACTTCAGAGAATTTAAGGTATTTCTCATATTCTTCCCGGCTGATGGTCACGGTATCTCCGGTATCCGCCTGTGGTGCGGCAGTAGGCTCGCCGCTTGTAATCACGGCTTCCGAAGAAGGCCTGTAGAGCGCTTCAATCGTCGATACGTTGATCATGGAGCATGAGCAGAGCATCATGGCGGTGATCATCAGGGCAACAGCCATCAAGATACGTTTTTTCATTTTGACATCTCCTTGTCAGTCGGTATCCCTGTCTTTTTCGTTCATTTCGTAGATCAGCCGGAAAACGACTGCATCGTGGAAATGCCGGAGATCGAGGCCTGTATCGCGCCTGATCTTGTCCAGGCGGTAATTGAGTGTATTGCGGTGAATAAACAGTTCCCTGCTTGCCGAAGTGATGCTGAGATCGTGCTCGAAGAAGACACGTACTGTCTCCAACATTTCATCGCTGAATGCAGCTTCATCGAACTTTGTCCGATATTCATCCAGGATCTTTTTCCTGCCTTCCGGCGGAATCATATCGATGATACGCTGCAGCTTCTGTTCGCTGTATCGGAACAGGGAGCCGCAAGCCTTTTTCCCTGTGCCGCCGGTCAGAAGAGCTTCCCGGGCCTCCTCATAACTTCTGTGCAGCTCGGACAGGCTCTCTGCTTCTGTCCCGATCCCGGCCTGAAGGTCGGTAAATCCTTCGCTGGCCATCGTATCGATCACCGCTGCGGCGTATTCCGTGATCTCTTCTTCACTGCGGTACTCCGTCTCCTTGACAAGCGCCAGCATATCGCTTCGGATCGGAACAGGATGATCGTCTTCCTCCAAAGGTGCAATGTCGGTAAAGATGCTGAACAGGTCCTGTTCTGCCGGATGTTTCAGCCGAAAGATAATGACCGTCCTCTTCTTCCGTTCATCGATCCTGTTCTTTCCGACGATCGCGGCTATCCTGTTCCGGTCTGATGCGGTGATGATCTGGTACCAGCAGTCATGGACGTATGATGAGCTTGCTGCTGTCCCGCTTTTCTGCTGCAGTGCTGCGATCAGGTCATTTCCATCCACGCTGTCATCACAGCACAGGGCGTTCCCTCCGGCCATGATGTAAAGTTTTCCGTCCATTCTGCAGATAGCATCGGGAGAATGCTCGAAAAAAAAGCAGACTTCCTTCGGAATACTTTCCGAAGGGATCACTGAGATCATGACATTGCGCTTGTTCATACGGCTCCTCCCTGTAAAACTGCATTATTATACCACATTCGCGGTATAATTGAAAATGGATTCTGTAGGAATCCTTCCCTTGAAACATCGTTTGTTTCCCGCTATAATCGTTTTATTCCGGAATGAGGGAGGGTGGATTATGAAACGAAGCAGGCACATCATCCTGTGCTTCCTTCTCTTCTGCCTTGTTTTCCGTCCGGTATCCGTCCGTTCGGAATTTCTTTTTCAGGACGACCGCTTTCGCGGTGATTTTTCAACAAAGAATCTCGATGCCATTATCGATGAGTACGAACTGTTTGACGGCTGGTACTGGACGACAGAAGCCGACGTAACCCAGGACTTTCACGGACATCCAGAGTGTCCAGGCTGGACCTCCACGGCAGAAAAGCATTTCAAGCAGCCCTGGAAAAAGGGCTGGTACGGATGCCGCTGGCC
>JAEEGL015544289.1_pt1 | contig 13215 bp, 9 predicted proteins | sample 9134231 | NCBI WGS metagenome assembly JAEEGL01 (sample SAMN16246548, study PRJNA631951) | gut metagenome | biome: gut microbiome; feature: rumen; material: fiber-attached | host: Bos | place: Iran: Karaj | collected 2018-10
ACTGCGCCACGGTGGCCGCGACGTCGGAAGTATGGGTGTTGCACATCGTCTGGACGACGACGGGATGCCCGGCGCCGATGACCAGTTTGTCTCCGACGCGGACCGGAAGTGTCTCAATTCTCGCCATATACGATATTCCGGGCTTCCCGGAGCAGCTGCGCGCTGGTCTTTCCGGAGCGTTTGGTCAGCTGGAAATGCACGCCCACCGTGGCGATGATATCCAGCGGATAGGCGTAGCGGTAGTAATACTGGCTGGCATAGTCCGGTTGATACAGCGACGACCAGGACCAGCGCAGCAGCGCGTTGAAATGGATCTCCACCGGATCGAACATCAGAGCGAAGCCGGCGCCGCCCTGCAGGCCGTACTCCCAACGGTTCTCGTAGGGCCGGAAGGCGTGCTCGAACTCGGGTTCCAGGTTGGGACCGGAACGGGAGATGCTGTTGCGCCAGCCGCCGTACACGCCCACGTTCGCCATCAGCTTTCCGGGATGGAAATCGACGTGAATCTGCGCCAGCGCAGGGATTTCGAAGACCTCGATGGTGGCCTGCTCCGCACCGTCCACGTTCTGGGAAGACCCCGTTTCGGGATCCTTCTTGAAGCCGAACCCTTCATAGCCGTGCGCCACGCCCGCCACGAGGGCGAAGTAGGGCATGGTGTCGAACATCTTGCTGAACTTGGTGAAAGTCACGGAGATATAGTTCGGGGAGAACTGCCAGGCGCGGTTGTGCCGGGAAGGCGCGTAATACATGTTGGAGAAGGACACGCCGTAATTCACCCCGATGAGCAGGTAGTCGTTGATCAGCGGCTTGCGCTTTTCCACCGCAAGGCTGTCCTCCTGCGCCCGCAGGCCGGAGACGGCCAGCAGGAGCAATGCGAAGAGGAGGCAGAAGGCTTTTTTCATGGCGTCAGGGCGTGTTGAAGAGGCTGGCGATCGCGACCGGCTGGGTGATCTCGGCGCCCGCCGGGATGTCGATATAAGGGCTTCCGGAGAGCTCCAGGAACACCACTTTCTCGGGCTGGCGGTGCTCCAGCAGGGAGCCGGTGTCCACGATGGAGTTTCGGTTGCCGTCCTCGGTGATGCGGATGCTGTAGCGTCCCTTCTTGAGGTAGGGGAAACGGACCGTCTGGTCGCTGTCGATGACGTAGGAGCGCAGCACGCGGTCGCGCTTTTCGCCCAGCAGGTCCACGATGAACTTGCGGTCCACGCCGGAGAACTCCAGGTCCAGCACGCTCAGCGTCTCGTCGTCGGGCAGGCTCACCTTGAGTTCGGTGCTGTCGGACCAGAAGCCGTTGATGTCGCGGAAGGCGCGGTAGGGCAATTTCATGAAATACTGGTAGCCGGGCATCAGCTTGGCCTTGGGCCTGAGGATGTAGCGGCGGAGGTTGAGACTGTCCTGCTCCACCGTGAACTCCTCGCGCGTTTCGCGCTGCCGGGGATTGATGGAGCGGAAGATCACCGAGTCGAACTGCTCGTTGATGATGGGGTTGCGGAACTCCAGCGAGAAGCCGTTCTGCTCGACGGTTTCCGGCTCGACCTTGAAACTGTACACGCAGGTGGTGTCGTCGTGCTTGAGGTTGCGGCGCTGCGTCTTGGAATAGGTCCGCCTGTCGTTCGGCATCGCCAGCTTGACGATCTCCTGGGTGGGGACCAGGCGCCCGAGCGAGTCGGTCTTGCGGTAGTTGACGTAGATGCGCATCGTGTCCGGGGCGGCCCGGCGGCTGTTGATCCAGAGTTCCAGGCTGTCCTGGAGGATGTTGAACTGGCTGATCACCTGGTCCGCCCGGTATCCGCGGATCCACAGCGAGTCGATCCACGCGCCCGGGGCCTGGAAGGTCAGGTAGGCGGAGCGTTCGGCGGTGCGCTCCTGCTTGACGATGAACTGCCGGGACGGTTTCTCACGGAAGAGCTTGAGTTCGTGCTCACTGCGGCGCGCCTGGCAGCGCAGCGTGTCCAGCATGTCGTATTTGAGCATTTCCGGCAGCGTGTCGGAGGCGAACATCACCGGCCGGATCAGCGAATCCACGAATGCGACGGTTTCCGTCTCGGGGTTGTAGATCAGGTCGTTGCTGGCGTCCTTGATGGCATAGAGCCGGTAGAGGGTGTCCTTGACGTAGGGGAAGGTGAAATAGCCCCAGTCGTCGGTCCGGGCGGTGGCATACGGCTTGTGCAGGAAGATGGCGGAGTCCGCGTGGTCCTTGTGCAGGAGCACGGTCACGCCTTTCACCGGAGCGAGGGTGTTGCAGTCCACCACGGTGCCGGTGACCAGCATCGAATCGATGTGCTCGCCGGTGGAGAACACATAGGTATAGCCCGGGAACAGGTTGCCCTCGTTGGCGTCCGCGATGGCGTCGTTGAAGTTCAGCGTGTAGGTCATGTCCGGGAGCAGCGGCTCCTCGAAAGTGACGATCAGGTCGTGTCCGCGCAGCCGCGCCTTCGGAGGCTTGTTCAGCGGCGGGGACAGGACGATGCCCGCGGGTGTCTTGATCTGGACGTACTCGTTGAAGGTGAAGATGAAACGGGCGCCTTCCAGCGGCACGCCGATCACGCCGGGAAGGGGACGGATGTCGATGATGTAGGGCGGGATGGTGTCCTTCTTGCCGCCGGAAGGGGCCTGCGTCGTGTTGGCGCAGGAAGGCAGCAGCAGGGGCAGCAAGACCGCGCAGACGGCCAGCAGCAGGAGGATCAGGGGGGTGGTTCTCTTCTTCATGGCGCGTCAGATATCGGTCCGGATGACATCCTGGATGCCGTCGATCTTGGAAAGCCCGTCCACCATCCGCTCCAGGTTCTTCTTGTCGCGGACGAGCAGTTCGATGAATCCCTCGAAGAGTTCGCCGTCGGTGGAGAGCTGGAGTTTGCGCATGTTGATGCCGAGGGTCTGGGAGATGTAGCTGGAGATCTCGCTGAGCAGGCCCAGCCGGTCGATCCCCTTGAGGGAGATGCGGATCGGGTACTCCTGCTGCACGGCGCCCCACTGCGGGACGACCATCCGGTTGCCGTACTTGCTGGCGAGGCTCTCCGCCACCGGGCAGGATTTCTTGTGCACGATCACCAGGTTGTCCGAGGTGGAGAAGCCGATCACCGGGTCGCCGGGGATGGGATGGCAGCACTCCGCGATCTTGTACTGGATGCCGCGGGCGGCGTCGTCCAGGATGGAATGTTTGCGCCGGTCGCTGCCGGAAAGGTCCTTCTCGTCGATGATGGCCTTGAACTCCTCCGGCCCCAGCAGCCCCAGCCCGATGCGGAAGTAGAGTTCGCTCTCTTCGTGCAACTGGCTGTAATCCAGGAACTTCTTGATCAGTTCCCGGTTGGTCTGCAGGCCCATCAGGCGGATGCGCTCGTCAAAGATGCGCTCTCCGTCGCGGGCGATCTCGGCGAAATCGCGCCGGAAGAACTCGATCACGCGGTTGCGGGCGTAGCGCGTCTGCAGGAAGGAGATCCACTCCATCTTGGGCCGGGCGTTCTCGGCGGTGATGATCTCCACCTGGTCGCCGGCCTTCAGGGAATGGGACAGCGGGACGAGCCGCATGTTCACCTTGGCGGCGATGGCGCGGTTGCCGATTTCGGTGTGGATCATGTAGGCGAAGTCCAGCGCGGTGGCGCCGGCCCGGATGGCCTTCTGCTCACCTTTCGGCGTGAAGACGACGATCTCGTTGCTGACGAGGTCCTTGTGGATGATGTCCAGCAGTTCCAGGGCGCTGAGGTCGTCGCTCAGGAGGATGTCGTGGACTTCCGCCAGCCACTTGTCCATCTCGGAGTCGTTCTCGGAGATGTAGCCGTCGTTCTTGTAGGCCCAGTGGGCGGCGATGCCCTTCTCGGCGATGTCGTCCATCCGCTTGGAGCGGATCTGCACCTCCACCCAGAAGCCGGCGTGGCTCATCAGCGTGCAGTGCAGGGCCTCGTAGCCGTTGCTCTTGGGCTGGGAGATCCAGTCGCGGCGCCGGCCGAGGTTCTCCCGGTAGAGGTGGGTGATGGTGGAGAAGATGAGGTAGGCCTGTCCGCGTTCGGTCTGGGGGCTGTTGTCCATCGGCTCGAAGATGATGCGGACGGCGTAGAGGTCGTAGATCTGCTCGAAGGGGACCCGCTTCGTACGCATCTTGTACCAGATCGAATAAGGGGTCTTGATGCGCTTCTTGATGGTGAAGCGGTAGCCCGCCTGGGTCAGGGCCGCCTCGATGGGGGCGATGAAGTTGTCGATGTCCTTGTCGCGGTTCGCGACGTTGCCCTTGATGCGCTCGGAGATCCTGCGGTAGTCCTCGGGTTCCTTGTAGCGGAGCCAGATGTTCTCCATCTCGGACTTCACGCTGTACAGGCCGAGGCGGTGGGCCAGCGGGATGAAGATGAACATCGTCTCGGAGAGGATCTTGTCCCGTTTGTGCTCGGGCATGAATTCGATGGTCCGGCAGTTGTGCAGACGGTCGGCCAGCTTGATCAGCACCACGCGCACATCATCCCCCAGGGTCAGCAGGATACGCTTGAAATTCTCGGCCTGAAGGCTCTCGGTGGCGGCTTCGCCCTTACGGTCTTCGTTGTCGAGGACGGTCTTGATCTTGGTCAGCCCGTCCACGAGCGAAGCGATCTTGTCCCCGAACAGGTTGCGGATGTCCTCGACGGTGTAGCCGGTATCTTCCACCACGTCGTGCAGGAGGGCGGCGCAGATGGACTTGCAGCCCAGGCCGATTTCCCCGACGACGATCTGGGCGACGGCGAGCGGGTGCAGCATGTACGGTTCGCCCGAGCGCCGGCGCACGTTCTTGTGTGCCTGGTTGGCGAAGTCGAAGGCCCGGTGGACCATATCCACCTCCGACTTGTCCCGGCAGCGCGTGGCGGCGACTTTCATCAGTTCCGCAAAACGCTCGTCGATCAGACGGTAATCATCGGGGGTGAACTGGGAGAAACTCATATCTTGTTTTCATTGTCCCATGCGGATGCATGGTATTGGTCGACATTCTGGAAACTATAGGTCAGCTGCGCCCCGTAGATGATGATCTGCCAGCTGAAGTTGAGCCAGATCAGGAAGAGGGGGATGGCGGCGATGACACCGTAGGCCTGGTTGAGCCGGCCCACGAACATCTGGGTCCGCAGGTACAGGTACTGGAAAATCAGGAAGACCACACCGGCGATCAGGGCCGAGCGGAGGGCGTATTTGTATTCGACCTTCGCGGCGGGGATGTATTTGTACATCACCGAAAGGGTGAAGACGACGATGACGTAGAAGGCTGCATAGCCGAGCAGCTTGATCAGGAAGCGCACCTCCTTGAGGTCGAGACCGTAGAGGTTCGGAAAATTGGAGGAATAGACGATGCCGGCGCCGAAGATGACGATCAGGAAGGGCAGCAGGAACAGCACCAGGAGGTAGAAGCCGAAACGTTTGTAGATCTTGCGGGGGATCTTGAGGATACCCCAGACGTTGTTGAACACGCGCTCCACCTGGAACATCATCCATAGGATGGTCCAGAAGAAAACCAACGCCGAGACCAGTCCCAGTCCGCCGCCCTGGGCGGAATTCAGGATGCCGGCGGCCCGCTCGGACAGCAGGGTGACGATTTCCGGGTGCGTGGGGAGGATGAACTCCAGGAAATCCGTGACGACACTGTCCAGCCCCAGACCGCCGGTGACGGCGAAGGCGAAAGCCAGGAGGGGGACCAGGGCGAGGGCGACGAAATAGCTGAGCGAGACGCATTGGAAGCCCATGCGGTTCTCCTCGAAGGTCTGCAGGGTGATACGGATCAGCTTGACGACGCGCACGGCCTTGTCATAGACCTTGTCGGCCCCGTTGGTTTTCAGGGTCCAGATCCTGTCGGTAAAGAGGTCTGTGAGCTTGCTGGTCAGTCTCATCATGCGTCAGAATAAAGTCGGTTCTTCGATGACGGAGGCTTCTACGGGCGACGGGACGGCGGCTGCTTCCTCCTTCGCCGGGGCCGGCGGCGTATCCGGAATCATGGCGCGGAATTCCTCCTCGCCGATGACGGGAATGCCCAGTTTCCCGCATTTGCGGAGCTTTTCCGGACCGGGTTTGGTCCCGGCCAGCAGGAAGGCCGTGCTGCCGCTGACGGTGGATCCGGCCTTGCCCCCGTGGGCGACGATCAGCTCCTTGATCCGTTCGCGGCTGATGCTGAAATTGCCGGAGATGACGACGGTCTTGCCGGCGAGGGTGTCGGACAGGGCCGCATCCGCCCCTGCTCCGTCGAAGCGGAGTCCGGCCGCGCGCAGGCGGGCGATCTCGGCCAGGTGGGCGGGGTCGTGCAGGAAATCGACGACGCTTCGGGCAATCACTTCACCGATGTCTTCGACTTCGAGCAGCTGCTCCGGGCTCGCGCCGGCGAGGGCGTCGATGTTCCCGAAGTGCCGGGCGAGTCCCTTAGCCGTGGTCTCGCCGACATAGCGGATTCCCAGGGCGAAGAGCACACGTTCGAAAGGGACCTGCCGGGAAGCTTCCAGGCTGTCCAGGAAGCGCTGCGCGGAGCGGTCCTGCCAGCCTTCGAGGCTGAGGAGCTGGTATTTGTTGATGTCGTACAGGTCGGCCGGCGTGCGGGCCAGGCCTGCGGCATAGAATTGTTCGACGGTCATCTCGCCGGCGAGGATGTCCATGGCCTTGCGGCTGACGAAGTGCAGCAGGCGGCCCTTGATCTGCATGGGGCAGCCGTCGCGGTTGGGACAGAACCACCGGGCCTCGGCCTCCGGCCGGACGAGCGGGGTGCCGCAGTCGGGACAGAGCTTAGGAAAGACGGGTGGCTGCGCATCCTGGGCGCGGTGGGCTGGAGCGATGCCGGTGATCTTGGGGATGATTTCCCCGCCTTTCTCTACGAAGACCCAGTCGCCCACGCGGATGTCCAGCAGGGCCATCTGGTCGGCGTTGTTGAGGGTGGCGCGCTTGACGAGGGTGCCGCTGAGCTGCACCGGGGCGAGGTTGGCCACCGGGGTGACGGCGCCGGTGCGTCCGACCTGGTAGTCGATGCTGAGCAGCTCGGTGCAAGCCTGCTCGGCCTTGAATTTATAGGCGACGGCCCAACGGGGTGACTTGGCCGTGTAGCCCAGGGCCCGCTGGCAGGCGAGTTCGTTGATCTTGATCACGATCCCGTCCGTGGCGTAGGGGAGGAACTTGCGCTTCCCGTCCCAGTGGTCGATGTATGCCTTGATCTCGTCGATGTTCCTGCAGAGGCGGCGCTCCCCGGAGACGGGCAGGCCCCAGCCGGCGGCGGCATCGAGCGCCTGGCTGTGGGATTCGAAGCGGACGGACTCGGCCGGAATATGGTAGAGGGTGCAGATCAGTCCGCGGCGGGCCACTTCTTCCGGATCGATGAGCTTGAGAGAGCCGGAGGCGGCGTTGCGCGGATTGGCGAAAGGCGCTTCCTCCTGGGCTTCGCGCTCGCGGTTGAGGGCATCGAAAGCGGCATAGGGCATCAGGATCTCCCCGCGGATCTCGAACTCGGGCGGATAGCTGCCATGCAACTGCTGCGGAATGCCGGCGATGCGGCGGACATTCTCCGTCACATCGTCGCCCTGGATGCCGTCGCCGCGGGTGAGCGCCTGCACGAGTCGGCCGTCCCGGTAGCTCAGGCAGATGGCCGTCCCGTCAAACTTGAGCTCGCAGCAGTAGCTGAAAGGGATGCCGTCCAGGACCTTGTCCGCACGGGCGGCGAATTCTTCGATTTCTGCGAGGGAATAGGTGTTCCCCAGTGAGAGCATGGGGTAGCGGTGCGGGCGCTGGATGAAGCCCTGGCGGGCCTGGCTCTCTGCATTGGAGCCCACCGGGGCGTCCAGATCGGAGCCGACCCGCCGGGTGGGGGAGTCGGGGCTGTCGAACTCGGGGAACTCCGCTTCCAGGCGCTCCAGCTCGTGCATGAGGCTGTCGAACTCGTAGTCCGACATTGTGGGCGCATTGTCCACGTAGTAACGCCGGCTGTTCTCCCGGAGGATCTCCCGGAGTTCTGCGATGCGTATTTCGGCTGCCTGTCTTTCCATGCCCGCGCGCGTATAATTCGTAAAAATACGTAATTCCCGCGGGAAAAGCAAACTGAGCGGCAAAAGCGGAAGCCCGCCGGAAACCAGGGCGCCTTTCCGTCCGGGGGGGCCGTTCGTCGAAACATTCCGGGCGTTCGTCGAAAGTTCGTTGACACCGGAGCATCCGCGTTGTAGTTTCGCAGCAGAAACCAAAAAAAACAACGCGATATGAAACGAATGATCCTCAGCTCCCTGGCAGCCCTGCTCTTCTGCACGGCTTTTGCCGCAGAACGTACCGTCGTCTCCGGTGCCGTCCTCGACGCCTCCACCCGCGAAGGGGAACCGGCTGCCGTCCTGCAGTTTTTCAACGCCGCCGATGCGGACACTCCCGTCGCCTATGTCATCACCGACATGGACGGAACCTTCTCCCAGGAACTCCCGGGTGAAGGAACCTATACCCTCATATACACCGGCGTGGGCCGTCAGGACTGCCGGGTGGACTTCACCCTCAACGGTGAGGAAAGCCTGAACCTGGGCGAGATCCTGATCGAAGACGACGTCGAAGCGCTGGAGGCCGCCTCCGTCATGGCGCAGCGGACGCTCGTCAAGATGGAAGTGGACCGCATGAGCTACAATGTTGCCGATGACGTGGATTCCAAGACCGCCACGGTCCTGGACATGCTCCGCAAGGTGCCGATGGTCACCGTGGACGGCCAGGACAACATCACCGTCAACGGGAGCAGCAGCTTCCAGGTAACGGTGGACGGCAAGCCCAGCCAGATGTTCTCGGACAACCCTTCCCAGATCTTCAAGATGATGCCCGCCAGCAGCATCCAGGACATCCAGGTCATCACCAACCCGGGCGTCCGCTATGATGCGGAAGGCGTGGGCGGCGTGCTCAACCTGGTGACCAACCGCGAGGTTACGGGCGGCCAGAGCATCGCCGACGGCTATTACGGCTCCGTCCGTACGATGGGCAGCACCCGCGGCGGCGGTGGCGGTCTCTTCCTCAGCGCGCAGAGCGGCAAATTCGCCGTCAGCCTCAACGCCAACGGCATGTATATGAAGATGCCCGGCACCACGAGCGATGTGACCCGCGAACTGCTCGGCGGCAGCGGCAGCAGCACCACCACGCACAGCGAGTCCGCCATGACCATGCCGATGGGCATGGGCAACCTGAGCGCCAGCTACGAATTCGACGCCAACAACCTCGTGTCCGTGACGGCCGGCCTGATGCATTTCGGTTCCACGATGGACGGCCTGACCTCCACCACGACGAGCGGCGGCCTCTACGGCACCGGCTTCAACTACGAGGGGACCAGCCTCTCCCGCATGAGCTCCAACTCCCTGACCGCAGGCATCGACTACCAGCACCTCTGGTCCGACACGCCCGGCCGCAGCCTCGTCCTCAGCTACCAGTATTCCGGAGCCCCGTCTGTGACGGTCAGCGAGAACAGCTTCAGCAGCAGCGCCCTCGGCGGCCTGGACCTGACCGACCGCAGGACGGAAGGCAAGCAGGGTGCGACCGACCACACCTTCCAGCTGGACTTCGTCACCCCGCTCGGCACGCAGAGCACCCTGAGCACCGGCGCCAAGATCATCGCCCGCCACAACAGCTCCGCCCAGTCCGCCTACCTCTGGGACGGCAACGGCTGGACGGCCAACGCCGCCGGAAGCACCGATTATGACTTCTACAACAAGATCGGCGCCCTCTACGCCGAATACAAGACCTCCGTGGGTGCGGTCAGCCTGCTCGCCGGTGTCCGTTACGAGTACACCTGGCAGGATGTCAGCTACGCCGCCGGCCAGGGGAACGATTTCAGTACCTCCTACGGCAGCCTCGTCCCGACGGCCAGCCTCCAGTGGAACCTCAGCACGACGTCCAACATCGGCCTGTCCTACAACATGCGCATCACCCGTCCGGGCATCAGCTACCTCAACCCTTACGTGGATACCTCCGATCCGACGGCCCTCAGCTATGGAAACGGTGCGCTGGAAGTCGAGCGCGGACACAACCTCAGCCTGGTCTACAACTACTACAGCCCCAAGTGGATGGTCAACCTGACCCTGCGGGAATCCCTCGTCGGAAACGGCATCTCTTCCTACAGTTTCTATGACGCCGACCAGATCCTCAACACGACCTACGGCAACATCGTCAGCTCCTCCGTGACGGGCCTCAACGCCTTCATCAACTGGACGGCCAGCCCCAAGACCCGCGTCTTCCTCAACGGCGCCCTCAACTACAGCGTCTTTTCCAGCAGCGTGCTGGACCAGTACAACGACGGCCTGGGCTACAACCTGATGCTGGGTGTCCAGCAGGCCCTGCCCAAGGACTTCCAGCTGAGCGCCAACGTGATCTCCATGGGCCGCAACTACTCCCTGCAGGGCTGGAGCACCGGCATGAGCATGGCCATGGTCGGCTTGACCAAGAACCTGCTGGACGACCGGCTCGGGATCAGCGTCAACTACACGATGCCGCTGACCGGCGGCAAGGGGCTCGAGATGCGCAGCTTCTCCACGGGCAACGACTTCCGGATGGAAAGTGTCAACGTCATCCCGATGCAGAACCTCAACGTCAGCATCAGCTGGAACTTCGGCAAGCAGACCAACTCCCGCGTGAAGAGCACCCGTACGACCATTCTCAACGATGACGTCCGCAACGCCGAGAGCACCAGCGAAAGCCTGGGCAGCAGCATGATGGGCGGCGGAAGCGGCATGGGTGGCGGAATGAGATAAAGAATTGCTATATTTGCAGAAAAGTGGATAATCCTATGGGAAGTGAGCGTAAACACACCCTCTTCAACCTCGCGCAGGTCCTTATTTGGGCCTGCGTGCTGGTGCTCCCGGCGCTGGTCAACTGGCTGATCTCCGGCGAGAGCCACAATGCCAACATGGTCCTTCGCGGATCCCTCGCCTCGATGGTGCCCCTGCTGGTCATCTACGCGCTCAACTATTTCCTGTTGGTCCCCCAGCTGCTCTTCAAGAAAAAGCTGGCTTGGTTCATCGCGGCCAACGTCCTGTTGCTGCTCCTGCTCAACCTGCGCAGCCTGATGCCGATGCCGGTACCGAACGATTCGATTCCGGATGCGGTACGGGAGCGGATGCAGTCCCATATCCGGGATATCCGGGCGTTCCGGCTGGTCTCCTTCCTGTTCGCCGCCTTCTTCCAAAGCCTGTTCATCTTCCTGGCCATCGGCGTACGCTCCGTCCTCCGCTCCCACGATATCCAGTTCCTGCTCCAGGAGGAGCGGCGCAAGACGGCGGAAGCCGAACTGACCTGGCTCAAGCACCAGCTCAATCCGCACTTCCTCTTCAACACGCTCAACAACATTTCCTCCCTGACCCAGATCGATCCGGACAAGGCGCAGGAGAGCATCGGCCAGCTCAGTGACACCCTTCGCTACGCCCTGTACGAGACCGACACCGACCTGGTCCCGCTTCCGGGGGAGGTGGCTTTCATGGACAATTACGTCCGCCTGATGCAGCTCCGCTGCGGTGAATCCACGGAGGTTACGACCGATTGGCAGCTGCCCGAAGGGGATGTCCGCGTCGCTCCGCTGCTGTTTATTTCCCCGATCGAGAACGCGTTCAAACATGGGGTCAACGCACGCATGCCGTCCTTTGTCCACATGGGGCTGCATCCCGAGGGGAAGGACCTGGTCTTCGTCTGCGAGAATTCGCTCTTCGAGCGGGCGGGCAGTGACCACATCGGATCCGGAATCGGGATCGAGAATCTCAAGCGCCGGCTGGAACTGATCTATCCGGATGCCTATCGCTATGAGCAGATCGCGTCGGACGGAGTTTACCGCGTCCATATCACGCTCAAAAACCTCTGTGCATGAGTCCCTTGCGCTGCATGGTCGTAGATGACGAGCCGCTGGCCGTCAAGATGCTGGAGAATTTCATCGCCAGGACCCCTTTCCTGACGCTGGAGGCATCGTTCACCGACCCCGTAGCAGCCCTCGAGGCCATACGGGACCGGCAGCCGCAGCTGGTCTTCCTGGATATCCAGATGCCGGACCTGAGCGGGATGGAACTCTCCCGCATGGTGCCGCCCGCGACCCGCATCATCTTCACCACCGCTTTCAAGCAGTACGCCTTCGACAGCTACGAGGTGTCCGCCCTGGATTTCCTGCTCAAGCCCGTACGCTACCAGAAATTCCTCGAGGCCGCCGAGAAGGGACGGCAATGGTTCGAGATGCTCGAAACGGCTTCCGACGCACCGGCTGCGACCCTTTCCCGGGAGGGGATGGATTCGGTTTTCGTCAAATCCGACGGACAGCTGCGCAAAGTGGCTTTCTCCGACATCCTCTATGTGGAAGGGATGAAGGACTATGTCCTGCTGTACCTTCGCTCCGAACGCCGTCCCATCGTTACGCATATCACGATGAAGGCGGTAGAAGAACTCCTGCCCCCGGACGCTTTCATGCGCGTACACCGTTCCTATATCGTCGCCCTCGACCGGATCGAATCCATCGCCGGCAGCTACGACATCTCCGTCGGCGACGCCCTCATCCATGTCTCCGAAGGCTACAAGACCGCCTTCGAGCAGTTCCTGGCGAAGCGGACATTGCGCTAGGGGCCGCCGGCTATCTGATGACGACGTTCATGCGCTCGACCTGGATCTTCTGCCAGACCTGCTCCTGCACGTAGGGCTCCCGGGCGAGGTATTCGTCCAGTTCCTGGCGGCTGTCGAACTCCATGATGAGCACGGAGCCCTTCATCTTGCCTTCGTCGTCGAGCAGACCCCCGGCACAGATGACATGGCCGCCCAGGCGGGTCATGCCTTCCAGGTGGCGCGGACGCACCGCCATCCGCCGTTCCAGCATGCCTTCGCCGTCGTAAGCTGTGATTACAAATTGCATTTTGGGATGATTTGGAGACCAAATATAGTGTTTTTCGCAGGAATTGCGTAAATTTGAAGACTTTTCGAAAATCGATTCAACATTATATTCACACAATGAAAGATTCCATCATCATCCTTTGCGGCGGCGGCCCGGCTCCGGGCATGAATTCCGTCGTGTGCTCCGTCGCCAAGACCTTCCTGGCGAACGGTTATCGTGTCATCGGTCTCCATGGCGGCTACAGCGGCCTGTTCAGCAAGAACCCGCGTACCGAGGACCTCGACTTCTTCAAGGCGGACGCCTACTTCAACCGCGGCGGCAGCTACCTGCAGCTGAGCCGTTTCAAGCCGACGAACGAGGATTTCGAGAAGAATTTCAACGTCTCCCTCTTCGCCGACAACAACATCAAGCTCCTCGTGACCGTCGGC
>JAEEGL015837957.1_pt1 | contig 13215 bp, 16 predicted proteins | sample 9134231 | NCBI WGS metagenome assembly JAEEGL01 (sample SAMN16246548, study PRJNA631951) | gut metagenome | biome: gut microbiome; feature: rumen; material: fiber-attached | host: Bos | place: Iran: Karaj | collected 2018-10
AGAGTCAGAAAGGCGGCTTTGACGCTGAAATGATGACACATGGGCTGGATGAGGTTAAAAAGAACATTGAACGGATCAAAAAGAATCCTGATGCGTCGGACAAAGATGAGGACTTGATGACCACGCTGGAAGCATGCTATGAATTCTACATGCGAGGGTTTGAATTTGACTCTATTGATATCTACAGATCCCACGCTACAAAGTTCAACATAGAAAACGGAAAGCTTTTACCGCCGTTTGTTGCTGTGTCAGGCCTGGGCGAAAGCGCAGCATGGGACATCCTTGAGGGACGGAAGGACCGGGAGTTTATCTCTATTGAGGAATTCAGCGACGCTTGTCCCAAAGTATCAAAGGCTCACCTGGAAGCACTTCGGAATCTTGGTGCCTTTGGCGATTTGCCGGAAACCTCTCAGGTGACGCTGTTCTGATTTGTCTGAATTGAGTGTTGCAGCCAAGACTTTAATATGATAGTATATTAGCGAACGAAAGAAACGCGAGGAATGAACCTTATGAATAAGACCATTGGCACTCCAGAGGGCACCAAAGACCGGTTGTTTGCAGAATGCGGTGCATTCCGGCGAGTGGAACATGCCGTACTTGAGACCTTCCGCAGGCAGGGTTACTGTGAGATGACAACCCCAAACGTGGAATACTATGACCTGATCTCTGCTGCAGGGCACCCCATGCCGCAGGAATCCATGCTCAAGATCATCGACCGCACCGGGAAGATACTTGTTATGCGCCCGGACTGCACTGTGGCCATGGGCAGAGTTGCCGCTACCAAGTTGACGGGACTTCCTCTGCCTCTGCGGCTTTACTACAATCAGACCGTGTTTCGCTCTGACGATGTGCATACCGGAGCCCGGTCTGAAATTGACCAATGCGGTGTAGAGCTCATTGGTTCTTCTGAAATTCGGGCAGACCTGGAGGTAATCTCTATGGCTATTGCTGCTCTGGATGCCTGCGGACTCAAGGATTACTACATTGAAATTGGTCATGCAGGATACTTTGACGCACTGCTGGAGGCCCTCCATCTCGGCAAAGCAGATCGCAGCAAGCTGAAAACGCTCGTGGAGACACGGGAGTTCACTGCCTATGCGCAGTTCCTTATGCCTCTCTCGGATGTACCGGCGGCACAAGCGCTGATGCGGCTGCCGCGGCTGTTTGGCGGACCAGAAGTGCTGGAGTCCGCACTTTGCCCGAATGAGGCGGCTGAGGCGGTACTTTCATACCTGAAGAGGCTTTATTGTGTCCTCAAAGATGCCGGGCTCAGCGAACGTGTCCAATTTGATCTGGGACTGATTCATACTATTGAGTACTATACCGGCATAGTGTTCCGCGGATACGGCAAAGGCGCTGCGGGCAACGTTCTCTCTGGTGGACGCTATGACAAGCTTATCGGCCAATTCGGAAAGGCTGTTCCAGCCACCGGCTTTGCTTTGGACGTGGAGGCGGTTGCCTCCTGCCTCCCTCAGCCGGAACATCTTCCGCCGGAGACTGTGGTCTGGTATGACCTCTCTTCTTTGGGCGTAGCAAGGAACATCGTACAAGCGGAGCCGAAAGGAACCGCAATGCTTTCCTGTGCCGAGAGTCCAGAGGAAGCAAAGGACGAAGCTGTTGGGCTGGGCGCCAGGCGGCTGATTCTTGTGGAGAATTGTAAAACACGGGAGGTGCGGCTGTGAATCGCCTGAAAATTGCGGTGACAAAGGGCCGCCTGTTGGATGACTCTCTGAATCTCTTTGAACTGATGGGATTCGACTGCTCAGATGTCCGGGCAGACACCCGCAAACTGATCCTACCAATCAAAAACTATCCGCTGGACGTGGTGCTGTCCAAGGCGGCAGATGTGCTGACCTATGTTTCCCACGGAGTATGCGATCTGGGCATCGTAGGCAAGGATACTATTATGGAGCACGGTGGCAGCTTTTACGAAATGCTGGATCTAGGGTACGGCGTGTGCCGGTTTGCCCTAGCCGTTCCTGAAGGGAGCGACTTTTACGGCACTTACCAGAACCGTGTTGTGGCTTCCAAATACCCTAACGTTACTAAAACATATTTCACAGAAAAAGGTATGGATGTATCCGTGATAAAAATTGAGGGAAGCGTAGAACTTGCGCCTTTAGTTGGTCTTGCTGACGGTATCGTAGATATCGTACAGACCGGCACTACGTTAAAAGAAAACGGATTGACGCCTATTGAGACTGTAGCGCCGGTCAGTGCACGTCTGATCGCGAACACTGCTTCTATGAAGCTGTATCACACGGAAATCTTTGACCTTATGGATCGAATCGAGGCGGTGAAAGCATGTTGACCATCGTACAGGCAGACGGAACTGCTGAACGGAAGCAGATCGAAGCCATGCGGATTCGGGCTGCTGAAAAAAACGCTGGTATTGACCGAAGTGCAGCAGAGATCATGGAAGCTGTGCGTATCAGGGGATACGAGGCTGTTCGCGAGTACTCGCTGAAATTTGACAACGCCGAGCCTCGGGAGATTCCGCTAGAAGAACTGAAGACCGCCGCAGAACGCATTCCGACGGAGCTTCTTAACTCCTTGCGCAAGAGCGCGGAAAACATCAAGGCCTACCAATCCGAATTGCTCAGCACCTCCCGCACCTGGGAGAGTCCTGTGTCCGGTGGCATGGTAGGTCAGATCGTCCGAGGCCTGAGCAGGGTGGGCATCTACGTTCCCGGCGGACGGGCTGCTTATCCAAGCTCCGTTTTGATGAACGCAGTACCCGCTAAGGTGGCAGGCTGTCAGGAGATCATCATGGTAACGCCTCCCACGGAAAATCTGAACGATGCCGTTCTGGCTGCTGCCTGGGTGGCAGGTGTAGACCGGTGTATTGCGGTAGGTGGTGTACAGGCCGTCGCGGCACTAACCTATGGTGCAGACTGGATTCCCCGTGTTGACAAACTGGTAGGGCCTGGGAATGCGTATGTGGCCGCTGCCAAACGTATGGCTTACGGCACATTGGATATTGACATGGTTGCTGGTCCTTCGGAAGTGCTTGTTATCGCCGATGAAACTGCAGATCCCGTCAGTACGGCTGCGGATCTTCTGTCCCAGGCGGAGCACGATGTGATGGCCTCTGCGGTACTGCTTACCACGTCAGAGCATCTGGCAAAACAGGTTGCTTTGGAGATGGAACGTCAGACCGCCTACCTCAGCAAAAAAGACATTATTATGCAGTCCCTTCAGGACTACGGCGCTATCATTGTATGTCAGGATCTGACGCAGTGCTGCAATCTTGCAAATGAGATTGCGCCTGAACATCTGGAAGTTATCACGGAGGATCCTGAGCGGCTTCTGCCCGCACTTCTCAACGCAGGGGCCATCTTCCTTGGCCCCAATACACCTGAACCACTGGGGGATTATATGGCGGGTCCCTGCCATGTGCTGCCAACCTCCGGCACCGCAAGATTCTTCTCACCGCTGTCGGTAGAGAGTTTCCTCAAGAAGACATCTGTCATCCGCTTTACCCGCGAAGCCCTATCACAAGTGGCTGACGATATCATCCGATTGGCAGAGAGTGAGTCTCTCACTGCCCACGCCAATTCTATTCAGGTGAGGTTTAAACTATGAAAGCTGTTGAAATAACCAGAAAGACTAAAGAAACAGATGTGTTCGTATCGCTGGATCCGGCGGGAAACGAGCTGAGTATTGATACCGGGATCGGCTTTTTTGACCACATGCTCCACGCTATGCTGTTCTATGCTGGAATCGGTGGTACTGTTGTCTGCAGAGGTGACCTGCAAGTGGATGGCCATCACAGCGTGGAGGACACTGGCATCACCCTTGGCTTGGCACTGAAAGAGGCACTTGGCGACAAAGTCGGAATCCGTCGTTTTGCTCATGCTTATGTTCCCATGGATGAAAGCCTGGAATTCTGCGCACTTGATGTGTCAGGCCGGCCCTATCTTGTGCTTGATGTTACTATGCCCCAACCCATGATTGGGGACTATGACAGCTGCTTGACCAAGGAATTCATGCGGGCGCTTGCCATGAACAGCGGCATCACACTGCATCTTCGCTGTGAATACGGCGAAAACGCCCATCACATCACAGAGGGCTTGTTCAAAGCCCTTGGGCTGGCGTTGAAATCTGCCTGCGAGGTTGTCTCCGATCAGGTAACCTCCACCAAAGGTGCCCTGGCATGAGTATTGCTGTTATAGACTACGGAGCTGGCAATCTAAAAAGCGTCACAAAGGCCTTCCGGCATCTTGGGTTCTCCTGCCAAATCGTATCTGACCCTGTGGAGCTTGAGTGTTTCGATGCTATGATCCTTCCAGGAGTTGGGGCCTTCCCCAAATGTATGGAAGCTCTGCGACGGAATGGGATGGACATGGAGATCATCAGACAGACGAAGCGCGGAAAACCGCTTCTCGGCATCTGCCTGGGCATGCAGATGCTCATGGACTCCAGCACAGAGCTGGGATTTTCCCGGGGGCTGGGCCTGATTTCCGGAACGGTGGAACGCATCCAAACAGATCTCAAACTGCCGCATATTGGATGGAATAGTCTAAAGATTGTAAACGGGAATCCGATGACGAAGGGACTGTCTGACGGGGACTATGTGTATTTCGTTCACAGTTTCTGCGCCAAGACAACAAACCGCAAGGATTTGGCGCTTGTCACAGAATATGGAACTGAGATAGCTGCTATGGTGGCCAAAGGCAATGTGTTTGGGTGCCAGTTTCATCCAGAAAAAAGCGGCGATATTGGACTAACTATGCTGAAAAACTTTGGGGAGTTGAACATATGATCGTTTTACCTGCCATTGACCTAAAAGACGGGAAGTGTGTGCGACTGCTGAAGGGGGATTTTTCTACAGTCCATCAAGTAGCAGATGATCCTCTGGAAACCGCAGCGGTGTTCCGTGCTGCCGGAGCCGGGTTTATCCATATGGTTGACCTTGACGGCGCTAAGGACGGTGTTCGCAAGAACGGAGAGATCGTCCGAGCAATATGTCAAAATAGCGGCCTCAAAGTGGAGCTAGGCGGCGGGATTCGCAATATGGCAGATCTGAAGGATGTTTTTTCTCTGGGCGTTTACCGGGCAGTGATCGGTTCTGCTGCAGTCAGAGATCCGGACTTTGTGAAGGAAGCCGCTACCCGGTACGGTGATCGTATTGCTGTGGGAATCGATGCGCTGAACGGCAAAGTCAAGACATCCGGATGGGTGGAGGACAGTGGACTTGACTATCTGACCTTTGCCTGGAAGATGGAATCTTTGGGTGTACGTAACATCATCTTTACCGATATTGACACAGACGGCGCTCTTTCCGGCCCGTCTCTTGACCGTCTGCGAGCACTTCGTGCTTCGGTATCTTGTCAGATTATTGCAAGCGGTGGCGTGTCCTGCAACCGCGACATACGGGATCTGCTGGCTATCCGTATGGATGGCGTTATCATCGGAAAAGCCTTTTACACCGGGGATATTGACCTTCCTTTGGCGGTAAAGGAGGCAGGTAGACAATGTTAGCCAAGCGGATCATCCCTTGCCTGGACGTGAACGACGGCCGAGTGGTAAAGGGCGTCAATTTCGTTGAGCTCCGGGACGCTGGTGATCCGGTAGAGTTAGCCAAGTTCTATTCTGATCAGGGTGCTGATGAAGTTGTATTCCTGGATATTACTGCTACATCAGATGCCAGAGACAGCGTTGTCGACGTGATCGAGGACACTGGAACCAAGGTGTTTGTTCCACTTACTGTGGGCGGAGGTATTCGCACGGTTGAAGATTTCCAGGAAATCCTTCGGGCTGGAGCGGATAAGATCTCTGTTAATTCTGCGGCTGTGAAGGACCCGTCACTCATAACACGGGCTGCGGAACAGTTCGGCTCTCAGTGTGTGGTGCTTGCTATTGACGGAAAAGCTCGGGGTAACGGCACTTGGGAAGTTGTTATCGCCGGAGGGCGGATTCATACCGGACTAGATGTAGTGGAATGGGCCAGACAGGGGCAGGCACTTGGAGCAGGAGAGATTCTGCTGACTTCAATGGATGCTGACGGTACTAAATCTGGTTTCGATATCCCTATGACTAAAGCTGTGACAGAGGCGGTGTCCATTCCTGTTATCGCCAGCGGCGGCGCAGGCAGTATGGAACATTTTGCCGAAGTGTTTGAGAAGACCGGCTGCGATGCGGCTCTTGCTGCCAGCCTTTTTCACTACGGAGAACTGACCGTACCGGAGCTTAAGAATTACTTGAGAAACCGGAATATCCCGGTGCGATAAGGAGCAGATCATGTTTGAAGTAAAAGAACTGTTTTATAAGTCTGAACTGATCCCGGTGATTGTTCAGGATATTCATACGAAGCAGGTGCTGATGCTTGGATTTGCCAACGAGGAAGCAGTGAAAAAGACCTTTGAGACCAGAACGGCATGGTTCTGGAGCCGTAGCCGTCAGGCGCTCTGGAACAAGGGAGAGACCTCTGGAAACTATCTTTATGTTAAGGAGATCTATACCGATTGTGATACTGATACGCTCCTTTTAATGGCAGAACCGGCTGGACCAGCCTGCCATACCGGCGCAGTATCCTGCTTTTATAACGACTTAACATCATATCCGGACTGTGACTGTGTTCGGGCATAGAAGGAGGAGAGTATGAACGATCAAGTGCTAAAGGACCTTTACGGTGTTATCCTGGACAGGAAGTCCAATCCTGCTGAAGGCAGCTATACATGCTATCTGTTTGAGAAGGGACTTGATAAGATTCTCAAAAAGGTGGGGGAGGAAAGCGCTGAGACTATCATCGCCGCTAAAAACAATGTTCCATCAGACACTGTTGGAGAAATATCTGATCTGGTTTATCACCTGCTGGTAATGATGGCAGAGAAGGAAATACCGCTTGAAGATGTACTTGCAGAGCTGGATCGTCGAAGCAGGAAGATAGGAAATCTTAAAACAATGCGTGTAACCGATCACAATACATGAATTAACAGAAAAGTTATTCTAACAGCTTTACAATTCTTTAAAAGTAGAGTAAGATGAATATGATGATAAAAAATGAAGGAGGAAATACCGATGGATGATTCGACCATTAAGTTTCAGCTGCCAGAGGACACCAACAAGGAAATGAAGCGGATCCTCACGTCGGTGTACTGTTCATTAAGCGAAAAAGGCTATAATCCCATAAATCAGATTGTTGGGTATTTACTCAGCGAGGATCCGACCTACATCACCAACTATAAGGATGCCCGGAAAGAAATCTCCAGGATCGACCGGGACGAGATGATGCAGGAGCTGGTGAAGTATTATTTGTTTAACTGATTGTACAAAACTTCGGACGCCCTGGAAACAGGGTGTCCTTTTTACCTCTTGATTTATCGTTAAAACACACAATTGAATATTGTAACTCCGAGAGACTTTGTGGCTATTTTGTAAACTTTCATTTATTTTCTTGTGAGAATGAGCCGAAAGAGTTGACATATCAAATACAATGTGTTACAATTCGGTTACATTCGCAGAAAGGAGAAAACATTATGGCTACAGATTCCAAGAAACCCCTCTTGTATAAGGGCCGTCCCCTGATGCGAAAGGACAACATCATCTATTACGGATCCATGGCAGATCCTTATATTGTGATGATGCAGATTCTCGAGACCAAAAAGGTCGGCAACGAGGATGTAGCGTCCAAGGTTTCCGTACAGCTTCAGTTAACGGATCCTAACGTGAAATCCCGCGACCGGGTGACTAAGCGTTCAGAAAAAGACGGCGTCTTCTCGGCATTGGATGTTGGAAGCGTCTGGCTGGAACGGGCGCTCTCCAAATGATCTTCTGATCTTTGCATTCGGTCCACAAAGCAAACGGAGGTTACATATTCATGAGTTTTTTTCGCAGCACTAGAGTGATAAGTATTTTTCTGGCAGCCGCCTTGTCATGCGGAACCACAGTTTTAGCCGCAGGTTCTGTTAAAGAAGCTGATCTGCCTGGCAAAGTAATGAACGAATCTGATGCGCCTGTTGTTGTCAGCAATGATATTACCGGGCCTGCAATGGGGCTTGGTTCTGTAGATGTTCTCGGCGTATATGTTCGGGAGAATCCCACAAAGGACTCTGAAATCCTCACCATGGCTGGCCAGAACGATAATGTGATTGTTCTCTCTAAAGAAGGCGACTGGTACCGTGTTAGCTGTAACGGTGTAACTGGTTTTGTAAATAACGAGTATATGACAGTTGCTGATTCAGGCGATGCAGATCTTGGTTACGGACTTGTCCTTGCTGGTGCAAATATCCGCACGGAGCCTGCTGAGGAAAGTGAAACAATTGAGTCAGTAGGCGAGGAAGACGTTGTCACGATTACCGGTATCCAGGACGGTTGGTATCAGGTTGAGCTCAGCGATGGCAGCAATGGCTATGTTCGTAGTGATCTTGTCGATCCCACCGCTCCTATTCCTGCAGAGAAGATTTTCGACTATGCCGTGATTGAGTGCGCAGCAGCGAATCTCAGAAGTGCTCCAGATGAAGATTCTGAAATGACAGACGTTCTTTTTAACGGAAGCCTTTGTACTCTCGTTGAGCAGGTTGGTGATTGGTATCAGGTCGAATACGGCGATCTCACAGGGTATATTTATGCTCCTCTTACCAGCGCCACGAATGACGAGACTGATGGATCCACTGAAATCGAGACACAAAGTGAAGCTGTTGAACGTATTGAAGCCGAAGAAGCTGCCGCAGCGGCTGCAGCTGAAGAGGCTGCCCGTGAGTCTCATCACAGTGATCCGGCTCCGGAGCCTGTTTATAACGATGAGCCCGAATATGACGAGCCCGATTATGAGGAACCAGAATATGAGGAGCCTGAGTATGAGGAGCCTGAGTATGAAGAGCCTGAGTATGAAGAGCCTGAATACGAAGAGCCTGAATACGAAGAGCCTTCCTACGATTCTTCTACTGGCAGCGAGATTGTAGATATTGCATTGAATTATCTTGGCGTACCTTATGTTTATGGCGGAACCTCTCCATATGGTTTTGACTGTTCCGGATTTGTACAGTACGTATACAGCCAGTGCGGATACTATATTTCCCGTACAGCACAGCCTCAGTACAGCGATGGATACTATGTTTCTTACTCTGATCTGCAGCCCGGGGACCTTGTATTCTTCTCTGCAACAGATGGATCTGCATACAGCAGTAGCATCGATGGTATCTCTCATGTAGGTATCTACATCGGCGGTGGAGACTTTGTTCACGCCGGAGGCAGTTGCGTAAAGATTACTTCACTGAATGATGGTTGGTATTCTCCCAAGTACTGGGGCGCATGCCGGATTATATAATGAAAGAAAAAACCTCCGCTCTCTGTGAGAGCGGAGGTTTTTTATAATCCTGCCATAAGGCAGCATCTATCGATCTGGCCTGTAAGCCGGGTTCTGTTGTAGACAGCCATCTATCTAGGCTCAGCGTCGCCACTGAGCTCCAGCCACCTAAGCGGAGACAGCCGGGCCAGCCTTGTCTCCATTGCGGTGTTGCTCCGGATAGAGTTTACAGGACTGCGCGCTTTTACACGGCAGCCGGTGAGCTCTTACCTCGCCTTTCCACCCTTACCGCAGCAACCGCCAATTGCACGATCAGGCGAGCTCAATGGCTCATAAGGTTGACATCGTGATGGCGTGAAGCCACGGCGGTATATCTCTGTTGCACTTTTCCTGCAGTCGCCTGCGGCGGGCGTTACCCGTTATCCTTGCCCTATGGAGCCCGGACTTTCCTCACAGGGGGCCTTTCGGCACACCGTGCGCAGCTGTCCGGCCAGGTCGTTGTAATGATAACGTATTTTTAATTAGATGTCAAATATGAGATATGGTCAGGATAGATTTCATTCACCGGGTAATCATACTAAGATCATGATTCTAATCTGTAAGAACTGATATTTTGCCTCTATCTTTTTACTTGAAAAAAAGATATAATATATGATGTTATGTTATACGCATATTTAGATATAGCTGATGGAGGAGAATCTTATGACCAGAAGCAATGCACGTGAAATTGCCATGCACCTGATCTTTGAAATGGATTACCATGGAGATCTGACCCCGGAAGAAATGATCAAATCGGTGTTTGACAAGGATTACTATCCTCGTCTGGCTGTGGAAAGTGATCTTTATCAGGACAAGCCCAATGAGAAACAAATGAAGTACATCGAACAATGTGTCTGCGGTGTTTATGCCAATAAATCTGAGATTGACGGAATTATTGATAAGTACGCGGTAGGTTGGAAACTAAACCGAATATCCAAAGTATCCCTGGCAGTCCTTCGCCTTGCTGTTTTCGAAATACTTTATGTGGAGGATGCTCCTACCGGTGTGGTTATCAATGAAGCAGTGGAGATAGCCCGCCGCTATGAAGAGGAGGACAAGGTATCATTCATCAATGGAATCCTCGGCTCTTTTGCAAGGACTCTTCAATGATTGCACTTGGCTTTGATACCAGCAACTACACCACATCCTGTGCATGGTTCGACGGGACTCAGTACGAGAATTCCGGTAAGCTTTTGGAAGTAAAGCCTGGAGAACTGGGCCTTCGGCAGTCCAACGCTCTCTTTCAACATGTTAAGCAGCTCCCTGACATTCTTGACAAACTCGATATTCCGGGAACTATTTCAGCAGTTGGTGCAAGTACCCGCCCGAGAGCTGTGGAAGGCTCCTATATGCCGTGCTTTATAGCAGGCGAGTCTTATGCCAAAGTTCTGGCAAAGACGCTGGGTGTGCATTTTTATGCTTTCTCACACCAGCAGGGACATCTGGCAGCTGTTCTTTTGAGTGCGGGTTGTATGGAATTGATGGATAAGACATTCCTGGCGTGGCACTTGTCTGGTGGCACTACAGAGCTTCTTCTGGTTTATCCTAAACTCGAGGCTGTAAGGATCGGCGGAACAGTTGATCTTTCAGCCGGACAGCTTATTGACAGGACAGGTCAGATTCTTGGCCTCGATTTTCCGGCCGGAAAGGCTTTGGATCAACTGGCTGGAGATACAGTGATTAAACCTTTTTCAGTAAAAGTATCTGATATGTTTTTTTCATTGTCTGGAATGCAGAATAAGACAGAAAACGTATATCATACGAGTAAATCAAAGGAAGAGACTGCCGCCTTCGCACTTGGATGTATCACGTATGCGGTTAAAAAGGCTACGTTACAGGCACTGCAAAAGTATGGTGACCTTCCGGTAGTATTCACAGGCGGGGTTGCTTCCAATTCGCAGCTACGCTCCGCTTTTAAACCTATGAATGCGGTATTTGGTTCTGTGCAGTATTCTACAGATAATGCGCTGGGCATTTCGGTACTTACATATTTTGCGGAGAATAGTAATGGATGAAAAATTGATACTGGAAGTCAGCCAGATTACTTCCTACATCAAGGAAATGATGGACGGCGATGGACTTTTGACCGGATTGTGTATACGGGGAGAACTGAGCAACTACAAAACATACCCTTCCGGGCACCATTATTTTACATTGAAGGACAGTAAATCTTCCCTGAGCTGCGTAATGTTTCGTTCAAATGCTTTACGGCTTCGATTCAGACCGGAAAACGGTATGACCGTAGTTGCGGCAGGTAGGATTACCGTTTACGAGCGTGATGGGAAATACCAGCTGTATTGCGTATCTATGAGTCCTGAGGGTGCGGGAGACCTGGCCGTAGCATTTGAGCAGCTTAAGAAAAAGCTGTTTAATGAAGGCCTTTTCGATGAAAGTCACAAGAAGCCAATCCCAAGGTTTCCGCATCGGATTGCTTTGATAACGTCTTCTGCGGGGGCGGCGCTTCATGATATGCTTCGAATCCTGGCACACAGATACCCGCTGGCAGAAATCAAGCTTTTGCCGGTCCGTGTTCAAGGAGAGGAAGCTCCCTCAGAGATTGCAGCAGCGTTGGACTTTGCAAATCGATACCGTGTGGCAGATCTTATTATTACCGGACGGGGCGGAGGCTCTATGGAAGACCTTTGGGCTTTCAATGAAGAAATTGTTGCCAGAGCCATTTATCGGTCAGAAATCCCGGTGATCTCAGCAGTAGGCCATGAACCGGATGTCACTATCTCGGACTATGTAGCTGATCTTCGAGCAGCCACACCTTCCAACGGAGCTGAACTTGCTACTCCTGATCAGGCGGATCTGCGCATTTCTTTGAAGCATTTAGAATCTATCATGGCGCAGAGTTTGGGTAAACGATTAAAACTGGCTAAACAGCAGCTTGAGTTGCGCCGTTCCTCCCGCGTTCTTCGTTCACCCATGGAGTATCTTGAAAACCGCAGAATCCAACTGGACAGCGCTACAGAACTCCTGGCCAGGTCAATGACATATTTAATCATGCGTTATAGGACAGAGCTTCTTCGCCGTCAGGAACAGGTTCCTGGAGCATGGCAGAATGTCTTTTATTCTCAGCAGAAGAATGTGAGTACTCTTGCCGCCAGACTGGACGCCATGAGTCCGCTTAAAGTACTTTCCCGGGGATACAGCGTGACAGTACACGAGGACGGACATGTTGTACGAAACGCGAAAGAACTACTTGAAGGTGAAAATATTAGAATAAGGTTCTGCAGCGGTACCGTAAATGCTATAGTGAATGAGATTGTGGAGGAATAAATGATGGAGAAGAAATCAGAAACCTTTGAAGCATCCATGGAACGGCTGAACGAGATTGTTCGTTTGCTGGAAAATGGGGATGTTAGCCTGGAAGAATCCATAGCATTATTTGAAGAAGGTACGAAACTATCCGCAAATTGCGGGAAACTCCTTGATGAAGCGGAGCAGAAGGTAACAAAGCTGATGCAGGGCGTTGATGGAACTCCTGTGGAGGAGGATGTCACCGATGTCTGATTTTTCCTCAGAATTGGAACAGCGCCGGCAAATTGTCGAGCGATTTCTGAACGAACAATTCCTGGATGAAAAACCGCAAAAAGTTATATTTGACGCAATGCGTTATAGTCTTCTTGCCGGCGGAAAACGGATCCGTCCCATTCTTCTCCTGTCCTTTTGTGAAGCCTGCGGAGGAGATATGGAAACTGCGTTGCCAGCTGCAGGAGCGCTGGAGATGCTTCATACATATTCTCTGATTCATGATGATCTACCGTGTATGGACAATGACGATTTTCGCAGAGGCAGACTGACCTGTCATAAGGTATACGGTGAGGATGTGGCTACACTTGCTGGAGACGCGTTGCTCACCGCATCATTCCGATATCTGTCTGAATTGAACGTTCCAGCTGAATCTGCGCTTCGCTGTATAA
>JAEEGL016747787.1_pt1 | contig 13215 bp, 8 predicted proteins | sample 9134231 | NCBI WGS metagenome assembly JAEEGL01 (sample SAMN16246548, study PRJNA631951) | gut metagenome | biome: gut microbiome; feature: rumen; material: fiber-attached | host: Bos | place: Iran: Karaj | collected 2018-10
ATCCGCTCCCCGCGGCTGTTATTTTATTGGGGAAAAGTTCAGGTGCTCTCGCGCTCCACCAGGGAGGCGGAGAAGCTCAGATGCTGGGCGCCTGGCCTGCCTGGTGTTCGCCATGGCCATCTGCTACAGCTTCAACGGCTCTCCCACGCAGCTGATCCTGATCGCCAACATCGCCACCTCCATCGCCACGCCTGTGGGCGGCCTGTTCGTGCTGCTGCTGATCTGGCGCAAGGACGTCAACGAGGGCTACAAGGCCCCCACCGCCCTGCGCATCTGCATGACCATCAGCTACATTTTCGTGCTGATCATGACGGTATCCGCCTTCCAGAAGACCATTATCCCCGGCATCGCCAAGCTTTTCGCCTGATAAAGCATCCATTCAAGACGCCCCGGTTGAAAAACCGGGGCGTTTTTTCGCATTTCCTGTTGAAAAGAGGGAGGCTTCAGGCGTATAATAGATTGAATAAATATCAGTAAAAGCAGAAACGGCTTTTTGCCGTTTCCGGCGGAAGGAAGAAACACACATGGTGACTGTCGCCCCCGCGATCCTGCTCTCCGCGGCGCTGCTGCTGGCGCTTGTGCTGAACCTGGCGATCAAGCCGGCGTTCTCCGGCAAGCTCACCACAGCCTTTTTGCTGGTCTCCGCGCTGGGCGGCCTGATCTTCTACGGCGCCGGCTATATGGAACTGACCGGGGATCTGGTCCAGACCGTGGTGCGCACGCCGCTGTCGGTCATGCGCATGTTCCTCGGCGTCAACGAGATGAGCTCCATCGCGGGCAGCCGCCTGGTCTCTATACCCGTGGGTGTCATCCTGTTCTGGCTGGCGCACCTGCTGGCCTTCGCCTCCGTGGCCAGCGCCGCCCTGAACACCCTGGGCGCTACGGCGATGCGCCAACTGCGCTTCCTGCTGTCGAGGCGCGGGGATCTGACGCTGATCTACGGCATCAACGAAAACAGCATCGCCCTGGGCAAGGAGTGTCTGGCGGCGGGCGGCAGCTCCGTGGTTTTTATCACAGAGAGCGCGCCGGCCTCCCTGATCGCCGAGCTCAACGGCGCCGGTATGTCGGTGCTGGAGGGCATAGCCGCCGCCGCCTGCGACGGCAGGACCATGCGTCATCTGCATCTGCGCCGCCGGACGCTGACGGTCTACGCCCTGAACGCGGCGGAGGACAAGGACCTGTACTTTGCCCTGCATCTGCGGGATGCGCTGGAGAAGCTGGGCATCCCGGCAGAGCGCACCCGGGTGACCCTGCCGGGGGCGGAGGACATTATCGCCTCCATGCTCCAGGTGTCTGAGGAGAAATACGGCTTCGGCTATGTCCATGTGTTCGACGCCAGCATGCTCACGGCCAGGGCCCTGATCCGGCTCTGCCCGCCCTGGGAGTTTGTGCGCTTCGGCGCGGACGGACGGGCCAGGGAAGACTTTGAGTGTGTTATCGTGGGCTTCGGCAGCCAGGGCCAGGCGGTTTTGAAACAGCTGGTGATGAACGGCCAGTTTGCCGGGGCGCAGTTTCACGCCGCGGTGTTCTCCACGGGCTTCAGCAAGGAGGCCGGCTATCTGCAAGCGGATGCGCCCGCCCTGTTTGCCAATTACGATATCCGCAGCTTTGAGGCCGACGCCCGAAGCAGCGAGTTTTACGAGTACATCGGCGAGAGGCTTTCCACGCTGAAGCTGATCGCCGTCTGCACCGGAGACGCAAAGATCAACCGGGAGATCTCCGACAATCTGATGCTCTTCCTGAAACGGCGCCGGGCGGAGAATATCTGCGTGGTCCGCTGCGGGGAAAATGCCGCCCGCTATCAGGAGCGGGTGGGCAGCCCCATCCTCTCCGAAAACATCTATACCCGCGCCTTCCTCTCGGCGGAGGACGCCGACCGCAGAGCCATCCTGCTCAACGCGGTTTACGACCACTCCGAGCGCAGCGACTGGGAGAAGTGGGTGGCCTGTGACAGCTTCAGCAAGATGTCCTCACGGGCCTCGGCGGACTTCATGCCCGCCTTCCTCCGGGCCGCGGGCGTTACCAGGGAGGAACTGCTGTCGGGCGACTGGCAGCCGGAAAGAGAGCTGCTGCGCAACCTGGGTGAGACGGAGCACCTGCGCTGGAACGCCTTCCACTATGCCATGGGCTACAGCACCATGAGCGCGGAGGAATTTGAAGCCAATGCCAGGACCTGGGTCCGGTGCAAGGCCGAGGGCAGACCCTGCCCCAAAATCGCCAAAAACAGCGAAAAACGCACCCATGCCTGTCTTGTCTCCTGGGAGGAACTGAATGAGCTCTCCCGGCGGGAGAATGCCCTGACGGGGCGCGATGTGGACTATCAGCAGATGGATATCGACAATGTGCTGACGCTGCCAAAGCTCCTGCGCGCCGGCGAGAAAAAGGGGGCAGGCAAATGAAAAAATCTGCCAGAATCATCCTGGCCGCCCTGTGCGTGTATCTGGGGCTGCTGCTCCTGCTGCTGGCGGCGGAGAGCACCGCCCCGGAAGCCAGCATCCGCACCTTTGGGAATGCCCTGTGGTTCTCTCTGATCACCATGACCACCGTGGGCTACGGCGACCTGTCGCCGGTGACGCCCCTGGGCCGCCTGCTGGGCGCGATCTTTGCCCTGTGCAGCATCGGTATCCTGACGGCGCTGATCGGCGTCGGTCTGCGCCTGGTCGGCGGCGCCTTCATCCCCCGGCGGCGTCTGCGCCTGGGGAGAAACCGCCGCTGGTACGCCTTCTTTGAGGAGAGCCCGGAGGCCGCGGCCCTGGCCACGGCCCTTCAGAGCACGGACCCTGGCTGCCTGCTGATCTTCCCGGAGGGGGAGGAGAAGCGCGTCGGCGGCAGCGGCGTGGTGCGTACGGATTTTGACACGGAGCTGCTGCTGCGCCTCAAGGGCGGCAAGGAAGGGCTGAGTCTCTTTTACATGGGCCCCGAGCCCTGGAAGAACTACAGCCGGGCGCTGCAGAGCGCCGAGGCGGGAATCGCCAGCTATTGCATGGCGGACATCGCGGCGGAGAAGCTGCCGCCGGAGCTGCAGCTCTTCAGCCCCACCGAGGCCATGAGCCGCGGCTACTGGAAGGCCCACCCCCTGACGAGAGGGGAAAAGACCGTGGTGTTCATCGGCGGGGGCGCCGCCTGCACCGCCCTGCTGGAGCGGGCGCTGCTGACCAATGTGTTTGAAACCGGACGGAACACGGACTACCATGTGTTCGGCGCGAGCGGGACCTTTGCAGCCATGCACCCGGAGATCATGAAGGCGCTGGACGGAGAGACGGGCGACAGTCTTGTCTTCCACAGCGAAAGCTGGACCGCGGCGCGGGAGCTGCTGGAGCGGGCGGATCGTATCCTGATCGTCTCCGACAGCGACCGGGAGAACCACCGGGTGTGCGAGCAGCTGGTCAGCTGGTTTGTCAGCCCGGCCCGGGTGCATGTGCGCCTGATGGAGCCGGTGCCGGGGATCGAGAGCTTCGGCGGTCTGTCGGAGAGCTTCACGCCGGAGTTCGTGATGAAGGACGAGGTCAACCGGCGGGCGATCCTGATGAACGACATCTACAACGAGGGGGCGGAGCACCCCGTCTCCTGGCGGGACTTGAGTCCCTTCCTGCGCCAGTCCAACATCGCCGCGGCGGACCACCTGATCGTCAAGGCCCGCTTCCTGCTGGAGGACGAGAGCCTGGCCGAGCTTACGGACGAGGACTGCCGCCGTGCCTACGCTCGCTTTGCCGAGCTGCGGGAGACGCAGGCCGATCTGCTCCAGGAGCTGGAGCACCGGCGCTGGATGCGCTTTTATCAGATGTACAACTGGCGCTATGATCCCAAGCGGGACAATGCAAGGCGCCTGCACCCGCTGCTGGTGCCCTACGAGGATTTGAGCCCCGAGGACCAGCGGAAGGACGCCTATGCCTGGGAGATGCTGGGCAGACTGGGCGACAGAAAATGAGTTTTTTTCAAAGATAACAAGCAGTGTGAAGTTGCTTGAAGGAGGTGCCCCGATGAAGGACTGGTGGAAAAGACTGAGCAGCGCGGCCCTGGCTGCGATCCTGACATTCCAGCTCAACGGCAGAGCCTATGCGCAGGAGCAGACAGGTACAACAGAAGACAATCCTCCGCAGCTGGAAGAACCCGCAGCGGAGGGCGGCGCCCCGGCAATTGAAAACCTGCCCGGCATTGAGGACCCCGAGCTCAATAAGAAGAAGGGCGAGGACCAAGACGAGAATGTCGATGGTCAGGAGGGCGTCGAAGGCGAAGAAGGCGTTGAAGGCGAAGAAGGCGTTGAAGGGGAAGAGGACGCCGAAGGCGAAGAGGGCGTCGAAGGCGAAGAAGGCGCCGAAGGCGAAGAAGGTGCCGAAGGCGAAGAGGACGCCGAAGGCGAAGAGAACGCTGAGGGCAAAGAGAATTCCGCCGAAGACGGCATCCTGCTGAAGGGCGCAAGCCTGCGGCAGCGCGGCGCTCCGGCTGTGCAGCTCAACGCGGCTCCCACAGACGGGCAGACCAGCCAGCAAGCCGGCGGCACACAGCCGGACGGGCAGGGAACGCCGCAGGACACGCCCACCCCGAGCCTGACCGTGGCCGGAGAGACGGTGGATCTCACCGCGAACAGCAGCGGCTCCGGATGGAGCTACGACGCCCAGGACAACAGCGTGGTGCTGATCAACTACGACGGTTCGACCCAGAGCATCACCACCACGGCCAGTGACGTCACCATCAAAGCGGCGGGCCTGAACCGGTTGGAGAAGCTCTCTGTGGACGGGGATATCCACCTGATCGGTACGGGCATCCTCCTGGTGGACGAGATCGAGATGGCGGAGGGCAAGAGCTTTGACCTTCAGCCCAACAAGGAAATCTACGGCGAGAATGGCGGCAGCGTGGCGGTTTTCCTCAAACAGGAGGACGGGAGCTACCGGCTGATCAATGGCAGTATCGTCTCCGGCATTCTGGATGAGGAATACACCCTGCCCGCAGGCGTGACGCTGGTGGTGCCGGACGGCTCAGAGCTGAGGCTGCAGAGTCTGGCGGTCGGCGAGCTGGTGGTGGAAGGGGCGCCTGTGCAGGTCGAGTACTCCACAGTCAGTGAAACCCAAGCCGAAAGACCGCTCTTAGCCACGCAGACGGAAAGGAGGGATGCCGGGCTCGATCCCGGCACGGTGGAATTCTGGTCCACCGCGGCGCAGCTGACCATCCCCGAGACGGCGAAGCTGATCGTGGAGAACGCGGCGAATCTGGTGCTCAGCCATATCTCCAAATTGCACAGCGGCACCCTGGTGTCAAAGATGACGGTGGCGGGCTCCCTGGAGCTGGACGGCACTGTCAGCGGCGGGGTTGTTGTGCTGGAGCGCGGCAACGTTCTCAGCGGGAACGGCGTCATTCAAAACGCCGAGATCAACGCCCACGCCAGCCAGACGGGGATCACCGCATCGGATTCCAAGATCATACTTGGCGACAAAACCGAGACTGGCACACTGGCCCTGTCGGGACAAAACGAAATCCAGTTCGGCGGCAATGCCGAGGTTGGGACACTGGAGCTGAACCAAGGCGGCGTCTCCGCAGCGTCTTTCGAAACACTTGAGGAGGACGGAAACCAAAGCACACTGCATGTAGATACAATCAGCGGGAGCGGGGCCATCACCTATCAAAATGGCAATATCGAGATCGGAACGAACAGCTCCGGCGGCAAGGTGACGGAGACCTTTACGACCGGCGGCATCATCGTGCGCAATGCGGGGACGGACCAGGAAGAGCTGTTTGTCGTCGGGCCGAGCGGACCGATTCTCGTCAGCGGCAGCGGCGCCGAATTCAGCAACGGGTACTATTCCTTCCCGCTTGTGAAGGTCTTTGTCGGCGGGAGCAGGAATGTGGACGGATCTATCACGGAAAGCGTTTCCCCCAACGGCGAGGATGCGGAAATCATGTGCAGCTTCGGCGCCGGATCGACCACGATCAGTCTCAATGAGCTCCGGTCCACCTTGCTCCCGACGGTGGGGCTTGGACAATGGATCGAGATCTATTATGCCGACGACAGCGGCAAGCTGCAGAGACGGATCCTGACCGATAAAGACCAGCTTGAGGGGGAGACCATGGATGCCTCCTGTATCAGCCTGATCCGGACTGTAGCGGAGAGTTATGCTACAAACGGTTCCGGCGGCGGCAGTTCCACCAGTACCAACACCAGCTTTACCGGCAGCGGAGTGCTGGGCGCCGGTGCGGGTTCGGTCAAGGGCGGCAAGAGCACGTCCATCCTGTCCGGCACGGGCATCACAAATCCCACGCCGACAAATAATGGCGAGAACAACCCCGGCGGGAACCCCGGCAGCAACACCGGCGGGAACGACACCGGCGGGAACAACACCGGCGGAAACAACACCAGCGGGAACAACACCGGCGGAAACAACACCAGCGGGAACAACACCGGCGGAAACAACACCAGCGGGAACAACACCGGCGGGGACAACACCGGCGGAGAGAACACCGGCAGCACGGACCCCGATGACAACGGTGAAAACGGCGCCGGGAAGACGGACGAGAGCGGCACAAATACACAGAACGGCGGAACGGAGGAGCCCGGCACCGCAATGCGCGTGTGGGTGGAGCAGAAGAACCCGAAGGAAGCGTATGTCCTCCGGGCCGAGAAGGACGGCGTGGCATACAGCGAGACGGCGGACAGCATCCAGGTCCGCATGTCCTTCACCCCCGCACCGGAAATGACCGGCCATAAGCTCTATGTGGTCTTCCTTGACCGCAACGGCAAGCCGCAGGCATTTGCCGCACACTATGACAAAGAGAGCAAAGAACTGGTTTTCGAGACAGAGCTGCTGGGAAAATTCACCGTTGTCGCCTTCGATTTTTCGGGTGAGGAGTTTTCGACGGGGTTTTATGCCGCGCTGGCTGAGCTGGAGGAAGTTATCCGGCTGGAGAAGTCTGAGGCAAAAGAAGCGGGGAAATGACGGCCGCGCCGGGAGACACCGGACAGGACGGGCAAACAATGGCAGCGTTATCAGCAGGCGACCGCAGAGGGAGAGATTGGAATGAAAAGAAAAAGAATTATGAGATGCGGCAGTTTTCTTTGCGCGCTGCTGTTGCTGTTCTCTCTCAACGGGGGAGCTTTCGCGGAGACGGAACCTGCGGCTTCGGAGGAAACTGGGCTGTCCCAAACGGATCAAACGCTTAACCCGCCCGGACAGACCAACCAGGAGAGCGGGAACAAAGACGTGGAAGACGCCCCCGCCGCCGACGGCGAATCGTCTGAAGGGGAAACGGCGGAAGAGGATCACGCCGGAAACGGAAACCTGAGAAAGGGAGAAACGGCTGCGATCGCCCTCATGGGAACAAGCGGAGCAACGGATGGATTCAACAGCATGTCGGTTGATCCGCCTGCATCGGACGGCGGAGCGGTCCTGACTTCCGCGCCCGCTTCGGGAGGGGATAGCGCGGAAACGACGCAGACAGACCCGCTGCTTGTGATCGGGGGAACGGAACTGGACTTCACCCAGGCGGCAAGCGGCGACGGGTGGAGCTATGTGTGCGATGAGAATGGGGGATACGTCGCCCTGGAAGGCTACAGCGGCGCAGATCAGATCGTCGGCACAGCGGGGAGCAATCTGACGATCAAGAATAGCGGTCTGAACCATGTGGGCACGTTGATCGTGGATGGGAACCTGAATCTGATCGGCAGCGGCATCCTGCTGGTGGACAACATGGAACTTGCCAGCGGCGCGGACTTCAACCTCCTGACCAACACCAGCATCTATCGTGACGGTACCGGCAGCGTGGCGGTTTTCGTCAGACGTGAGGATACAACGAATGACGAAGAGGGCAAACCGATCTCGAATGTCTATTACGAACTGCTCAATCAAACGGTCCCGGGGATTTTGGATGAGGACTGCGTCATTCCGGCGGGCGTGACACTCAAAATCCCGGCGCAAGGCTCCCTGGTCATGCAGAGCGTCACAGTTTACGAGACCGGCGAGTACCTTTACCAGGCCCCACCGGAGGGCGTAGATGCCACAACACAAACCGTCTACAATCTGGATCCTGTACAGAAGTTTGAGGTCAATGCCTTTGCGACCTCTATCGATAACACAATCTGTTCATCTCCTGTGACCACCGCACCGCAGCTTACCATCTCTGGAACGGCGCAGCTGATCGTAGATGCGGCCGCCAGCATCACCTGCAACGCGATCAAACAGTCAATATCGTATGACACACTCAACGCCACCGATGTCTTTGTCAGCAATTACATCCCCTCGATTCTGGTGCAGGGGAAACTCTCACTGGAGGGCGCGGCCCAGGATATGATTCATAACGCGATTATACGCCGGGATATCGGAGGCGAGTGTAACGATACGATCGCAAACTGCGTCGTTCAAATCCGTGAGAACGAGGAGGATTCGTGGCCGAACGACAAGACTGTGGAAGTGGAATCACCCGGATCCGGCTCAGCCGGCGGCGGCTTCACAATTACGACCACCACAACACAGACCGGCAATGCAAAACTCGGGCAGGATGCCGGCTCCATTACCGGAAGCGGTGAAGGAAAATCCATATTGACCGGCAGTGGGATCACAAACCCCATCAGCAGAAAGCAGAGTGGTCCTGCCGAAAGCGACACCGGAAGCACCGGGGCTGGGGATCAGACGTGGAATGTACAGGGGAAGCCCGCCGCAAAGGATGGACAGACCGCTGAGATCTGGGTAGATGAGAAGGAAGAGGAAGACACGTATGTGCTGCACATGAAAGAAGACGGGCGGGAGATAATTCAACTGCACGGAATGGTCTCTGTCCGCATGGGCTATACGTACAAGGCGGGAGATGCCGGAAAGAAGCTGTATGTGGTCTTCCGCGATCGCAGCGGAAAGCTGCAGGCCTTCGCCGCACAATATGATGCCGAGACCCAAGAATTGCTTTTTGAGACGAACCAGCTGGGAAGGTTCGTGGTTGTCGCCTTCCTTTTCCCGGATGAGGAGTTTTCGCCGGAGTTTTATACTGCGCTGGCAAAGCTGGAGGAAGTTGAGAAACTGAGCTGAAACGGGAACAGAGGGACAGATTCATGAACGAAAGATATGACATTTACTATCTCTCCCCGGTGCCCGACGCCAGAACCGCGCAGGTCCTGGCCGAGAGCATTCGGCGCTATCGTCTGCCCTCGGGCGTGAAGCTCCCGGATCCGGGCCTGGGCTATCAGCGCACGATGCTGGATCTGTCCGGCAAGCCCATTGACGATGCGCTGAGACAGGCGTTGGATCAGAGCCGCTTTCTGGTGCTGTTCTGCTCGCCGGACACCAAGAGCGACCCGGTGATCCTGAAAAAAATGGAGTATTTCCGCAGCGTCCACGGACAGGAGAACATCGTCGCCGTCATGGTGCGGGGAGAGCCCATCGACTCCTTCCCTGAGAGCTTTATCGAAAAAAAGACCGTGCGGCACATCATGCCGGACATGTCCGTGGTGGAGCGCGTGGACACCATCGAGCCTGTGGCGGCGGACCTCAGGGGCAACACCAGAAAGCGGCGGCGGGAGCTGCTGCGCTATGAGACCGTGCGCATCACTGCCTCGGTGCTGGGGCTGCACCCGGACGATCTGGAGCAGCGCCACCGCGCCCGGCGGAGACGGGCGATCACCGCCGCTCTCAGCCTGGTCGGGACAGTGTGTCTCGCAGCGGCGGCCCTGTTTCTGCGTCTGGGCTGGATCGCCAGGACCGAGGGGAACATCGCCAAAGAGCAGACAGCCCTGAGCGTCCAGATCGCACAGCGCACCATGGAGGAGCTCCCGGCAGCGTTTGCCGACGAGCCGGACGCGCTGACCTATATCGACGAGGCCGTGGAGAATGCCCGGACGGATCTGGAGGCCCTGGGCCTGGGCGATCTGCTGGACGGCGCGGAGACGGAGGGCTGAATATGGAATTTGCGTACGATGTATTCTTCAGCTACCGCCATCGGCCGCTGGACGGGGAGATCACCCAAAAGACGTTCAACGCCATCGAAAGCTACCGCCTGCCGCAGAGCATCCGCGACCAGGGCTGCCAGGATATCCGCAGAGCCTTCCGGGATACGGAGGAGCTTCCTGTCAGCCGCATTCTTACGGATACCATCGACCGGGCGCTGCATTCCACCAACTGTCTGGTGGTTGTCTGCTCCACGGACACCCCCAGCTCCGAGTGGATCGACCGCGAGGTGCAGACCTTTATTGAGATCGGCCGCGCCGAGCATATTTACCCGCTTTTAATCAGCGGCGACCCGGAGCACTCCTTCCCGCCGTCGCTGAAGCTGGTGCCGGATATCATGGACCGGGTCATGGACATCCGCACGCCGGGCAACCATGTAAATAAGATGATGGCCAAAGAGGAGACCGAACTGCTGCGGGTCATCGCCGGCATCGTGGGCTGTAAAGAGTCCGAGCTGCTGCGGGAGCACAAGCTCCGGAAAAGCAGGCGCTTTGCCGCGCGTGCTCTGGGCTGGGCGGCGGCCTTCGCGCTCGTCGCAGGTGTGTCGCTGTACCTGATGAATCTGGCACAGGACTACCGGGACGAGGCACGACTGCGGGAGCAGGGCTCCATGCGCATTCTCAGCGAGCTGACCTACGCACTGCCGGACCACCTGACCAATATCCCCGGCGCATACGGGCGCATTGCGGATATCCTCGAGAAGAATACCCGGGACATCAATGCCATTGTTGCCCTCTCCACCGAGAAAGAGCGCGCCGCGTTTGAGGCCGGGACAAACTATGAAAAGCTCGCCACCGCCAGCACCGTCCTGGGAGAGATGGACCGGGCGCTGGAGGCGGAGGACGAGGCTATCGTCATTTTTCAGGGGCTTGAAGAGCAGGAGGCGCCGAAGGCCGGGGCAGCTCTGGCCTCAGCGGCCAACAACCGCGGCAACATTCTCAATGCCGCCGGTCGCTATGATGAGGCCGCCCTGGCTTATGAAGACGCCATTGCGCGTCTGCGCACGCTGCCGGACGACAACTCTCTTACCCTTGCCCGAACGCTGTATAATGCCGGGTCAAACGCTGTAGACCAGGGTGAGACGGAACGCGCGGAGGCCCGCTTTGAGGAGAGCCTTCAACTGTTCCGGGATGTACCGGAGAGCGAAGAAACGCTCGAGTGGACTGCATGGGCCGAGTATAACTACGGTGTGCTGCTCTATCAGACGGGCCGCTACGCGCAGGCAGAGGAGCATCTCATGCGCGCCCATGAAAAGCAGGAAGCGCTCCTTCAAAAGGCAAACTCCATGATCAACCAAAAAGGCGATGTGCTGATTGTCTCTGCCCTGGCAGCCCTGCTGACGGACGAGGGGCGTTTTGACGATGCCGATACCTGCTATGAGCGCGCCATCGAGGCGGCGGAGGGTCTGGCGAAGGCCGGGGACAACGTGGAAAACACCCGCCTGCTGGCCGAGCTTTACAACAACCGGGCCCTGGCCTATAACATCCGCGGCGCCTATGCTGAGGCGGACACGCTGTACGAAAAGGCCGGGGAGCTGGCCCGGGCAACCAGCGAGAAAACCGGCTCTGCCGCAGACCGCGCCCTCTATGCCCTCTATCTGCTCAACCGGGGCGAGAACGCTTTCAAGCTGGGGGACCAGTCCCGTTCCCGCAGCTGCTTTGAGGCGGGGCTGGCGGAATACGAGGCGGCGCTGCCGCAGCTGGGCGATTACGACAGGAGCCAGCGCTTCGCGTGGCTGAGCTACTATCAGCTGATCCACAGGCGCGACTTCGATGCGGCCCTGGAGGCTGCGCTGGCCGGAAGAGAGCTGCAGCCCGACAACGTGCTGGTCAATCTGAATCTCGCCTATGCCTGCCTCTACGGCGGCTACCGGGAGGATGCGGAGAATCTGCTGCAGCAGATCGCCGCCCTTGGCGGCGGACAGAAAGAAACCATCCGCGTGGATCTGGAAGCGCAGCAGCGGGCCGGAATGCCCTTGGACCGGGCTGAAGAACTGTATGCGCTGCTGGGCCTGGAATGAGCCAAACAGATAGAAAAGCCGCATCTGTCTTTTGACAGATGCGGCTTTTCGCTTGCCCCGTTTTGTGTCAGCGCAGGCGGACGCTCACCTCACCCGAGGAGACGGCGCGCTCACTCCCGTCCGGCAGGCGCACCTGCAGGGAGTAATCCCGGTTCAGGCCCAGCACCTGGGCGGGTTCCGGGTCCCTTCCGGGGATCAGGAGATTGACCGGCTTCCCCAGCACCACCGAGCGGGAACGATAGGCCTTAAAGCAGTGCTCGCCGCCCGGCCCCGCGGCGTAGTCCATCAGCCGGTCCAGCACCCCGGCGGCCAGCTTTGCCCGCAGCTCGGGGATCTCCGCACGCTCGAAGACGGCCCCGGCGATCTGCCGCAGCTCCGCGGGAAAGCTCTCCGCGGGACGGACGGCGTTGATGCCGATGCCCACCACCACCCAGGCCAGCTCTCCGCTCTCGCAGTCCAGAGACGCCTCCGAGAGAATGCCGCAGACCTTGCGCCCATCCAGCAGCACGTCGTTGACCCACTTGATCTGCGCGGCGCGTCCGGAGAGCTCCTCAATGGTCTCCGCCACGGCAACGGCGGCACAGGCGGTGATGCGCACCGCCTCCTGCGCGGCGATGCGGGGCCGCAGCAGCAGGCTCATATACAGGCCGCTGTCGGCGGGGGAGTAGAAGCTGCGCCCCATACGGCCGCGGCCTGCGGTCTGCTCGCCCGCGATCAGGGCAAGACCCTCCCCGGCACCCTCGGCGGCCCGGGCCTTCAGAGCCGTGTTGGTGGAGCCGATGGTCTTGTAGACCTCCGGGGTGATCTCACGGTGGCGCAGATAGAGCCGTACGCTCTCCTCGCTCAACACGTCGCCGCAGTCCAGCAGGCGGTAGCCCCGGTTGGTGACGGAGTCGATGCAGTAGCCCTCGGCCTTCAGCTGGCCGATGGCCTTCCAGACGGCTGTACGGCTGAGTGAGAGAGATTTGGCCAGCTCCGAACCGGAGACGTAGGCGTCCTCATGCGCCCGCAGAAGCTGCAGGACGGCGTCCTTGGTCATTAGAATCAGTCCTTTCGGAGGATCGGCGCGAGCCGCTTTGTCAAAATAGCCGCCAGGGCGATCTTCACTGCGTCGGGCAGCAGGTAAGGGAACACACACATGCCCAGAGCCGCACCCACGGTGATGGGCCCGCTGCTGCGGGTGTAGACCAGCACGAACCACGCCGTACCGAAAGTATAGCACAAAAGAATGCCCAGCGCCATAGCCGCAATCAGCACCGTCAGCTTCCGCCC
>JAEEGL010382727.1_pt1 | contig 13214 bp, 15 predicted proteins | sample 9134231 | NCBI WGS metagenome assembly JAEEGL01 (sample SAMN16246548, study PRJNA631951) | gut metagenome | biome: gut microbiome; feature: rumen; material: fiber-attached | host: Bos | place: Iran: Karaj | collected 2018-10
AGTAATTGCTTTTTCAAGTTTTTCATAATCCATTTCAAAAGAGTCTTTGGCGGTATCAACTAAAACAGGCGTTGCACCAACATGACATATTACGCTGCAGGAGGCTGAATACGTATATGCGCTTGTTATAACTTCATCACCTGGTCCTATTCCAAAAAGCCTTAAGGTCATCTCTAAGCACGCGGTGGCGGAATTTAAAGCTGCAGCTTTTTTCGTTCCACAAAAAGAGGCAATTTCATTTTCGAAAAGTTTTGTTTTCGGGCCCGTTGTGATCCATCCTGACCGTAAGACTTCCACTACGGAATTTATATCTTCCTCAGAAATATCAGGAGGTGAAAATTTTATATTATAGCTCATTTGGAAAATCTCCTTATTTTTTTATAACAGCCAAGACGGTTCTTATCATGATTTTTATATCGTACCAAAATCCAAAATCTTTTATATACTCAAGATTATATTTCATTTTCTGTGGAAGTATTTTATTTACATACGTTTCATCAGGATTTTCAGCATTTTCTAAAAGTTTTGATTCATCTTTGTAAAGAATGCTGGTAAGTGATGTAACTCCCGCAGGCAAAAGTAAAGTTGCGTACATCTCGGGAGTATAGCATTTCACATATTGCGGTACTTCAGGCCTTACACCCACAAATGAAAGTTCGCCCCTGAAAATATTAAAAGCTTGTGGTAATTCATCAAGACGAAATTTACGCAGCAATTTTCCGACCTTTGTTATTCTAGGGTCGCTACCTGTAGTTACGCTAGCGCCTAAACTCTCTGCGTTTTCTACCATTGTACGGAATTTAAAAATTTTAAATTTTTTCCCGTACTTTGTTACTCTTTCCTGCGCAAAAATTACTTTACCGTTAGAATCGAGTTTTATTACAGCGGCTATTAAAAGTAAAAAGGGTATTAAAAAAATTATAAGGAGTGAAGAAACGGTAACATCAAATACCCTCTTTAAAATAAGCGCCGTTTTCTTTCTCTTTAGAACCTCGTAGTATTTTCTAACCTCTTCATTTTTCATATATTCAGGAAGCTTATCAAACGAAACTAAAATACTAATCACACCCAACTAAAAATTTAGTGTATCCATGCTTAAAATTATAGCTCTTAAAGCAGGATTTTTCAATATATCAGGAAAGCTTCCAAATAAATTAAATCGTTAAGGCATAAAAACTAAAAAAGGTAGAATAATAAAAATAAATTATTCTAAAAAAGGGGAACAGAAAATGGCTGTTGCGCTTATAAGATCCTTAATTTTATATATAATAATAATTTTTGGCATGAAAATGATGGGCAAACGCCAGATAAGCGATTTTCAAACTTCAGAACTTGTTATAACTATCATGATTTCAAATATTGCGGCTATACCTATGGGTGATACTGCCCAGCCACTTCTTAGCAGTTTAATTCCAATTGCAATACTTATTTGTTCAGAGATATTTATTTCATACCTTATGCTAAAAAACTCAAAAATAAGGCATTTTATATGCGGCAAACCTATAATCGTAATAAATGAAGGGAAAATCGATCAACAGGCGCTAAAATACTTGCGAATAAGTACTGAGGATCTATTTGAACAATTAAGGCAAATGGATGTTTTTTCCATACAAGATGTTTGGTTTGCAATTATGGAAACTAATGGGAATATAAGCGTAATGCCAAAATCCCAAAAACAACCGCCGACTTCTGAATTTTTAAAATTAGAAACTGAAAACCCTAACATAGAAACAATTATAGTAAGCGACGGAACTGTTGCCGTCTCTTCACTTAAAGAATGCGGATTAGACCAAAGCTGGCTTACAAAAACACTAAAAATGCAAAATGTAAAGGTAGATGACATATTCTTAATGACCGCAAATAAAGCCAAAGAATATAAAATCATAAAAAAGGAGATCAGCACATGAAAAAAGTTGTTGGGGCACTGATTTTAGCAATAATATCAATTGCGGCGTGTTTTATTTGCTTGTTTTATATTGAAAGTATATCAGAAAAAGCGTTAAATTCCGTTTCGGAAATACAAACAGCAATAGAAAATAAAGATTATGAATACGCAAAAGTAAATGCGGAAGAACTTGAAAATTTGTGGAGTACTCAGAATAAAAAACTATCTATGTTTGTGCACCACGAAATGCTTGAAGAAATAGATGAATCAATAAAATCGATAAACATTATCGTTAAAGATTTTGACGAAAGCGAAAAAACAGATTTAAAAATCAATTGTCAGAAAACCAAAAGTCTGCTGGAAAATTTTAAAAATTCAGAGAAACCAACAACAGATAATATTCTTTAAAAATGTAAAAAATCACCTTTACTTTAAAGTGATTTTTTAGTTATATCAAAAAAATCATACTATTATATCTTCAATAACCCATAATTGACTATCATAATTAAAGTTTCCGAATTCAAATAATGGCGAAATATAAACTTGACCATTAGATAGATTATACGTCAAACATTTATTACTTGGTACACATCCCATAAGTGGGTCAAACTTTATTGTTTGTTGTAGTATACGGTAATTGCTTTTTCCAACTTCTTCAAAACTCCATAATTGGTTCCCTAGCCAACAATAAGGGTGAACACACAACGAAGGATCATTCAAGGATGATTCTAAAACAAGATCTTGCATACAAAAATCTGCAATTTGTAATGTGTATATACCATTACCTTCATGCACAAGTAACCAATTAAAAAGATCTTTGCTGAAAGAAACCCTAGCGCCACATGCTTTTAAATCCACAGCAGCTAAGTGAAAACTTGGGTCTAACTTTGGTTTTAAACAAACAGTCCTGTTACTATTGAGCTCAGAATACAACATTGCTATAGCGAAATTTGAAAAACAAAACATTAAAATAAATAAAAAACAGATGGACAATAAAAATTTTTTCATTATAAAAATCCCCCTACAAAGTGATTATATAATGAAAAAATCTGATAATCAACAACTACTACATACAGCAAACTGCATCGTAAAAAAATAGCTCGCCTCTTAATCCTTTAATGGCGTGGATCGTACGGCTGATCTCTACGCTCCCACGTAACCACATCCCAAACTTGACACAGCGTGTCTAAATCACTACGCTCAGCAACAACAACCTTCTTTTTAGCCAAATCATACGTTAAATATAGTTCCGCTTCTGCATACTTAACCCAATACAAACCACCCTTACCTGAAGGAATCAAACGCCAAAGCACACGCGCACCGTCAACCATAGGACAAGTAATAATATTTTTATCCTCATCAAAACCCAAAGCTCTACCAGCAGCAAACCAAGGCTGTCCCTCGTTACCCATGGTATCCTTATAAGGGCGTCGTCCATGTTGAAAAACAACGGAACCATCAAAACGTTTATACAGCGTACACCACGAATAAAGATTTCTAAAATCAACAACTGCTTTGCTATCACTGCCAATACAAGGCTCAGCATACAAACAAAAAGCAGGAGTTCCTCCAGCACGTAAGAAAACATGAGAATTATTACTGAGGAGCGGCACACAGACACTTGCTGGGAGGTCGTCCTTCTTAACATCAATACGCCACTTCTGGTTATCTCCACCTGTATACTTGGCCAAAGTGACTGCATGCGTGGACAAATCGTATGTTAAACATCTTTTTGGAAAATCTCCACTTCTTAAATAGTCAAGACAATGATCCTCCTTATCTCCTAACGCAGCTCTATTTCCTATGACATAATAACCATCACCTGTACTATACACAACCCATTGTGCGGTATAATCATCATGTACTTTACAAGTGCAAATCTCTCTATTCTCTGGATTCTCTGGATTTACGGCCAAAACCCTACCCAAAATGAACAATGGGTCGAACGCCCTATACGGAGGCCACCCAATAAAAAAGCGAACCAATCCATATTTACCCGATATGATTTGTCCAGTAATATGGGCGTTTTCCGAACAAGAGCCTACACAGACTCTACCACCGTTAGTAGGATCTGTTTGCAAAAATTGGCTAGAATCCCCCTTGGGAGAAATCATAATCCGATCAAAATCTGTCATGTCACCGGTACTCTGCGATCCTACACCACTCACTAGATCAAAATACGAAAAGCAAAAAAATGCCAAAAACAAACAACAAACACATGTAATAACTTTCTTCATACTAACCACCTTTGATATACATGTAAATAAATTCAGTCTAACCTGTCTCTAAGTGTATAATAAAACATTAAGTTTGTCAAGTGTATTATGATGACTATACATACGTATAATGTTTAGTATTTTGTGTCTAAAATTAATAAAATATTCAGCTTGTCTACTATGCAAAAACAAATTATAGTTTTACTCAGCTACAGTAATCTTCTAGAATTCTTAAAAGCTCTTCTTGGCTTGGAACGTTTATCCCCTTTTTAAGAATTTCTTGGTCGGCTACCGGTAAATCTGAAACCATTGTCTCTGTTTTTTTTATAGGATCGTTTTTTCCATTCTCGAAAACCGCAACACTGCCTTTATATTCTTTTATAACAAATTTGCTTTCAGTATCTAGCGTGTTAAGATTTCCCTTTTTTTCAGGAGTCAAATTGGCTTGCGGAGCGTCATAACTTGGCGAGGTGGTTTCTTGCACTTCTGGAAATTTTTTTAGATGTTTTGGGCCAGCGCTCCCTAGTATAGATATGGTACCAACAGATGAAACCACAAAAAAAGCAATAGTTTTGATTATTTTTTTATTATGTGATAAATTCATAAATATGCATATCCTTAGAAATAAAATTTGATAAAAATATTGTTGCCAAGTAGTGCATAATCCATACATCCTTAATCAAAAATCAAACTTTAAATTGGATAACCAACGCTTTTTTGATATAATGGCTAATCTAGGAGAGCATGTTTTTAAGAAATAATTTAAAACTTTTTGGAGATAATTTATGAAAGTAACGCTTTTATCGCATAGTCCATCACCGGAAAAATTGATTGCAACAGCTGCAAAACTTTGCTATTCTTCTAGCAAAATTTCTGAAGTGCAGAGGAATCTTAATGAAGAAAAAACATCAAAATTTGTAAAAATGCTAGCTGATCTTGCCCATGAAAGTCCACTTGAACATATAACTTTCACCTTTGGAATTGAAGGAGTTTCAAGAGCTTTTCTTGCACAACTTACGCGCCACAGAATTGCTTCATACAGCGTACAAAGCCAACGATATGTAAAAAAAGAAAATTTTGAATATGTTATACCTCCTGAAATACTAAATTTACCTGAAGCAAAAGAGGAATTTTTATTAGCTATGGAAGAAGATCAAAAGCATTATCAAAAATTAACTGATTTGCTTTTTAAACATCATTTTGAAGAGATGAAAAAATTTTCTAAAAATGATCAAGATATCCAGAAAGATGCAGAAAAGAAAGCCATTGAAGACGCAAGATATGTGCTTCCGAATTCGTGTTTTACGAATATAATATGTACATTTAATGCAAGAAGTTTGCTCAATTTTTTTACTCTTAGGTGTTGCCAGAGAGCTCAGTGGGAAATAAGAGAAGTCGCCACAGAAATGCTAAAACTTGTAAAAAATGTTGCTCCAAATGTGTTTTCTTTTGCGGGTCCGCCTTGTGTTTGCGGGCCGTGTAAGGAAGGAAAAATGTCTTGTGGCAATGCTAAAGAAATGCGGAAGTTTTTTGAAAATATATAAAATGTGTTATTAGAAAGTGATTGAAATGCTTAAGGAGCATAATTTATGAGCGGAAAATTAATAGTTATAGAGGGCCTTGACGGCAGCGGCAAAAATACTCAAACAAAGCTTTTAGTAGATTATTTAAATAAATCAAAAAAAAATTCAAAATATGGCGGAGATGTTAAGTATTTATCTTTCCCGAATTATTCATCTCCTTCCTCTTCCCTTGTTAAAATGTATTTAAATTCGGAATTTGGAGAAAAGCCTGAAGATGTTAATGCGTATGCTGCTGCCTCCTTCTTTGCGGTCGATAGGTATGCGGATTATAAAAAAAATTGGGAAGATTTTTATAACAACCCTTTAAATACAATAATTTGTGATAGGTATACAACTTCAAATGCAATATATCAGATGTGCAAACTTGATGAAGAAATCTGGCCAAGTTATTTAACGTGGCTTTATGATTACGAATATAATAAATTAAAACTACCTAAACCAACAGCCGTAATTTATCTTGAGATGCCTGTAGATATTTCGCAAAAATTAATGAAAAATCGGTACGGCGGAGATGATTCCAAAAAAGATTTACATGAGGCGAATCTAAATTTTTTAAAAACTTGCGAAAAAGCTGCAAAATATATTTCACTAAAAGATAAGTGGTTTAATATTGCATGCACGCAAAACGGAAAAATTAAAAGCAAAGATGAAATACATGAAGAAATAATTTCTTTTTTGCAAACTAACATTTAGAATCAAAAACTCGGATTTTCGACTCTAAAGCGTGTAATAGCAGAAAAGAACTTTCTTTTGAAAGGATATTTGAAATGGAATTAAGTTTTAGACCTCCAAAAATAACTGATAAAGAAGAAATTCAAAAAGTACTTGAAAAAGAGAAAAATATACATGCGGAATCCGCATTTGGAACGTGGCTTTTATGGTCTGATCCATTAAGTATAGAAATTTGCAAATTAAAAAATGTTTTATTTAAAAAAAGTGGCAAGAATGATGTAGTATTTGAATTTCCGCTTGGGACTTCTTCAGTTCAGGAACTTAGAGAAGTAATTTTAGTTCTTATTGATTACGCTCAGAAAAATAAATTAAAAGAATTTAAGTTTGCAGAATTGTTAGGTTCTGAAGTAATAAAACTACAAAATGCATTCCCTGAAAAATTTAAAATAACCGCCAATCGCGATAAATATGAATACATATACAAAACAAAGGATCTTGCCTTGCTGCCGGGCCGAAAATATCATAGCAAAAAAAATCATATTTCAAAATTTAGCAAAATATATAATTGGCAATATAAGCCTGTTAACTGTAACGAAAAAGAAAGATATTTAAAGTTTATAAAATCATGGTTTGAAAAAAAGATGACGTTCGGAAAAATAGCAAATTCTAAAGAATATATTGCAATTTGTAAAGCAATAGAAAATATGGAAAAATTAGGACTTCAAGGCGGAATTATAGAAATATACGGAAAAATAGTTGCTTTTACAATTGGAGAAAGAATTAATGAAAAAAACTTTTTAATTCATTTTGAAAAAGCAATGCCGGAATATTTAGGCGCTTACAGTGTAATAAATCAAGAATTTGCAAAAACTCTTTTAAATAAATTTGAATTCATAAATCGTGAAGAAGACATGGGTATAGCAGGACTTAGGAAATCTAAACTTTCTTATAAACCTTTTGCACTTCTTCCAAAGTACGATGCCGTGTTAATCGATTATCAAATTTAAAATTAGCTTGAAAGGATTTTTATGGATTCATTTAAAACTGTAGGTTCAGAAAAAGATGATAAAATTTCACAAATAATGGCAAAATGTTTTAATGATCTATTGGATACAGTAAATTTTTTTCTTGAAAACAAACCCAAATCAAGTAAATGCTATATTTGTGAAAATGAGGCGGAAATTATCTCGCTACTTCATGCTATTCCTTACAAAATTAATATCGAAAAAAAATATTTTAATTGCCTATATATATACGGCGCTTGTACAAAGCCCAAATATAGGCAACAAGGCTATATGAGTAAGCTTATTAAATTTTGCGAAGCAGAGTCAAAAATGAATGGGATTGATTTTTTAGCTCTTGTACCTGAAAATAAACATCTAGAAAATTACTATAATAGGCTTGGGTACAAAAATTTTTTTAAAATTAAAGAAATTAATCTAAGTAAAGAAGAATTACTGAAATTTTGTAATCTATCCGATAAAAAATCATCTCCAAAAAATGAAAATAATGATACTTATGGAAGAAAAAATTATAAAAATATAGAAAATTTACGACTCAGTATATATAATGATATAAGCGGTGTTATGTACCGCGCAGAAGATATTGAATATGCCGCAAAGTTATATGAATTTTTTGGCGGTAAACTTATAAGTTCTGAGTATGGGCATGCTATTTGCGTCCCTGAGGCAATAGATACTCTTGAAATTAAAGATTTTACTTGCAAAAGAGAATTTATTCCAGATTTGTTGCAAAAGATTTATATTAATTTCCCTGATTTCAAAAATTTTAAGATTAAAACTTATTCAAACGATGATTTTTTCAAAGAAAACTGCACAGACTATTTTTACGGTATGATCAAAGCACTTTCTTATTCTGGAGAAAAAGCTTTAGAAAGTTTTTATTTAAACGGACGAAATAGCGCTTATCTTGGGCTTGCATTAGACTAATTGAAAAAATGAAAAATATCATAAAATAATGAAATTCATCCATTTAAAACTAAAATTCGGTAAACCCACTAATCTATTGCTAACTGACAAGTAATTAAAAAATAAATAATTCAAGAAAAAGAGAGGCTATAATTGAATGAAAAAATTTACGGATGTTAAATGGTCAAAAAGAGGGCAATATTTTTTTAGGATAACTTGGTTTTTATTCTTGTGTGTTATTTCCGCTTTACTAGCGCGGTATATCTTAATTGGCATAAGCGATATGCTAGCAATAGGTAAGCCATCCGATACGGTTATGGTAGAAATACCCGAAGATTCTTCATTAGACAGTATAGCAGAAATTTTAAAACAAAATAAAATCATATCGCAGAAAGAGTTTTTTAAACTTTACGCAAAAGTAACTAAATCCACCAAGAGTTTTTCTTCCGGAATATATGAAATGGAAACCAATATGGACTATCAAGCCATAATTAATCATCTTAAAAATGAATCTAACATAAAAAATATTTCTGAAATAACTTTTACGGAAGGAATGAATGTAATTGATTATGCAAATCTTTTAGAAAAGCACCATGTTTGTAGTAAGGATGAATTTTTAAAATACTGTAATTCAAGGCAATTTGACGATAAATACCAATTTCTAAAAGATATAAATAATACAGAGAACCGTGTTTATAAACTTGAGGGATATTTATTCCCTGATACATATAAATTCTACCAGGGCGAAAACCCTTCTGAGATAATAATTAAATTGCTCAGTAACTATCAGAAAAAAATCGGAAGAAAAACTGAAATAGAAGGATATAAAGGGAAAGTCAGCATAAGGGAACTTGCAAAAAATAACGGCATGGATATGGATGAAGTTTTAAATATCGCTTCTTTAATACAAGCTGAAGCTGCAAATAAAGAAGATATGTACAAGGTTTCTTCTGTAATTCAAAATCGTTTGGCAACTCTTAAATCGGGCGGCAAAAATTCAGCGGGAGAATATTCACTCGGTATACTGCGCATAGATGCTACTGTTTATTATCCTTATAAAAATAAAGCTAGTGTGCCTAAATCGATTGCTTCCACATTTAAAGGAACTTATAATACATATACAATTGAAGGCCTTCCGCCAGGTCCAATTTGTAATCCAGGTATGGATGCAATTTTGGCAGCTCTTAACCCTGCACAGACTAATTACTATTATTATTGTCACAGTAGTTCAGGCGAAGCTTTTTATGCTCATTCTAACGCCGAGCATTTGGCAAATCTTAAAAAAGCAGGATTAGTATAGGTTAATTTGCACCAAAATAAAGATCTTAATATCTAAATTGTAAAAAATTTAAATTACACTGGCTGTACGTTATGAATTAAAAACGCTTTTATGCCAACAATTTATTTTAGCTTTAAAACTAGAATAAGGTGTTGGCTTTTTGTGTATAAAAGATGTGTTATATTTTTTGGTATTTTTATGTTTGCATTTTGCATTGCATTTTTTTCTCTTGATCATCTTGCTAGCAAAGAAATTTTGCATGATGCCGCGCTTAACCAGCAATATTATAAATTAAAAATCGCTGATATACGCGGCGGAATATATGATTGCCACAATATTCCACTTGTAAATAAAACAAAAAAATTGGTAGCTGCTGCAATTCCTTGCACAGAAACGCTATCAGCTTTAACACCTATAGTGCCTAGCGATAAACAGCGCGAACTTTATGAAAAATGCTCGCAAAAAACACCATTCACAATCGAAGTAAAGGAAAGCGTTAATTGCCCGTTTGTGAAAATTTTTGAAGTCCCTGTAAGATACAGCGGCGTAACCCTTGCAGCACATGTTATAGGGTATCTTTCTGGGGAAAAGAAAGGCGTTTGCGGACTGGAAAAAGCATTTGACGACTATCTTTTTAATAAAGAGCAAGATATATACGTAACTTACGGAGTAGATGCCTCGGGTAAAATATTACCGGGGGAAAAGGAATTTACGGAAGATAAGTCATATTTTAAATCCAAAGGAATAGTTTTAAATCTAGATAGCCGAATAGAGGCTTTAGCGGAAGAAACTGCAAATAAATATATAACAAGAGGAGCTGTTATAATTTCCGAGGTACCAAATTGTGAAATTCGCGCTTTAGCAAGTTTCCCTAGTTTTACGCCTCAGAACGTTTCTGCTTACTTAAATGATAAAAATTCCCCTCTTTTAAATAGACCCTTATGCGATTTTAATTTAGGATCAATATTTAAATTGGTAACATCGGCTGCTGCTCTTGAAAAAGGAATTGGAGCTAATACGCTTTATAATTGTCAGGGTGTAAATAAAGTAGAAGATACAAATTTTAAATGTTTTAACTCTAAAAAACATGAACTTATTAATATGGAACAAGCGCTTGCCTACTCTTGCAATGGCTATTTTATTGAACTTATTAAAAAAATGCCAAATAGTGCCGTTCTTAACATGGCTAAAAAGTTAAAACTCGGTAAACCAGTAACGCTTGCGCCCGAGATGATTTCAAAATCCGGATTTTTACCTTCCGAAAAAAGTCTTGAAGATATAAAAACTCTCGCAAATTTTTCATTTGGTCAAGGCAAACTCATGGCAACACCTATTCAAATTACAGCTCTTATAAATACCATTGCTTCAAAAGGTGTTTATAGTAACCCAAAACTTATAAAAGGCTTAACGGATGAAAGTATGAAAATCGTAAAAAAGGATATTATTCCTGAAGTTAAGGAAAGAGTTATATATGAAAATACAGCAGCAATACTTAAATCCCATATGAAAGCTTCAATAGAATACGGTACAAGCGAAAAAGGAAAACCAGAAAGTATAAGTGCAGCGGCAAAAACATCAACTGCTCAAACCGGAATAATAGAAAACGGTAAAAGAATAGATCAATCCTGGTTTGCGGGATTTTTTCCATATGAGAATCCAAAATATAGCATAGTTATTTTATCTGAAGCGGGCAGTGGCGGCGGAGAAAGCTGCGGACCAGTTTTTAAAGAAATAGCTGAAAAAATGATCTCCGATATACCGGATTTATTTGTTAATTAAATTAAAAAGAAATTCCGGAAAATAAATCGAAAAGTTTGTTTTTTAAAGGGGAGCAAACTGCTTTTGCATTTTTCGCTACTTCCTCAAAAGAATATTTTTCTTCCAAAACATTTTCTTTATACCAAAATTTTAGGCTATCGTAAATATACTGATTGTTAAAACGCAAAAGCAAAGTACTAATTAAAATTATTACGCAAACAATAATCCTTGCAATAAAAATATCGCTACCAGGCGTTTTTTTATTGTTTTGTTGCTTTTTAATTTCCTCCGCCATTTTAGATTTCCTTTCAAAATAATATTTTACTATATTTAAAAATCTTGATACAATATGGTTATGATTATAATTTTTTTTTAGAACTAATATTTAAAAATAAAAGAGGGAGTTTAGATGAAAAAAGGAAAACTAGATCCAAAAAATATATTTCATAAAATAGAAAAAAAGCAAATAAGTCCTGCTAAAAAGGCCATTTCTAGGAGAAAAAGAATCATAAGAATAATGGCAATATTTGGTTCGTTGCTAATAATCAGTGGTATAGTTGGCTCCATAATATGTTATTTAAAGTAATAGATATGAAGATTTGTGCAATTGTATCGGAATTCAATCCCTTTCATAATGGGCATAAGTATTTGATAGGTGAAATAAGAAAACAAGGTTTTACTCATATTATCGCTATCATGAGCGGAAATTTTGTTCAGCGCGGTGAACCTGCAATAATTTCTAAAGAATCTAGGACTAAAACGGCGCTTTTAAATGGCGTAGATTTAGTAATTGAGCTTCCGGCGATAAAAGTTTTAAATTCAGCTGAAAAATATGCAGAAGCTGCAATAAAAATTGCAAAAAATTTAGGATGCGTTGATGCACTGGCTTTTGGAAGCGAATGCGGAAAAATACAGATACTTGAAGAATTAATTTATATTCTTGAGGATAAAAATTTTGAAAAAATTTTAAAAAAATATATATCACTTGGAAATTCACTCCCCAAAGCTAGATCTTTGGCTTTAAAAGAATTTTCAAATGACGAAACATTGATTAATGCCTTGGAAAATCCAAATAATATATTAGGAATTGAATATCTTAAATCCCTAAAAAAGCTAAGGGCAAAGATAACACCAATCACCATAAAAAGAAAAAATAATTTTATTTCTTCTTCTGAGGTAAGAAATCTTATAATTAAAAGTGATGATAAATACAAAAATTATATCCCAAATACTTCCGCGAAATTACTAAAACATGAGATAGAAATCGGTTTTGCGCCATCAATTTTAGAAAATGCCGAAAAAGCTATTTTATATAGTCTAAAAAGCTTTAATGTGAAAGATTTTTTAAAAATTTCTGATATATCGGAAGGGCTAGAAAATAGGATACTTACTTCTTTATTTAGCGCATGTTCTTGGCATGAATTAATTCAAAATATAAAAACAAAACGCTATACTATGGCACGCATTAAAAGAATTTTATTACTTATTTTTTTAGGAATAACAAAAAGTAAGCAAAAACGCAAAGTACCATATATAAAAGTGCTCGGCATAAGTAAAGAAGGATTAAAAATATTAAAAAAATCCAAAATTACTTCCACTCTTCCAATAATTTCAAGATTTAAAGAAATAAAAAAACTTGGGAGTAAAGCGCTAAATTTTTTTGAAATGGAATGCAAAATATCTGAAATGTATTGCTTTTTTGCTCCAAATATGAGTAAGCATAAAAGCGAAAAGGCTTTTAAAATAATCAAAGGTGAAGAAATTGACATATAAAGAAGTTCTTGAAAAAATAAAAGAAATTAAAAACTTTGGTTCAAAACCTGGGCTTGATCGAATAAAGAAATTCTTAAAATTAATTGGTAACCCACAAGATAATTTAAAATTTATACATAT
>JAEEGL014507957.1_pt1 | contig 13214 bp, 11 predicted proteins | sample 9134231 | NCBI WGS metagenome assembly JAEEGL01 (sample SAMN16246548, study PRJNA631951) | gut metagenome | biome: gut microbiome; feature: rumen; material: fiber-attached | host: Bos | place: Iran: Karaj | collected 2018-10
CAGGGTGAATGCGCTACGATAGATGTTTTCAATCCTGCGGCAAGAGAGTATCTCTGGAACAAGCTTAAAGAGAATTACAAGAGACTGGGCATAGACTATTTCTGGCTTGATAATGCGGAGCCCGACAGTGCGGTCTACCAGTTCGACAATATGCGTTATTATACCGGGCGCAGCGCCAAGGTGGGGCTTGAATATCCCAAGAACTATCTTAAGGTTGTATCGGAAGGTGCAGTGAATGACGGCGAAAAGATGCCCATATCACTTATCCGCAGCGCATGGGTGGGCAGCCAGAAATACGGCCCCGTTTTGTGGAGCGGCGATGTGCCGTCTACCTTTGAAGCATTCCGTGACCAGCTTGCAGGCGGACTCAATGCAGGTATAGCAGGTATTCCCTGGTGGAATACGGATATAGGCGGGTTCATGACGGATGATGTAAATGATCCCGAGTTTAAGGAGCTTTTGATGCGCTGGTTCGCATTCGGTGTGTTCAGCCCTGTTATGCGTCTTCACGGAGACCGCGGGCCTTACGATATCCCCCCTCTGGATAACAGGGATTTCGGCGGCGGTTATCTGCATACAGGTCAGGATAACGAGATATGGAGCTACGGCAAGGAAGAGCAGAAGATAATGACGAAGTACATCCGTCTTCGTGAGAGCTTAAAACCCTATATCGCAGGACTTATGAAGGAAGCACACAAGAACGGTTCACCCGTGATCCGTACCATGTTCTATGAGTTCCCTGAAGATGAGAAGTGCTGGGAATGCGAGGACCAGTACATGTTCGGACCCGATTATCTGGTAGCGCCGGTATTTGAATATGGTGCAAGAGAGCGCAGCGTCTACCTGCCCGAAGGCAAATGGGAGAACATCTTCACAAAGAAGACCCTTGCCGGCGGAAAGAGTGTCACGGTGGCAGCACCGATAGACCAGATACCGGTATTTAAGCAGGTATAAATGTTCGGCTACGTCCAGATCCGTAAAGCGGAATTAAAAGTTAAGGATTATGAGCTGTATCACAGTTTTTACTGCGGCTTATGCCATGCATTAAAAGACGGACACGGCCTTAAGGGACAGATCACCCTTACATATGACTGTACTTTTCTTGTGATGCTGCTGAGTTCACTCTACGAGCTGGATGTTGATAAGAGCAAGTCACGCTGTATAGTGCATCCTGCAAAGAAGCATGCTTTAAGCATCACCGATGCTTCACGCTACTGTGCGGATATGAACGTATTATTATCATGGTATCATTTTAAGGATGACCATGAAGATGAAAAGAGTATAAAGGCTGCGGGTGGGCTTGCGCTCTACCGCAGCGATTTTTTAAAGATAAAGGATAAGTATCCATATCAGTCCCGCGGGATCGCCAAAGCCATGAAGCAGCTGGCCGCAGTGGAAAAGGCGGCTGCGGAGGATGCTCTTGATAAAGGGGCAGACTGTTTCGGGCGATTAATGATGTGTCTGTTTGCCTACAGGCCCGGCGATGTCTTTGAGCACGACTTAAACGGCATGGCCTTTCATCTTGGGCGCTTTATCTACATTATGGATGCCTGGGATGATAAGGAAGAGGATATGAAGAAAGGGCGTTATAATCCGCTCAAAGAAGATGTGGATGCAGAAGCCCTGCTCTTTGATGAGATGGCAAAAAGCGCGTATTATTTTGAAAGACTGCCCTGTATACAATATGGGGATATACTCAGGAATATCCTTTATGCAGGGGTGTGGAACAAATATGACCGGAAGGTACAGAGGTAAACATGAAAGACGCATATGAAGTATTGGGTATCTATCATACTGCAAGTGACGATGAAGTAAAACAGGCATATAAGGAGATGCTGCGCAAGTATCATCCTGATAATTATGTGGGTACCAACAATCCGCTGGCTCCGCTGGCCGAGGAAAAATTTAAAGAGGCCCAGGAAGCATATAATGAGATAATGAAGGTACGTGCCCAGGGTTATTACGGCCCTTTGGGACCGGAGAACGGACAGGGAAATGTGAACAGGGGCCCATATCAGCAGGGCGGACAAAACGGATATTACGGAGCAAACGGTGCACCCGGCGGTGGAGCCTTTGGAGGCCAGGGCGGCCAGGGCGGCGGAGACTACCGGCAGCCGTACCGGCAGAACTATCAGAATAACGGGGATTATTACGGACGCCCTGCAAATTATAACGGAATGAGCGGCTGCGGAACAGGCAATCTCTGCTGCGACCTGTGGTGCGCCGATACACTTTGTGAGTGCATGGGCGGCGATCTTTGCAACTGCGTATGAATAAAACAAAGGCGCTGGCCTTCTCGGGACTGTTTACTGCACTTGCGGTGGTCTGCCTTATCCTGGCAGACACCCTGCTTATAAATAGTTCCGGCTTCTGCTTTATGCTTGCCGCATTTGCGTGCGGATATACGGCAGAGCTCTGCGGAATGCCGTTTGGCATCGGCAGCGTGGCAGCTGCATTTTTGCTGGGGATGATCGTTTCGCCTTTTAAGCTGCACTGCCTCACATTTCTGGGGCTGGCGGTATTTACGCTTATATGCCAGTATTTACTGCAGCGGAGCCGCACGGATAAGCCTGTCTCCAAGGCAGCCGCGGTAGTGATCACCATACTTTCGTGGAATGTTTTTCTGGCAGCGGCTATAGCGCTGTATGCGGTTTTTGTGGGAAATATATGGGAGCTGACGGCGGGAACTGTCTTCGAAAACCTTCCCTTCCCGATCCTGATAGTATTGATCATAATCGTACTTGAAGCCCTTGGGCCGATAATATACCTTGCCTATGGGCAGTTTATAAACTTTATTAACAGATACGTAAAGTATCGCAGATCCTGAGCGAAGCACCCCCGGTAATGTCATCCCGGGAGAAGCACCCCCGGTAATGTCATCCTGAGCGAAGCGAAGGATCTTAATCAAAGAATGGAGGTAATTAAAATGGCAGCGATCACATTAACATCAGCTAATTTTGAAGAAGAAGTATTAAAGAGCGACATACCCGTACTGGTGGATTTCTGGGCCAGCTGGTGCGGTCCCTGCAAGATGCTGGGCCCCATGGTCGAGCAGGTTGCAGAGGAATCCGACGGAAGCTTTAAGGTAGGCAAGGTCAACGTGGATGATGAGGGTGAGCTTGCAGAGAAATACGGCATCATGAATATCCCTGCGCTCAAGGTTTTCAAGGGCGGCGAAGTGGTAAAGGAATCTGTGGGAATGATACCTAAGGATAAGATCAAGGCTTTACTTGAAGTATAAGGAGATGGGAAATGACTGATATCATCATCATAGGTGCCGGAACGGCAGGGTTGTCCGCGGCCATATATGCACTGAGAGCCGGAAAGAGCGTGCTTTTAATGGAGCAGCTCACCTACGGCGGACAGATAATAAATACGCCCGAGGTGGAAAACTATCCCGGCATAAAGAGCATCTCCGGTTTCGATTTCGCCCAGGGGCTGTATGAGCAGGCCGAGGCTCTGGGTGCGGAGCTCAAATACGAGCAGGTCACAGGCATAGAGGACGGAGAAGTCAAGAAGGTAAAGACAAGCAGCGGAGAATACGAGTGTAAGGCCATCATATTGGCTACGGGAGCAAAGAACAGACCGCTCGGTCTTGATAAGGAGACCGAATTCATAGGAAGCGGCATTTCCTACTGTGCGACCTGTGACGGAGCTTTCTTTAAGGGCAGGGTAGTGGCTGTAAACGGCGGCGGTAATACTGCGCTGGAGGATGCTCTCTTCTTATCGAATTACTGCAAAAAGGTTTATCTTATACACCGCCGTGACGAATTCCGCGGCGAAGCTAAGCAGGTGGATAAGCTTAAGGAAAAAGAGAATATCGAATTCGTTCTTAATGCTACCATTACAGAGCTTCTGGGAGAAGATGAGCTTAGCGGTGTGAGGGTGCATGATAAGCTGAGCGGAGAAGATAAGGATATAGAGCTGGATGGGCTCTTTATAGCCATCGGACAGATGCCCGAAAATGCAGCATTTGCTCCGCTTATCGAGCTTGACAAGGGCGGATACATAGTGGCAGGAGAAGACTGCAGGACCAATGTGGACGGTATTTTTGCAGCAGGTGACTGCCGTACGAAGACTGTGAGACAGCTGACAACGGCTGCGGCAGACGGGGCAGTGGCTGCTCTGGCTGCATGTGCATACGCGGATTAAGCCATGGAAGAAGTAAGTATTAAGGCATATGCAAAGATAAACCTGACCCTTGATATAACGGGGAGGCGTGAAGACGGATATCATCTGCTGCGAAGTATCATGCAGCAGATATCCGTTTATGATGTCGTGGAACTGAGAAGGGCAGGTGATATCACCATGGAGCTTCTGACGGCGGATGAAGCCGGCTGCAGTCATGAGGTGGTACCTGCCGACAGGCATAATATAGCCTGGAAAGCTGCAGAGCTGATACTTAAGGAAGCGGGGATCAGTGAAGGAGTTAAGATCACACTGCATAAAAATATCCCTGCGGCAGCAGGACTGGCCGGCGGCAGTACTGAGGCGGCAGCGGTCCTCAAAGGGATAAATGAGCTTTATGGGCTGGGCTATGATACAAAGAAGCTCTGCGGACTGGGTGTCAGACTGGGGGCAGATGTTCCGTTCTGCATAATGGGTGCTACAGCCATGGCAGAAGGGATCGGTGATAAGCTGAATGTGTTGCCGGCGCCGCAGAAAGCCCCGATACTTCTTGTGAAACTGCCCATAGAGGTATCAACAAAGGAAGTTTATCAGGCTTATGATGCGCTCGATGCAGCCGGACATGAAGATAAAGGCGGGTGCCTGATGAAACTTTTAACGGAGGGCAAAGCGGATCCTGAAGCGATCGGGGCCTGCCTTATGAACGTGCTGGCGGATGTGACGGAAGTTATGCATCCGCAGATAAAGAATATAAGAACGGATATGATGAAGCTGGGGGCAAAGGGAGCGCTTATGAGCGGATCCGGCCCGTCGGTGTTCGGCATATTTGCGGACGAAAACAAGGCTTGGGATGCAGCTGCGGTCATGAAGTCTGACTATCCCGATGCATTTGTTACCGTATGCGGCTTTGTCAATGGTGGAGGATCATGACTAAAGATATACTGATTTCGATAAAGGGACTTCAATTTGAGGATCCGGCCAGCAAACATCACGAAAATGTGGAGCTTATAGTCCCCGGAACGTATTACGAAAAGAACGGTACCAAATATCTTATCTATGAAGAAGATGTGGAAGGCATGCCGGAAAAGATACGCACGATGATGAAACTGCGCCCGGAGAGGGTGGAACTGTCAAAGACGGGAGCTATGGCGGTTTCCATGGTATTTGAAAAGGGGCAGAAGAACTTAAGTCGTTACAACACCCCTTTCGGCGGCCTTATGGTAGGCCTTGATACCACTGATATTGATATTGCGGAAAATGAAGATGATATTTCGGTAAATATTATCTACCATCTTGATCTGAATTACGAATACTTTGCTGACTGTCGTGTGTCCATTAAAGCCTGTTCAAAGGAAATGGGGCAGACCATGTTTACTTGATGGGTTTTGCTCCTGCCTTTTCCTGAGCCTTTTCAACCAGCTCTTTGAATTTGCTCTTCTTTTTCTGCTCTTTCTGGATCTGGGTACCGTGGATACCCTTTACACTCATTAAGTACATGCCGGAGATCTCGGCTTTTACTTCCTTCTTTACCGGAACCTGGTCAAAGATCTTTTCGTCACAGAACATCGTAAGTATCTGGGGACCTATCTTAACCTTTACCAGGGGTGTCTTTACATTGCGTGCCATCTTAGGCATCTGCGACATTACCGCATCAGGTAACTTTGCGTCTTTGAGCTTCATGCGCTTCTTGTCAATGACAAGCAGCGATACAGTCTGTTTATTGGCCTCCATCATTGCCTGCTGCTCGGCCTGCTGCTTCTGGAGCTTCTTTCCGGCAAAGTAGAGTAATACTATAAGGCCGATCACCACGACCAGCACGATTAACAAAACGATCAACCATGTAGGCATTTCCAAATCTCCTTTAATAATGTCATTTGGGGCAGATCCCCTGTTATTCTGCGCAACTAATGCATTCTATCACAATTTTCAAACGCTTGCAATATGCACAGTTTCTGCTAAAATATTTGTAGCTAAATTTATATTACGGAGGTTAGAAAATGGACTCAATAGAATTTCGTTATGATACACAGCTTTTGATCGATGGAGATGATCTGGATGAGGATGAGATAAACGATTATATCACTCAGAATTTTGTGGGCGATTCACTGCTGGCAGTAGGCGGCGACGGCGACCCGATCAAGATCCACTACCATACCAACGAACCCTGGAAGATCCTGGAATACTGCCGCAGCCTGGGTGAGATATACGATATAGTTGTGGAAGATATGGACAGACAGTCGAGAGGACTCCAGGGCTGAGGATATGAAGGGCATGGAAAGTTTGATCGCCCTTGTTCCGGCGTATTGTCCGGAAAAGAGCATGGTAGAATCGGTAAAGGCGCTCAGCCGGGAATTCCCGGCTGTAGTTATCGTAGACGACGGATGCTCCGACGAGTATGCGCCTGTTTTTGATGCTGTACGCGATCTGCCGGGAGTGGTGATACTTAAACATCCCCGGAATATGGGGAAAGGCTGTGCATTAAAGACAGGTTTTAAATATGTGCTGGAGAAGCATCCTGACGCGAAGGGTGTGGTAACGCTTGATGCGGACGGGCAGCACACGGTAAAGGATACCCTGCATTGCTGTGAGATATTCCTTGAGGATACGGACAGCATAGTCTTTGGCTGCAGGGATTTTGAATCCGATGAGAAGATACCGCCGCGCAGCCGTTTCGGAAACAGACTTACCAGCAGACTGATGAAATTCTTCTGTGATATAAAGCTTTCCGATACACAGACGGGACTGCGTGTACACTCGATGAAATACCTTAAAGAACTGACGGAGGTAGCGGGTGAGCGTTATGAATATGAGATGAATGTCATATTCGCGCTAAAGGACATGGGCGTTCCTTTCGTAGAGGTCCCCATTGAAGTCATATACCTTGATAATAATTCCAGTTCACATTTCAATCCGATAAAGGATTCGATCAAGATCTATAAGGTATTTGTGAAGTTCTGCATATCCTCTTTCGGATCGTTTTTGATTGATATCGCCATCTTTACCGCGATATGTAAGCTGATAGAGACTTTTGCGGATAAGGAAGGTCTGGTGGCTGCCTATGAGATATATATAGCTACGGCAACAGCCAGGGTATGCTCCGGTCTGTTCAATTACAATTTCAACCGCTGGATATTCAAGTCAAAGGCAAAGGTAAGCTCCAGTGGTCCCAAATATCTGGTGGTATGGCTTATTCAGATGTGCATATCCGCAATATGCGTTGATAATCTGGTTAAGCTCATCGGTGGTGAGAATACACTGACCAAGACCCTGACTAAATTTGCAGTGGATATGATATTGTTCTTTATAAGCTACAAAGTACAGCAGCTGTGGGTTTTCAAAGGAAAAAAGGAGAATAAGGAAGCATGATAGGTATCATCTGTGCAATGCAGGAGGAACTTAAGGAGATCAAAGCCGGTATGGAGCCCGATGGTGAGCTCAGTTATTCCGGCGTTGATTTTTATTTGGGCAAACTTGAAGGACAGGAAGTGGTGTGCGCCGTGTGCGGTGTGGGCAAGGTTTTTGCCGCTATCTGTGCGCAGACTATGATACTCAAATTCCATCCTTCGCTTATCATAAATGTGGGTGTTGCCGGGTCTTTGTCTAAAAGTCTGGGCGTGGCAGACATCGTGATAGCGCGCAGGCTGGTGCAGCATGATATGGATGTTACCGCATTGGGCGTACCCAGGGGACAGATACTTGGCAGTGATATACAGTATATCTCTACATCTGAAGAGATACGTGATGCCCTCTTTTCCTCGATCATGATGCTCAATGCACAAGGGGCATTCGGAAAGCGCGAGGTCAAAGCCCTGCAGGGGACCATAGCATCGGGGGATCAGTTCATTTCTTCAAAAGGACAGAAACAGCTTATAGTGGAAGAATTTGATGCGATCGCGTGCGAGATGGAAGGAGCCTCCATTGCACAGGTCTGCTATGTAAACAAGCTGCCCTTCTGCGTACTACGCGCAATATCCGATTCTGCAGACGACAGTGCGAAGATGGATTATCCCGCATTTGTGGAACTTGCGGCAGCCAACAGTGCAAAGGTCATCAGGCATTTTCTTAAGAACAGATAGTTAACTGTCAACAATAAAAACCGATCAGGGAATGGAGGTCATATGAAGATCAAAAACAGTATCAACAGAGTACTCTCATTAATACTGAGCATTAGTATGGTAGGCAGCGAAGTGCTGCCTGCTTTGGCATCTGACGTCCCGGAGGCCGGTCCGGACATCAGTATGGTAAGTGCTGATGAGGCAGGATATAGCGATACGGAAGAGTCTGAGCCCGGGGATGAAGCGACCGGGACCGCGGATGACGCTCAGCCGGATGCTGAAGATGATGGGTTTGTTTTTGTTCCCGGTTATGTTGAGGTACCGAACAAAACAGAGATATCTGTGGCCGGAGACGGCATCGGTTATTACGAGATAGAATCCTCAATGTCGGACAGCGACGAAGAGCCGGAATATTCCGATGACTATGCGGCGGCTTACGACTCAGCTTATCCCTGTTCGTATACCCAGACCGGCGAACTGAGGTCATATCTTACGGATAATTTTCCTCCGGTACGTAATCAGAATCCTTATGGTACCTGCTGGGCACACTCAGCTATCGGTCTTACGGAATTTTACATGATCAAACATGGTATGGCCGATAAGAGCATCGATCTGAGCGAGCTTCATACTGTTTATTACTGCTACAATAACGGTACTCCCTCCATTGCCGGAGATACGGGCGATAAAGTCGTTAACAACGGAGGGGATCTTCTTAATATCGGAGGTAATCTGGAATTTGCTGCCCAGACTATGATGAAGCAGAGAGGACCGGTCCTTGAAAGTGATGTCCCGTACGAGGATGCCGCAAATGTTATATATTATGGCCAGAAGATCGATCCTTCGCTGGAGAGAAAAGATGCGGCTTATCTTAAGAATGCGATGCAGATCAGCTTTGATAATCCGGAGGTGATCAAGGAATATATCGTCAATAACGGCCTTGTAGGCGTTTCGATCCAGGCGAGTGATGCATATTACAATTCTGCATATAACAGCTTTTACTGCAGTAATACCACAGCGACCAATCATGCTGTTTCCGTAGTGGGCTGGGATGATGATTTCCCTGCCGATCATTTCAGCGTTAAAGCACCCGGTAACGGAGCATGGCTTGTAAGGAACAGCTGGAATTATTATGATGATGTTTTCAGTTATTATGAATATTTCTGGTTATCATATTACGATAAGAGCCTTACCCAGAAAAACGGACAGATCGTTAAATGCGCATGGACCTACGAGATGATGCCTGCAGAAGAATTCCCGGGAAATTCATATTATTATGATTCCCAGATACATCTGATGATATCCGAATCTGCCCCGTACTCCGCAAATATATATAAGGCAAACAGCGGCGCGGATTACGAAAAGATAGAAGCCGTTACATTTGCGGTTGAAAAGCTTTCGTCTTCCGGAACCGGGTATGAGATCAATATCTATACCGGTGTTGATCCTTCACAGGGACCTGCTTCGGGCAAACTGCAGAGTGCCGCTACCACCAAAGGTACTCTCTCCCTCGATGGACAGTATACGGTAAAGCTTAAAAATCCCGTTTATGTTAAGAAGGGAAAGAATTTCGCAGTAGTCATCAAGCGTAATGATAATTGTTCGATAGGCTATGAGTACAATTACCAGAATCCAACCAATGTGTTTGGAGGTATCACTTATTATGCATATGCAAAAGCAGGCCAGAGCTTTAAGTCAAATGACGGAAGCAGCTGGACTGACGTGACCAATGATTATTATCCCCACGGAAACTTTATCATCGGAGCATTGACCTCCGATGTTTCCGCAGAAGATGTGGATCTTGGAAGTATCACACTTTCAAAGAGCAATATCACTTTAACCTTTGACAAGCCCACTGCAAAGCTTGGTGTAACGGCTGTTGACGTTGACGGAACAGAAGATAAGGATCCCGATGTAACATGGGAAAGCCTGGATACATCGGTAGCAACCGTTGATAACGGTACTGTAAGCGGAGTGGCCAGCGGTAAGACAAAGATTATAGCAAAGTATGGCAAGCATACAGCCGAATGCGATGTAACTGTTGATATCCCTAAAGTTGAAGATCCTGTGGCAGATCCCGATGGCGGCAGCCTGTGCGCGGGAGATATTATTACAGTCAGCTGTTCTACAAACGGGGCAGCTATATACTACACGCTTGACGGTTCCGAGCCTACTAAAAAATCCACTAAATATAAGGACAGTATTTCAGTAAACAAGAAACTTGCGGGAAAGAGTTTTACCTTAAAACTTCGTGGATTTTCGGACAAAGCCAATCCCAGTAATGTAGTGAGCTGTAATTATACTGTAGAGAGTCTTTCGGGGCTTAAGCTTTCCGACAGCAGCATTGTGATAGAAAGAGTTGATGAGACCAAAACGATCACGGCAACCGTTTATGATGATGAAGGTGAGGTAAGTGAAAATGCAGTCGTAAGCTGGAACAGCTCCGACCCTTCGGTAGCAACGGTAGAAAACGGTATCGTTACCGCAACAGCATCCGGTAATGCGGTGATAACCGCAGAATACGGAGCATTCAGTGCGGAATGCAGCGTAAGTGTATTAAAGGAGCGTGCGGTTTACACCGGTCTTAGCATAAGTCCCAACAGTATCAGCTTTAACGGTGCCGGTCAGGAACGTACTATAGAAGTAACTGTTACCGATCAGTATGGTGATAAGATAAATACGCCCAAAGTAAGCTTTGAGAGCAGCGATACAAAGGTAGCAGTTGTATCGGATAACGGTGTGGTAAGGTCGGTATCGACCGGAAATGCCGTGATCGGTATTAAGGCCGGGAGTTTATCAGAAGATTGTATAGTAACGGTCACGCTGCCTCAGGCTGCTGCACCTGTGGCTGATCCTGCGGATGATGATATCCTGCCGATATCATCCAATATCGTTGTGAGCTGCTCTACCAACGGTGCGGTAGTACGCTACACACTTGACGGAAGTGATCCCGATGAGAGCTCCGTAAGTGTAAACGGCGCTATAGCGGTTTCTTCAAATATGGCAGGAAAGACCTTCACATTAAAGCTTCGCGCATATGCAGAGGGTTATGATCCCAGTGATATTTCGGTTTATGTATACGAAGTGGAGAGCAGGGAGGGGCTGGTTCTTTCAAAGAGAAAGATCGGACTTACCTCAGAGGAGCCTGAAGCTGAATTGAATGCTGCAGTTTACAGGCCTGACGGAAGCGTCAGTGAAGATGCCGTGATAGAATGGAGCAGTTCCGATACCGATGTAGTTACGGTCGATAACGGCAGGCTCACTGCAGGCTGCAGCGGTAATGCCATAGTCACTGCAACGGCTGCAGGTTATACCGCAAGCTGTAACGTAACGGTTGTTATCTCAAAGGCAGCCGCACCTGAGGCAGACAAGGCGGAAGGTACGGAATTGTCTCTGGGAACAGAGATATATATAAGCTGCGGCACCGGTATCGCAAAGATATATTACACACTTGACGGATCCGAGCCCACAGAGAGCTCAGCTTCCGCAAACGGTGTGATCATAGTGGATAAAAGCCTGGCAGGAAAGAGCTTTACACTTAAGCTGCGTGCATTTGCGGATCATTATGATCCCAGTGATGTGGCAGAATATCATTACAGTGTTGAAGACCGTTCTGCTATAGAGCTTTCGGATTTTAAGATATCATTTACCAAAGAAGGCGAAGAACATCAGCTGACGGCTTTGGTCCATGATGCGGCTGGTGATGTATGTGAAGATGCCGTAGTAAGCTGGAACAGTTCCGATCCCTCTGTTGCAACTGTTGATAACGGCCGTGTTACTGCAGTTGCATCCGGTAATGCAGTGATCACTGCCGGATATGGCAGTGTTTCCGCAGACTGTGCCGTGCTGGTAAAGATAATGAGCGTAAGTGAAGCTTCCGTTCCAAAGACGATCGTGCTTGATGCAGATGAGATAAGTCTTATGGGAGCCGGCAGCAGCAGACAGTTAAAAGTTGTTGCAGAAGATCAGTATGGTCTGGTGATAAAGGATCCGGAGCTGGTATTTTCAAGCAGCAATACCAGAGTGGCTGTTGTTGATGAGAAGGGGCTGGTCACTGCGCTGACAGGCGGAAGTACCGTCATTACCGTAAAGAGCGGCAATGCATCCGCTTCATGCAGGGTTAATGTTGCCCTGCCTAAGGCAGCTAAGCCGGTGGCAGAACAGTCGAACGGCGCATTACTGGAGGTGGCATCCGCTATAGTTATCAGATGTGCAACCGAAAAGTCTCAGGTCTATTATACGCTTGACGGTAAGGATCCCACGAAGAGATCGTTATCCGTAAACGGAGCTATAACGGTAACCGAAGATATGGCAGGAAAGATCGTAACTCTCAAGCTACGAGCATATGCGGATGGTTATGAAGCAAGTGATGTTGTGACATACACATATAAGGTGGGGCATGATATAGAAGAATATGAACCTTATGCACCCGTTCCCGTTATAGATGAAGAAATGCTTACGATCGAGTTCCGTGTAGATGGTGCAGAGTATTTCACAACAGAGCTGATAAAGGGAACAACACTTAAAGAACTTCCGGAAGAACCCGAAGGCGGTTTCTTAAACTGGGTAGATTCAATAACCGGGGCTGTATGGAATGCATCAGCGCCCGTATATAGGGAGATGGTACTTGATGCACGTTTTGAAAGTGACAGTGATCAGTCTGCATTTAATACATCACCCGATCTGACGCAGGAGTATCTGTACCTGGTAAAGGGACAGAAAGTACAGCTTGATAAAAACACTGTTTGGGAGAGTGATGATAAAGCCTATGTGACTGTTTCAAAGAAGGGAGTGCTGACAGCTAAAAAAGCAGGCCCTGTCACTATGATCCATTCGGCAGACCGCTCTGTATCGTATTATGTGTATGTTGTACAGCCTAAGTTTAAAAAGGCTGTGCCCTCGATACTGACAGGCTGTACAGATAGTCTGGATATCGAACTGGGAGCATATCCCGAAAAGTATCCGGTAGCATGGAGCAGTTCATCTCCGGCAGTGGCTGCAGTAAACGGCGGTGAAGTGTATGGTGTTGCAAAG